>JAABUU010000413.1_pt1 | contig 98099 bp, 112 predicted proteins | sample 5559301 | NCBI WGS metagenome assembly JAABUU01 (sample SAMN10711884, study PRJNA513360) | rock metagenome | isolation source: Antarctica rocks | place: Antarctica: Victoria Land, Richard Nunatak white | reverse complement strand
GCTGGGGATAGCGGACGAAGGGCTATTGTAGTGGATAAGAGACGACTCTTCTAGTTGCAATTACGGGAGCAAAGAAGCCACATCTCCTCGAGATGAGCATAGAGGTAGTTGACGCTAAGCCACTGCCCCTTCTACCCCAACCTCACCTCCACGCCTGCAAATTCCTCAAGACACAACTCTCTCCCCTCCTCTCCACAATACTGCCAATGACCTTCACCTCCTCCCCAACCTCTCTGAGCTCATCAATAGTCTCTTCCAACTTTTGCTTTGCAACAACTAACACCATTCCCAAACCCGTGTTCAGCACCCTCGCGAACTCTCCATCCTCCAAATTCCCCTCTTTCTTCAACCACTTCATCACAGGTGGCATCTTCCACGTCGAGACGTCAATCTCGGCCGCCAGATGATCAGGAAGCATCCTAGGGACGTTTTCGACCAAACCACCGCCGGTAATATGCGAGAGACCCTTTACGAGATCCTTTTGCACAACCTTTAGGATAGGCTTGACGTAGATCCTCGTCGGCGTCAGTAAGCTCTCACCCACGCTCATGCCTTCGGCCCACGGCGCCTGATCTTGAAATGTCAAGCCGGCGTTCTCGACGATCTTCCTAACCAGCGAAAAGCCATTGGAGTGGCAACCACTACTCACTAGCCCCAAAAGGACATCCCCAACCTGCATGGCCGCTTTATCAGGCAATAACGATCTGCCTTGCTTGACTGCTCCAACGGTAGCGCCTACGGCATCGTAGCCGCCGTCGGAAGCAAACATACCTGGCATTTCCGCGGTCTCGCCGCCTATTAACGCACAGCCAGCCTCCCTGCAACCGGTAGCGACACCGCTCACAAACGCCTCTGCGACCTCAACATCTAATTTCCCGCAGCTGTAGCAGTCAAGGAAAAACAGGGGCTCAGCGCCTTGCACCACGAGGTCATTTACGTTCATGGCTACTAGATCGATGCCAACAGTGTCATGCTTGTTCATCGCATGTGCAATCTTTAGTTTTGTGCCTACACCGTCGATGGCGCCAATAAGGGTTGGTGGCGAGTTGTAGCCTGCAGCCGCAAGGTCAAAGAGACCGCCGAAGCCACCAAGGTCGGCTGGAGCGCCGGAGCGAGCAGTGGAAGAGACATGAGAGGTTATGCGTTTGACGAGGGTGTTGCCGGAACTAATATCCACGCCGGCAGAGGCGTAAGTTAGTGGCGTGCTGTTAGTGTGGGCCTGGGGTGCAGGTGTGGAACTGGAATTAAGAGCGCGGTGGCCGATATCGGTACGGTGATGCATTTTAGGAAAATGAATTGTTGAGATTCCGGTGTAAGCAAGCATGACCGCGGCGTCGAGTGTCGCGGCTGTGGACGTAGCTGCTATGACCCGGCCGCCAGAGGTCGTAAGATCTTGGGAAGCGAGAGCAGTGCCGGCATGAAATATCATAATGTCAGAAGGTGGTGGTTTGAGGGTTATAATGTCGCCGCGGGCATAGGGCCCTGGATAGCCTCCTGCCGCTGCGACGACGGTGGCGGAGAATTTACGTTCGGTTTTGATTGATATGGCATCAAGATAATGGTCTGTACATGCTACCATGATCTCTGCTAGATCGGTGTCCGCACTCATCAACGGAAGCAGTGTTTGTGTTTCTGGGTCACCGAAGCGAACGTTGTATTCAAGGACCTTTGGCCCGTCCTTAGTGATCATAAGACCGGTGAAAAGTATGCCAACAAAAGGAAAGCCTAGTAATGGGTTAGTTTATTTTCATGTGGGGATATAGAGAGATCCCAACCTTGCTTCCTCATCCCATCAACAGTTGGCTGCAAAATTTTACGGTGTACCTCCTTTATCAGGTGTGGCGAGGCAATATTCGCTGGTGCATAGCAGCCCATGCCACCGGTGTTCGGTCCCTTATCGCCATTGTATATCTGCTTGTGGTCTTGTGCTGGTGGAAGAGACCGAATCGTGTAACCGTCACTGAAAGTTAAGAAGCTCAATTCGTCGCCCTCCAGGAACTCCTCGATTACCACTTCATCTCCTGCAGCGCCAAATTCCTTCTTCTTCATGATGTCGTGCAGAGCATTATGAGCCTCCTCCTTTGAAGATGGTATAATCACCCCTTTGCCAGCTGCTAAACCACTCGCTTTGAGTACGATATTGGGAGAAACGTTATCGAGGAATTCATTCAGGTATTCTTTCGCTAAATCGTAATCCGTAAACTTCTTATAACCCGCCGTTGGTATGTGATGCCTGGTCATAAAATCCTTGGAAAACGCTTTTGAGCCTTCCATACGTGCAGCAGCTTTGGTGGGCCCGAAACATCGTATCCCGGCTATTGTTAGGACTCAGCAATGCATAAATTTTGCTGAGGGTAATGCAAGCCGCACCTGCACGGAAATACCCTTCGATTCCAGCAACTAACGGCGCCTCAGGGCCTGGAACGACGAGATTCACCTCGTGCTCCTTTACGAATGCAACGAGGCCGGGGAAATCATCTGCCTTTACTGAAGCCACATTTTGTACATTTCGCATGTCCCGTGCCGTCCCTCCCTCCCCTGAACGTCAGAAAGATATCGTAACCTTTTTGGTCTGGAGCAGCTTACATTGCCGGGGACGACATATATGATGTCCACTAGGCAGTTGTCAGACTGTGGTGAAAGTCAGAAAGAGATCAGGGAGACCAGTGCTCTTATGTTTACCTCGAGGAGATTGGCTCAACTTCCAGGCGAGGGCATGCTCTCTGCCACCATTGCCGACCAACAATATACGTAGATCCTTCTCCATCTTCAACGGTCTTTGGAAGATTCAGTATCTGCGGCAACGCTGCAGCTGGGATGAAGTTCAGTAAGCGAGTATTGCTTAGTAATAGTGTCACTTTTCTGATGCACCATAAAAATATTTGACCACCAGAATCATTCAATTTCTCAAATTCCCTCAAATTCCTTACTTAATGTAGAGACATGAATATGGATATGAGTATATCGTAATATATAACCTTCGAGGACCAAACTTCCTTGATCATACATACCTGTCATCTTTTCGAAGCCCAACTACCGATTTTAATCAAGTCTTGCTGTGACAAGGTTCGATAGCTAGTTCGAAAATGATCAAGATAAGTAAGTTGATACTTGGACTTTTTGAGAAGGCTCCAATACTAAGAAGCTTATAGGAGTTCCGGCCTCGTCCGCCAATATTGGTATGCTCTTACCTTAAACCCTGAAATCAGACACGCTCGCTCACTCACGTAGGTCCTGGCTTTGACGTGATTGGACTCGCTCTCTCCGTCTACCTTGAACTCCATGTCACTGTTGCTCCTGCTTCTTCTCCAACCTATCTCAATTGCAGTATTTCCTACGATGGCTCGGGTTCTGAAAACATCAGTCTAGTCCCAGATCGTAATATTATCACACAAGCTGCCTTATATGTGCTGCGCTGTCACAATCGGCATGAATTTCCCCTGCAAACACATATTCACATCGTCAACCCTATTCCCCTTGGTCGAGGCCTAGGCTCTTCTGGGGCAGCAGTGGTCGCAGGTATTATTTTGGGAAATGAGGTCGGGAATTTCGGGATGTCGAAAGAGCGAATATTGGACTTTTGCCTTATGATTGAAAGACACCCAGATAACGTTGCTGCAGCGCTTTACGGCGGCTTCGTTGGCACCTATCTGAACGAATTGAACGAGGTTGACATGGCACGGAAAGAGATACCACTTAGTGAAGTCTTACCAGCACCAGCTGGTGGGATGGACACTGGAAAGACGCCTCCTCTACCGCCGCTGAATATTGGTCATTACATCAAATTTCGATGGGCCCCAGAGATCAATGCGATTGCCATCATACCCGATTTCGAAGTCAGTACAGCAAAGGCGAGAGATGCCTTACCCAAAGAGTACAAGCGGGCGGATGTGGTCTTTAATCTCCAGCGGGTCCCTCTCCTCACTTATGCTCTAGGTCAATCTCCTCCACAACCCTCCCTTATTTTCGAAGCTATGCAAGACAAGATGCACCAGCCATACCGCCAGACACTTATTCCAGGACTGAAAGAGGTCCTAGAGTCGGTAACGAGTGTTTCCCACCCTGGGCTTCTTGGAATTTGTCTCTCGGGTGCCGGACCCACAGTGCGTGCTATGAAGTGTTTCTCTCCTAGTGATAGATCCAAGCGTTGACCAAATCTGCAGATTTTGGCACTTGCGACAGGCAATTTCGAAAATATCGCACAAGCCATCATTGATCGGTTTGCAAAGGAAGATATACAGTGCCAGTGGAAATTGCTGAAGCCGGCGGAAGATGGCGCCACTGTAAGCAGAGAAGGTGTTCACTCAATTCTGGGGTCAATCCTGGACTATGTGAATTCGGCTGTTCGGAGCCGGACATAGCCGCATATATGAAGAGCGTTCCCTGTCTATCACGTGAAAAGCAACTCTGGGAGAATCATTCACGGCCACCTCTGGATATATTCACCACCATAGAGGGGGGCAGAAGGAAGGCCTGCGAAGCCGCTTACGATTTTGAGACTAAACTCGAAGTTTCCCTTTCAAGAATGAATTGGAGTATAGAAAAGAGCGGGAGACTTCGAATCACCAATGGAAGTTAAAAGCCAGTAAACAACAACCTGTCTCTGTAAAGTATGTGGGTAGGAACAGTTTTCAGAAACAAGTGGCAATCTTCCCCTTCCACTTGAAAAATCCCATATTTGACTCCAAATAGCCAAAGTTGGACAAGGAGTCATATCAGTTTCCTGAGAAAAGCATAGTGGTTGACCCAAAGCTCAAACGCAATGTATATGCGATAGAAAGATCTGGAAAAAGGAATCTATGAAGTGAGCCAATCTTGACCCAGATTGTCACATCCTCTGGCAGTCTGAGGGACTATCGGTTGGTTTTTGGTGAAAGGCGCTACAATTGCCTCAAACTGCGATGTCTAGAAGACTGGTTGTTGTTTGACAACGGACATGTAGGTATGACCAGCAAACTTCCATGGTTGAGAACATACTGATCTTCGTACAGACTTAGATTCTCTCCGTCACAATACCTAGTGGTGGAGAACCCTGTCTGTTGCCAAGGCTCTCGCATGCATACATTGCCTCGAGACTCTCTCCACCGGAGCCCCAAGCATTCCCAAGAAACTAGTAGAGCTGTTATCGATCTGCTGGCGGAGATGTTAAAGATCAGGCACATCATATTGTCGTGATTTGATTGCGGGATTTTTGGCGACCCGAATCATTCCAGTAACTTCTCCATTCTCAAATGTTCGTCCAATTTCCAAGCCTACGCTAACTGATAAGACCTGAGATATCTCAATGCATTTGCTATTACTAGGGCCTTTATCTTGACGCACCGCATTCAATCAATCATAAGGACCAAGCCTCACTGATTACGGACGAGCGCCGATGACTTCGTCCAACCATCACTGGAAGACAAAACCGAGCGAGTAATGAATCCCATATTTAAGGTGTGCTCAAAGGCGTTTCTTTTCGCAGAGCCCCAGCACCACACATCACAAACGTGGCTGTTACTGCGGCGAGTTGAATGAGCCAAGAGCGATGCCGCCAAAGGGGGAGGTCTAGTGCATTAGGAGGGGGAAGTGAGATGCTGGAGGTGCTGGGGGTATAAGGATAGGGTGACGGGATGATCTTGGTTGGGAAAGTTTGATGCTAGGGAAAAGGAACATAGCTGAAGAGGACTAGCGGCCTAGCTTTCCGGACTGCAATTGATGTGCTTGGAAATTTTCTATTCGCGTGAGCTGAAATGGCAGCTCAGCTAGATGTAGGACGCAAAGTACTGTTGAGAAATATCTATTCTCTGAAAGTTAACTTAGAGTCAAATTATTAGTGGCATTGTCCTTGATATCTCTATCTGGGGTACCTCAAATCAACGCAGCACAATCGCGAAATTATTTCTAGTCCCTCCCTGCCGCACCTCCTCTTTTTTGAATACTCTCCTGACTTCCTCTACATGCCCGTCATATCTCCAAAGGTAATAAACGAGTTTAAGACTCATTTTCCTCCTTACCTTGACGTACCCTAAGGCCTGCATAATCTCCTCCAACTTCTCCTCATTCAGGTATCTAGAGTTGGTAACACAAGATGCCGGCAGTACAAGGAACAATCCTGGAAGGGCTTCCTCTGCCTCAGCCTCTAGCTTCTGTGTCCTCAAGAATTGTCCAACCCGCCTCAGCATGTTCCCTCTTCCTACTGCATCCCCAACGTAATTCACCACCAAGCTCAAGCTTACGATATCGAAACCCACAGTTTTTCGCTCTTGTGACGTAGGTATAGCCATCTCCATGAAATCTTGTTGCTCAATTCCTGGCTTTTGAGAGTGTAGATCTATCCTCGTAACATCAAATATGCCGCTCTTGGAGCAAGCATTGTCCGTCCTGAGTGCGCCAACTTCTAGCATTCTCAGCTGCTCTTCCTGCCCAGAAGCTATGCTAGCTTTGAAGTCCGGGAGGATCTTGGAGAACCATTGCATAAGCACACGACTTGAATCCCCACCTCGCTCGGATGATTGCCCTCGGATGCTCGCTTCTTGGTATTTCTGCAGGCCGCCAGAGGCCGAGAGCTGGGCTTGGAGAGAAGCCGCGGCTGTGATATCGTTGGTGACTACAGCAGCATGGAGCTGCTTCTGAAGTGTGTGATGAGAACGGATGAGGGAGCGCGTTGCGCGGGAGGAGAGCGAAGAAGGCCTCTTAACCGTCGGCGGCCGGGTGTTGGAAAGGAGCGATTTTCGTTTGTGGATGTTTGAGCCCATGACGGTTGGCTGTATGGCCTAACCAGCTGAGCTGGGTAGGTAGTGTCTGTATTTCAATCCATAGAAGAAGATCTCAATGATCGAGAATGCGGGCTTAGAAAGTCGTGGTCGGTAACCACCGGCGCTAGTGCAGCCCACAAACTAGGGTTTAGCGATATTTTGTCGAATGCTGAACATTCGTGATTTAGTCGACGACGAGCATCCACAACCACCGCAATGGCGCCAGGCAAAGATAGTAAGAAGAAAGGTTAGTTCCAATCCGATCATCTGCGGGCTCTGGAAACTGCGCCGCGCAGAATTTTGCCTACCGATCTCCACACTCGAGTGATCTGCCCGCTATGCGTTCCAGCATTTGCAAGATCAAAAGACCATAGAATAAGGAAGAAAATTAAGTGGTTCCAAATGCTCATATGTTTCTAGGACCTGTCACGGGCAAACATAATGCCAAAGCCTCCCTCGCCGCCAAAGCCGCCCTCAAAGGCGTACGTCCAGCCCCAAACTCTTCCCTGGTGCTCCGTGCATCCTTCCCCATAGACTCCCTCCCAGCTTTCACTGACCGCTCCTCCAGAGCCATTCCAAGAAAGTCCGCAAAGTGCGCCTCTCGACAACCTTCCACCGGCCGAAGACCCTCCAACTCTCACGCGCCCCCAAATACCCCCGCAAATCCGTCCCCCATGAGCCCCGTCTCGACTACCACAAGGTCATAGTCCATCCTCTAAACACAGAGAGCGCGATGAAGAAAATTGAAGAGAACAATACGCTGGTTTTTATCTGCGATGTCAAGGCGAACAAGAGGCAGATCAAGGAGGCGCTGAAGAAGTTGTACGATGTAGATTGCGTAAAGATAAATACTTTGATTAGGTGGGCTATTTTTCAGAACACCAGATATATCTACACACAGACGGATAGGAGCTGACATTAGTTGTGCACAGACCCGATGGATCAAAGAAGGCATTTGCGAGGTTGACGCCGGATGTCGATGCTTTAGATATAGCAGCGACGAAACTGGCAATCGTCTAGATGGTGGTCGGGGTTGGTGGTTGAGACTTGTCTATGGCTTTTCAGGCTTTTGCAATGGACACGTTTTGCATCCAGTTTTCGCATTATGGCTCATGAGTGGAATATCCAATGCCGTGCGGACATATTATGCTTCCCCAATCTCTATTTTGGCCACCAACGAATCCGCCGTGGTCATCCCGTAGACCTAGTCCCGTTATTTCCTTCCCCAAGTCTATCATCTCTCCCCATATATTTCCCACTTTCACCGTTATCGTACAATTCCTCAGCGTTATTCCTCCCCGTCGAATCTACTATCCCCACTCCTCATTTCACCCCTCAATCCCCCTCACAATCCCGCCCCTCACATTCCCCCACCCCCCCTCATCATCTCCAAATGCCTCAACACACTCACATTCGCATCCAAAAACCTATCCACACAATTCTGCGTGCACGTCTCCTCCCCACTCGTCAGCGTACCCCCCGCGATTTTATTACCCGCCACGCATTTCGTCCAGCAAATGTCGGCGAGGTTGTGAACGGCTGTCGGACGAGAGCGTTAGCAACCCCTCCAAGCAAACATAGAGCAGCGGAGGGAGAGAGTAGGAAGGGATTGAGGGAAAGAAGAAGAAGTTGCAGGGAGGCCATACATTCCTGGATCTTAGCCTTTTGCATTTCGTTCTTTAGCGATTGCTGGAGGTCGCGCTTTTCGGCGTCGGAGAGGCTGTCGATTTGGGATTGCGAAACGGATGGTGAGTCCATGGTTTCGAGTCGAGCTGAAAATAGGGGAAAGAAGGAGGGAAGGAGGGAGAATTTTGAGGCAGAGTGTTTGTAAGGTTTGGGAGATGGTTTGGAGAAGGTGGGTTCAAAGCTTTGGGTGAGTTGTTAAGCAAATAAATAATGCGCTGATTATCACCTCAAGAAATCTTAGACCTATCTACTCGTATCTGCAGTGAATTATAACGCTGCTTGAATAAATCTATGATCACGTGTTCACTTTAAAGCTTTACACTAAACTCAATGTCTAGATTCAATAATCAAATTTGTATTTAAAGATCTTTCAATTCAAACACAGTATTGAAGAATAAATACTTATAAGATGGAAGGATGTCTTCATCAAAGGGGGAAATTACTAGCGCCCGAGTACAGTACTCCGTAGTGCAGTACGGAGTACTGTAGCTTAAATTATCTACCACAGAGAAGCACCGGAACCCTCCAGCTGAGATAGTGCCCCACGCCATCTACAACATTCGCATCCACCGCAACACGGATTATTTTTGCTGAACTCTTCATGCCGGAAGCGATCTCTTTCAACTGAAGACACTCAAACTCTGAACGTTTTTTGGCTTTTAGCCCACCAAATCCCTTGAGCCCTATTCTACCAAACCCATAGCCATCGGCTTTGAATAGGTTCTGTTTGCGCATACGGTCTTGACATTCTCTCTTGGTGAAAATGCCGGGGCGTAGAAAAGCTCTACTGATCGGAATCAATTACACTGGTTCCTCCCATCCCTTGGCCGGTTGCGTCAACGATGCATGGAACATGCGAAGATACCTTGCCGATGAGCGCGGATTCTCCGAAAAAGAAGGCGACATGGTCATGTTGACGGACATTCCGGAACACAGTGGGAAAGCCTACGAGCCAACTGGCGGTAACATCATGGCAGCCATCAACTGGCTGGTGACGGGCAATCCCCCGGGAAGCTCACTGTTCATATCTTACTCTGGCCATGGGAGTATGAGTTGCCCCGAGTAGCTGGTGATGTCTGGTGGTTAATCTGACACCTCGACAGGTCAGGTCAGAGACCCTGATGGCGATAGAGGCTCTGGGTGAAAGACGCAGCTATAATCGATTAAAAACATGTGCTGATGTAGATGCAGGCTGGACGACACGATCTGCCCTGTGGACTACGAAAAGCACGGTCAAATCACTAGCGATACTGTAAGCCTCGTTGAGCATTGCTACTTTGATTGCCAAAATCTCATGTAAAAAACCAGCTACACCGAGCGCTTGTCTCTACAATCCCACCCTACTGCAGAATGACCATTCTCTTCGACTGTTGTCATTCCGGCTCAGCCGTCGAACTCCCATATGTCTACCGTCCAGATTCTCAAGGCAATATCAATTTGATGGATAACGTGAAGAAAGGGATGGGCCTTGTCGCTGCCGCCTCAGACCTTATGCGGGGAGGCTTCAACCCGAACAAGATCCAAGATGCGAAAATGCTGCTCGGTGGAGCCACATCGTTCTTCAAAGGCTTGCAACATCGCGACGAACCTAGCAATGAGCATGGCCTTGGAGAAGAGCATTTCGTGGAGAACTGGAAGGGTGAAGGGAAGGATGTTTGGATGTTCAGTGGGTGTGCTGATGACCAGACCTCCGCTGATACTCGAATTGGTGGACAGCCAACCGGTTTGATCGAAACTCTGGTACTCTGTCAGTAGATGCTAAGGAATGTACAGGCGCCATGTCGTGGGCCTTCATCAACACTATGACGGCAAATCCTCGACAAAGCTACGTTAATGTCCTTCAAAACACGCGGGTAGGACTCCAGCGGGAATACAAACAGATACCACAGCTGTCAGTCGGTGGCGAATACGATCTTAACCAGCTGGTCGCAGTATGTTGACTATGAACCCTTGATGGACTGATATGCATTGCTAACACAGGACACAGTTCTAAGCCAAGAGCCGTGGTTTTGGCTAAGAAGGTCTTGGCAGGGACAACTCTGATATTTGTCTGATACGAATTAATGGAAGCATGGCAGTTACGATTCAAGCAAAATTATCTTGCTAACTTTGCAACATACATGTTGACAACCTTGCTCATAACCAACCTCTCCCCACTTGTTCCCCAACACTTTCTCCAGCACCGGCTCACCCCTCGCATCCCCTACCCAAAGCAGCATGCTACTATCCGCGATCATCACAACCTTAGATCAACACTTCACTTGTTATCTGCATCACCTTGAAACCCGATGTAAAAAATCTCGCCGTCGTTTGGACCTCTGAATCGCTCCAGCTGATGAACTACCCCCCGCACACCCGCACACATACAGAAGCCCTGCAGGCGTAAACCCATTCTTCGATTCCCTTCCTATCGAGATGCCAACTCTCCCTCCCCCCAGCCCCCTCCACCCTCCCCACCCACTCCTCTCACCCCAACTACCCTCCCAGACATCTCTCTCTCTCCCCCCCCCCTCCCTCCAATCTCGAATCTCGCCATTTCCCCACTCCGCTACCACAAAACGCTTTGAAAACCGACCGCTACGCCATCTCCTCGACGAAGAAGAAGAGGTAGGATGAGCAACTGCTACCAACGTCAGAAGGTAGACACGGGCTACAGAGACTGCTTTTCGCTGGTTGGTGTGGCTTCGGTGGGGTGTTGGGGTGTTACTGTAGTTGGGTAGTGGGAGGGAAGGGGGAGTGGGTGGGGTAGGGTAAGGGGGGGGTTTGGGGAGGGAGGGGGGGCGTGCTTTGGATCTGCGGAAGGTTTTCGCGTTAGAGGTTCTGTGTATGGTTCTTTCCGCAGTTGGGATGGGGTAACGGAAAAGTAGGTATGTATCAAAGCGGGGATGTTTTTTTGGGGGGGGGGGTTTTTTGGGAAAGATTTGGGTGGTAGAAAGGGGTTAGCGCCTTGCATGACAAAGAATACGACGAAGATGTTGACTATTTCCCACGTTGTAGAAAGGAGTTCTGGTGTTTGCTTGCATGGGTGTGTGATTTTTCAGCTACCGTACTCAGAGCTACATATCTACTTTTGTTGTGCGGCCCACTGCTCCCCACTGCTCCACCACTTGTGGCTTCAACACCACGTCTTTGACTTTCCCCGATATCCTCGGATTCGATTTGCTGACTTTCTGGCCTGCTAATATTATTCCAGGTTTTCAATAACCACCATCGATCCGAACAATCACATCGACGGTTTCGGGACCTAGGACGGGATTAGCACGGGCCGAGCGCAGAGAGCGAGCGAAAGAGGAAGTGACCATAATGTGGGTCTTGCGACATGACGATTCTCGAGCCTTCTTTGAGCGGTTTCACGACCGCAAGAGCTAGTAAGGGGCGATCTTGGTCAGTAGCAGCCTCTTCCTAGCAAGTAAGAAGGGGCCAGTCGGATCCATACTTGAGTATCTCGCGGGCCGTAATCGAGCATGCCATTTCCCTGCGGGTCTTGAGACCCGACCGCAACAAACCCAGGCGGCTGGTATGCACCGGATGGCCTGAAGCCGAATTCCTGCAGCGGAGGCGGCCAGATTAGTGGCACCAGTTTGGAACTGGCAATGATGTTGTCGTGGATGAGGTTGCCGTCTTTGAGCAGGAAGTCTGGCGGGCTGCTGCCCGTGGTGGTGGCTTGGAGTTGTTGCCATCCGAAGCCGTCGTCAGGGTCGTATAGGCGGACGGAATAGGTTTGCGAGCCGCTGCTGCCGAGACAGTTGGCCTTGGAGGCGTCCCGGAGCATCACGGTGAGGTTAAAGCTGTTTGGAAGGTCGCTTTCGTCCTGAAGTTGCTTTGGGGGAAAGAGCGGTTTGGTGGAGGGGGTAGCGTGGGGATGCGGAGATCAAGTTGGCGAAGGAAACGAGCGAGGCAATGCAAAAAGCTAGCGAGGTCTTCATGGTGGCTTGTAGTTGGGCAGATTCGGTGTTTGGTGTGCTTGGCCTGGGGATTATAGGGTTGAAGCTCCTTTTTTGCTTCACATAGATCTGACTGTGGTGGACAAAGTGACAGAGGCGGGGGGTGTGTTCTTATAGCCGGAGGATTGAGCTTGTCTGGAAGCCAAAATCGTCTCTTAGAGGAGATACTCGGCTCAAGCAGTAGACACAGAAACTCAGCACATCAATGAACAAGACTAAGCCGGGGTCCAAGCGATTGAGGGATCGAGCTTGAAAATACACCAACCCAAACGTCGATATGGCACGCGAGGAACGATGAAAGAGCCCTCAAGGGAAACACCGGGCTTCTGTTGATTGGTATCCTGGAGCGGGGCAAGCAGCACGTTGGAGCCAGTGCAGCTCCACTTTTGAGCAGCATTGCAAGAAGATTAAGTGTCATCGCAGCTGCAGATATCTCTTCTCCATCAGCAGCGCTTATGAATGCTCTAGACTGACGTAGAACTGCCATACAGTCCGTTTGCCATGCCATGGGCGTTTCCAATACCGGACTTGGAAATAGTTGCATCGGAGCATGGCCATCTCTTGGCCGCTTGTGGGTTGCTTTATGTTGATACAGCATACTGCAGAAGGCACTACACAAAAGTAGCCCTCAGTATTGGTGTTCATCCAATAAGACTTTCTCAAGCGAGGCAATGTTGCTTCGCCGTACGTTTCGGCATCTTTTAATTTAGCATACCATCTTCAGCACATCAAGTGAAAAGCACGACTGGAACGAAAGACAATCGGAGATCGCAAGGTGTTGTGTAGTAGCTCCATAAACTCATACCCTGGTTGAGCTTCGTGGTTCTCAGTCGAAGATGACTGAGTGTGGTACTCGCTAATGTAAGTCAGCCGAGAAGACGCAAAACTGTAGATCTGGGATCAGGCCGGAGGAACCGAGCCACTTACAAACAACGGAGGAGAGAAAACCGAAGTCGAATTGACCAAAGTTGCATTATAACAGTACGAAGAGTCGGTTTGCATCAATGAGAAGCCGTATACGTTCCAGGCTACCTTGACTGCACCGGGCGAGCTGCGGGGCTATTAAAACCGACCATCTCCGAGCGAATTTAGAAAGTACAGGACACAAAATCGTCGTCTTCGTCGTCTTAAATGGGGATCGTTGACTCACGCTAGGTACTAGGTACGGAGTGCTGGAAATAAAAGCCTGCAAGAAGAGCGTATTACTACCTTAGTACCAAGGAGCCTTAGAGCGTCAGCTCAGAGCGGGTACCATTTGGTTCAAGTACACCGGGTTAGCCAGGCACACACAAGACAGACCATTGTTGATACACTATAATTGTTGAATCTGGAATGCAAACGGGAAACATGATACAGAGGATGGTGAGGAAAGACTTATCCTACACGAATGACTATCGACCACGTCGTGCAGAAGTCTGAGGAATGGAAAGGAACTGCAAAGCATCGGCCAGCCAGCTTCCCATGGACAGTGTATCTCTTATAACTTGAATCGAGAACTTTAAGCCCAAAATATGTGGAAATCAAGGTACTTATAAAGATTTCACAAGATCCAAAAGCGAATCATTGCTTCTCCGTTGTTTTACAGTCCCTGCACCTTTCTATAGCTTGGCGGCTTTAATGTCCTTCTCAAGATCTTCACGCTGTATGGCGGAATCAATGAGATTGCAGAAATTGCCGTCACGCGCCACACGAAGCCCCAGCTCCACACATATCCTAGATCAAAATATCCCCCAAGAAAAGGAATGCTACCCAGGAAAATAGCCATGGTACCTAGTAGACTCACGATCATGATCCAATGCCACGTCACCACCTCGAAAGCGACCATGATGAGCTCATTGATAACAAGGACAGTGAAGGAAACACTGACCATGCGGTCACTATCAACACTGCCGACAAGAATCTGACTGAGCCCTTGAATGATGCCGCCTTGGTAGATGCTAACGAGGACCCAGATGAAGAAGGTGCGGTAACTAAGGGAGGCGCCGGTGGTGAGTTCTTTGTAAAGTTCTGGGTAGAGGTTTGCGAGGCCTTCATCAACATCGGTGTCTAGAACCAAGCTAAACACTGGAGCCATGGTGTAGACGGTTGCGTAGCCAACAAGGAGCCAGTCGCGGTACAAGGCGTGTGGTTCAAACTTTGTGGCGATGCTGTACACGGTCTGGCAGACGGAGATGATGAGCCCGCGATGGATGACGAATTGAGCGAGCTTGGCGCTGCGCTTGTAGGAGTTACGGCCATGCCACACGAGCAATTTGGTAAGGTGGTGAAATTGCGTTATGGAAAAGTCTGCGGCGAGGGAGGCTTGGCGGCCTTCTTTCCCAACAATACCAATACCAACGTCGGCGGCTTGGATCATGGAGACATCGTTGCCGCCATCTCCGATGCAGGCGACCCGCTTGCGAGTGTGGTGTCGAATTAGGGATGCAACGTCTGCTTTTTGTGTAGGAGAGCAGCGGCAAGCTATCACTGCAGGAAGGAGTACGGCGAGGGAGATGAACTCTTGGCGGTGGTGGGTCAGGAAGTAGGATAGCGATTCGCCGTCGATGAGGAGAGCAGTTGAATCAGATTTAGAGCCCAGTAGTGATAGTGCGTCAAGTGCTGAGGAAGCGCTAGGGGCACTGGGAAGTTTGGTGATGGTATGGATGTATTGGGTACGTGAGACGAGTTTGGCCGAGACGGCAACGCATTGAGCCGTTTCGACTTTGTCTCCTGTAAGCATCCATATCTTAATCCCGGCATTGCGAAGAAGCTCCAGCGAAGGTTTGACATCTTTCTGAAGTTTGTCTTCGACACCGGTAACGCCAAGGAGCTCGAGGTTGCGCTCGAGGTGGTCTTTGACAACTCGTGCCATACTAGAGTCTCGACGTTGTAAAGACATAGAGGCTTCCTTGTATTGATTGGAGAAATCGCGGTACTGGTGGGTTGATAGCTTTTTCCTGCCAATGACCAGAGTTCGAAGCCCCTCCCGGGCCATATTCGCAGTTTCTTCATCAAGCCAGTCGTTGGCAGCTACAATTGATGCCATGACCGTGTCAGCCCCCTTTTGATAAAACCAAAGTTCTCCCGCTTCATCTGCCAAATCTACAGTCGATCCAGTTCCCTGGAGGAATCGCAATATAACACCCATTCGCTTTCCTTCCGAAGTGAATGGAAATATGTCGAGAATACGGACTTTGACAACAATGCGTGAAGTGTCAACGGATTGAAGCGTGATGCTATGCCTATCTCTGTGCATAAGCCGGAGTCCTACGCTCTCCGTCCATCGGACAATGGCGATTTCGTCTGGAGAAGAGGCTTGGTACGTGGTAAAATTGTGGCCGTTGTCTCCTTCAGTAGTCGGTGTAACGTTATGGCACAGAGCCAGGGCAAGAACAAGATCGCGAACACGAGATCCTATTTCTCGCCGTGTTCTTGTCGTGGAGGCTCCAGTAGAAGCTGCGTGGTATGTGGATGACGGGGTCACTAATGGCGAGGCTTCGATCGCGTCAAGAGAAAATCCAATCGAGAAGCCCTGGCTTATGTAGGACGCAACTTCGTCCATTGCTTCATTAGCATAAGAAACCGTTCCAACATGAATTTTCTTGAGCTCCATTTCTGATATTTGCTTAGTGATTTCCTGTCTTAGAGGTAAAGGCATACATACCATTTTGCGTTAAAGTCCCGGTCTTATCGCTCAAGAGATACTCAATGCGACCAAGTTCTTCCGGTATCGTGCTAGTCCTGACCACAGTTCCCGGCATGCCTTGATCGCGTTCAATGAACCAGGCATAGACGGTCTTGCCCATATCCAGATTGACACGGAGGCTGATCGGGATGATTGTCGAGAATAATATAAGAAATCTTGTAACAGCGACATACCATTTCATATCCGGTCTGTTCTCGAAGCCTTCCAAGGTGACCAGAACAATGGAGAGCGTTAGGGTTAGAGCACAAAGGATCTTCGTAAGATTATTGATCTCGTGCTCGAGGAGGCCTGTCTTGGACCGCGAAGGGCTTGTAGATAATGCTTGCCGAGTTTGGGCACCAGTGTATACGACTACTGCTAGTACTGTCGCGTTAGATGCAATCACTGTATTCGCCCAGGCCGTGTTGTCAATATTAAGCGGCGCTGTGACGGCCTTCTGGTCTTGGTACTGAGGCTGCATTACGGCACCATCACCCTTTAAATACGGTAGGTATTCGACTGTACCAACAAATTCGTTCACCTTCCTGTCTGGTTTGCCAGCGACAACTTTGAGCCGCGTGAAGTCACGTGGATCCAGCGGCTGTGTAAGAGGAGAAGCCAGACGCAACTTCCAGTCAGTCTCGCCATCAAGCTGGTCAGTGCGAATAAAGGCCTCTCCGACACCCCCGCTGTCTGAGGAGGATTGCTGCGCTATATCTGTAAGGCTTGCATCAGGACCAGCATTTGAAGGATCTGGGTCAATTCCAAGAAGTGGACTTTCTGCTTTAGACGGTTGTGGTTCGAACGTGGTAATAGCTGACTCGACGGTGTAACATTTCAGAATCACCAAATCAGCGGGCACCCTTTGGTCTTTACCCAGTTTCAGTACGTCGCCGACTTTGAGGTCCCGAGACTTGATTTGTATTTCGTCGACTTCAATATTTGATGTTTGCTCTGTATGGTGTCCATCAAGATTCTCCTCCTCCTCCGCAATTGCATCAAGACGAGTGCTCTTATGTCTGGCACCGCCCCTACTCTTCCGTGATTTCAGTCGAGAGCTGTTCTTCTTCCCAGTTTTAACCACCATGCTTTTCGAAACATCTCGTAAACGAAGAACAGTATATGGTTCTTTATTTGATTCCCCGTCTCTCCTGCGCCGTGCAATGTCATCTAACGCCTCTTTCCCGAGAGTAATAGCAAGAACGCACGCTAATGGTACAACATATGTAGACACGTAACCAATTCGCAAAAAGGGTATAAGTTGAGACAGAGCCACTAAAAGGAAATACATATTAAAAAAGAAAGAGAACTCGTTGTAAAGCGTGCGTGGGAGGAAGCTCCAAGGGGTATATTTGGCGTTCGAGACCGCGTTGGGTGGAAACCGAGGGGGTGGGTATTGCCCGATGTTGATATTCCGAGACGTAACTCCGCCCTGGGTGTCTATGGTATTCTCTGGGCGAGAACTTGCGCGCTGTTCAGCGGCAGACATGAATTTCGGTAGCCATGAATGAGAGGAGACATGTCCCTTCACACCATTTTCGTTGGAATTTTCTGAAGCGTGGCTGGTGCCATTGCTCAGAAGAGGCGCCTCATCCTCCCTTGAATTGGAACTTCCCGCTGCGTCCCTTGGATTACTGCTTCCTTGCAGCAGTCCTCGAGAGTTTTCCTCGCCATCTCTGCCATCATCATAATCGCCACTATAATCTCTGTTATATCCAAATCCCTTTGATCTCCCAGCCCGTAAATTTCTCAAGGGTATTTGCATTTCAGTACGCCGCTCCCTCCAGGCATCACTACGTCTATCACCGTAAGGTCGGTCCACTCCATGAGCAGCAATCGGATCCAGCTCATGCAGATCGAGCTCTATATCGGAGTCGGAATCCTCTGCGTTAGAATCCGGAGCATTCGGCTGGTGATATTGGTGGGCTCTTGACATTGTCTGATTTGATGCCGTAGTACAAGCTGGTCGGTGTGGCCAAGAAGTAATATCTTCACAGTTGATATTGACATAGTCTGGAGTTTAGAAAGATGATAGAGGCGAACTGAGAAATGTAAGGTATTGCCTAAACTCCACGTACTCTTTTTTTTTGAGCCTCTGTAATCGTGAGCGGGAGGCGATCTCGAAGGTGGTCCAAGCTTATGCGCTAGCAGAACGCCTAGCCTGATGACAGCTCGCCGCATACTCTATGCCAGACTTGAGCCGGAGTAAATATGGTATCAGCCATACTGACCTTGGTGCTTTCTTACTGTTTTTTGTTGCCATCCAATGCTCCATCCAATGCTCTCCGTCCTTGGCTTGTAGGCATAGTTGCCTGAGAAGCTTGAAAAGGCCAGGAAGCAGAAATTCCGCCGCCTATATCTCTTACGGACTGACAGTTCTCTAAAATTGCGGCACGAGATCGCGACAGTTGAGCTGAGGTGGGATTATCCTTTAAAGACGTATCTCGAATACGAACTCAAATGGATGTGGAAGCTTCGCAGTTGGATCAAGATGAAGGACTCGGATCGTGGCATCCCGCTATAAGACCAGACTCGCACTCCGCAACCCTTAAACACAGCCAGCAGGCAGAGGAGAGTAGCGGGGGCTTTTCGATTGCTGAAGGTCAAGCGGCCGAGTCGATATCACCAGAATTTCCTGTGCCATATCCGCCTTCCGCAGCTACACAGCATGATTCTCCCCTCTCGGCGGAGAACGACAGCCGGGACGATCCATATCAGAGAGATTCGCAATTAGGTTTGGTCACTAACGAGCATATTATATCTGCTCCGAACCATGTGCTTGCAACAGAAAACGATGGGTCTAGCAGAGAAGAAGAAATCTTAGAATATACCAATTCTGTCTTCCGGAACTCAGTGGGTTCAGCAACGGAAGATGGTCACCAACTACAATCTCAAACTGGGCATGGAAATCAAAACCATGACCTACACATTCCGTCTGTCGTACGCAATACCAACGGAGACCCTGAATCGATATCCCCTACGCAATCAGCGTTGGGCGACAAGGACGGGGTTACAGAGCTAGGAACGATCGGTGAGCTTGGACAACAACCTCGAAACCTGTTGGAAATTTTCGGCGCCATTGATCGTACGAATTCGTTTCCTGAGGTTCCACCTTTGCGCCACCTAGAGCAACAGCCAATCCATCCCCTCTCCTATACACAAGCACAAGACATCATGGAAGAGGATGAGATGCTTGTAGATGTTAGACCCGGTAAAGAATCATTATATGGCGAAGGGCGTGGGGCATTCGATCCTTTCGACTCTACCACAGATGGAGACGAAACTAGTTTTTTCGTCAACGCAGGCGGTGTTCGTTCGGAGGTTCCGAAATCGCCTGCTGATGAGGAAGCAAGATTTGAGGAGGGCCTACCTTTAATGCCATCAGGATCCAATGTTGACCAGACCACGGACGGCCTGAGTGGGTTGTATGATGGGCAGGCATTTCCTCCTCGGGTGCCACAGGTTTCCAACGGCGGTTACCACGTAGAAGCTGAAATTGCCTCACCTGACGAGTCATCCCCTTTCAGACCCCAACCACTTGACCGTAAATCGACAACTCAGGTCCTTCATTCATTACAACATGTTTCTAATGGGATCGACTATGAAGAACCAGGACAGGACAGCCCAACGAAGACCCACCCAGACGGGGATAGACCGACAACTTCGAAAGTTACAGCGGTTCCCGAATCAGCTGGTCCTGGCCCAAGACAGATCGTAGAGCCAAATGTAGAGCTCGACTTCTTCGGGCAAGACCCGAAAGACGAAGATCTGGCCGCGATGTGGCAGGCTGCACTAGGCGATGACGAGCTCCTTGACGAAGACGAGCCTTCTGTAGACCCGGCAGCATTTTTCGATGATGATGGAGAAGGCTTCCTAGATGTTACCCACGAAAGCTCATTGGATCAGGTCCAGTCTCAACATATGCCCTTCCCAGGGAACATGACGCAAGGATTTAACGATTCGGATCGCGAAAACACCGGTGGGACCTTTTCACGACATCAATACACGCCTACCCCTAATACACAACTCTCGGCCATAACTCAACAGCTCCCGCAAGCGACTTTTGGCATTAGCCGTTCCAGTGCAGCGTCAGCGGGTTTCATAAATACGCCACACCAGCAGCCATCCATTGCTGATGGGCTGTCTTCGACAAGACCGAGAATGCCGCAATCGACACAGAGCTTTGCTGATAAATCGAAAGGAGGGTATACCTCACCTTACGACCTCCCAATGGATGTCACGCGCCCAAAGAAGCGGAACTATACACAACATACCCAATCCGGGCTCAATGCCCAAATCGCTGCTAACAACTCGGCTCCACCTAGGAGCAGTAGTATGTATACCACGGGATCTACAAGTATTAACACCCCTCTGCCGTTGCCCAGTGCAGTCGGGACAAGCCCTTCTCTGTCAATTTCGAATGCTCCTCCCACACTCAAATCAAAATCCTCATTTTTCGAAGAGCTCCCTTCTGTCAAGCCTCGTCCGTCGAGCGGCATGGCCAGAGCTGCCAATCCTCAGACAAATATTCCTCGACAAACGCCTCCGCCGAATGAACCGCCTAGGCCAAGTCCAGCACGACCAGCGTCAAGCTCTTCTGGTGTCGCTCAGTCTTACCAGCTCCTTCCTCCAGAGCGAATGAATCCATATGCTAACGCTTCTCCGTTGGAACCTGGGACTCATGCGCTGCCCGTTTTGAATTCAAGATATTCGCCAGCTCCAGTGTCACAACAGGCTGTGCCTCCACCACGTAACCGCTATGCATCATCTCCTTCCACTGCTCCTCGTCCTCAATCAACGCAGATCCTGCCCTTCCAACCTCGTACATCCAGCCCACTAGCGGTTCAAACTACCACGGCTTCGCAGAACGCTCCTGCCCAGCCATATATTCGACAGGCATCTGTCTCAGAAAAGATTTCGCTTCCAATACTCCAGCAGGAGAATGTGACCCAACAGCTCCGGGAATCACCCCAGTCTAATCGGCCTTCACCTCCTTCTGTTAATAACCGTTACACACCTTCTAGCAGCTCGCCCCCATCCTCATATCCCGTACCAGCTTATGAGTCTTATGAGCCTGGTCATGCTCCCACCTCTAGTTTTCTATATAGCCATTCTCAAAAGCCCCCACAAAGCATCTCAGACAACGCCAACATTGATCCTCCCCAAAGGTCGCAAACCCAATCTCCGAGTGCTATGAGGTCAAGACCTGATTTACCTTCGAACGTCAAAATCCCTTATCAGCGGCCAGTTTCTGTTAATCATAGTTCGTATGGGAATGAAGCTCCAGCGCGCTCAGCAGCTATACACCAAGAAGATCAGCGCAAAAATCCAACTCCACCAGTAGTTAATTACATCAGACCATCAGATGGCCGTGAGAATGATCAGTTTGAGCGCTGGAAAGGATGTCCAATATTTACTTTCGGATTTGGTGGTACTATCGTATCAAGCTTTCCGAAACAAATCCCACGATACGCTGCTGGCCAAAGTTTTCCACTTATTAAGTGCAGCCCTGGAGAAGTGAAGGTTCACACAGGTAAAGCTTTTCCGCTCGAGGAAAATATCGCAACTTTCCCAGGTCCGTTAAGATCTAAGAGCAAGAAAAAGGAAGTTCTTGACTGGCTACAAAAGCGGATCGTTGAGCTTGAGAACGCTCAGTTTCCGCTTATCCAAACTACGACCCTTCCGGACCCCCGTAAGCGTCATGAGGAGAAAGTCATTCTTTGGAGGGTAATTCAGACACTTGTGGAAAACGATGGGGCCATCGAAGGAAATCCTATTGCAGAGCGCTCTGTGAAGACCATACTGTCGCCAGAATTGGCTGTAGGCGACGACGCGAAAATACCCCTACACACCTCCAACGCTCCTCTTGTTGGTATCTCAAGGTCTGTTGGCTCGGTCAATTTATCACAGACAGCCGATCCGGGGGCTGTAGAAGGTTTGCGTAAGATCTTGTTGCACGGCGAGCGTGAAAAAGCTGTCTGGCACGCTGTAGATTGCCGGCTGTGGGGACATGCGATGCTTTTAGCATCTACTCTCGATAAAAGTATCTGGAAGCAAGTCCTTCAAGAATTTAACAGCGAAGAAGTCAAAGCATATGGCGATAACACCGAATCATTAGCCGCCCTGTACCAGATCTTTGCGGGTAACTGGGAAGAAAGCGTCGATCAGCTCGTTCCGCCTTCTGCCCGAGCCGGTTTGCAGATGGTCAGCAAGGCCACAATTGCTGGACCCCTGAAGAATGCACTGGATGGCTTAGATAGATGGAGAGAAACTGTGACCTTAGTTCTAAGTAACCGTACTCAGGATGATGAGAACGCTCTGCTGGCTCTGGGACGACTACTGGCTGGCTATGGCAGGACCGAGGCAGCACATGTGTGCTACATTTTTGCCAAAAATTCTGGACTCTTTGGTGGACCTGATGACCCTCAAGTCAGCGTTGCCCTTCTTGGAGCAGATCACTTGCAGCAGCCGTATGACTACAGCCGGGACTTTGATAGCATCCTTCTCACAGAAGTATACGATTTTGCTCGCACAGTGCTTGCGCCTTCGGCTGTTGTGACTGTATCGCCACATTTGCAATCCTATAAGCTGTATCATGCTTTGACTTTAGCTGAATACGGCTATCGGTCTGAAGCACAAAATTACTGTGATGCTGTTACAAGTGCATTAAAGTCAACTACAAAGCTATCACCGTACTATCATAGTCTCCTTTTTGCAGCTCTTGGGGATTTAGGTCAAAGGTTGCGGCAAGCACCAAAAGATGGTTCGACATCAATGATAGCTGGACTTAGTATGGACAAAGTGTCGGGTTCTGTCTGGACCAGGTTGAATCAGTTCATAGCAGGGGACGAGAGCGACGCGGAATCGACTGCTTCTGGTCTTGTGCACGACACCGCCGCCGGGCCATTTGCCAAAATCGCTGGGGACTCACCAAATATTAGTCGACCACCATCATCGGACGACTTATACGGGTCTTATCCTACAATGGGTGGTATTCCTCCACCGTTACCTACAGCCATTGGGTCCAACTCTCGCTATGCTCCTACTAATCAGCATACTCCTCGTTCATCACTTGAGCAACCTGCCCGACCATCCCAGGAGTTCCAACGACCAGCACAGAGCGAGATTCTCAGGCCTCCGTTCGCTCAGCAACGAACCCCTCTCGCCCGGTCAAGATCGGCTTCTACCAATCCGTTACAAGGACAGCAGCAGCATGACTTGTATAAGCCACCAAGTCAGCCTTCAACGTACACTCCGGCAACAGAAAGCTACCTGCCAACCCCCCCTTCGCAGCCTCAGTTTATGCCCACAGCTCCTCCTGACGACATCTCATCATCTCTTTACCAGGAGAAGTCATACCAACCATCCCCTTCATTGAAACCAGAACCACCCCGGGAAACTCACCAACCTCATCAAGAACCTCATTCTAATAGTAACTATGTACCATCAACCTCCGAGGAAAACCCGTCTACGTCGTCCTATAACCCTGGGCAATCCACTTACGAGCCTCCATCTAGTTACGACTATGATCCGCCTCCGTACGATCCCGAAAATCAAGACGGCAACGAAAGTCCCCAGCAAAAAAGTTCAGAGAAGGAAGAGTCATTCATGTATGGCAACAACAACGATGATCTCGCTACGAAAGCTGCCGCCCCCAGGGATCAAAAGGCGCAGAAGGATCGGGAGGCGGACGAGGCCTTCAGGAAGGCTGCTGAGGTCGATGGTACACTTTCCCACCTTCCCACCTTCCCATCTTTTGTCCGCTAAATTAATGGATTCAACAGCCCAAAAAGGTCCTACACTAAATGCCAAAAAGTCTTGGTTTGGTGGCTGGCTTGGCGGGAGAAAAGAGTCGAACGATCTCAATCAGCCTGCAGGCAACGCTCCCATCAAAGCCAAGTTGGGCGAGAAAAGCTCCTTCTACTATGACAAGGACCTCAAAAAATGGGTGAACCCGAAGGGCGGCGATGCTTCTGCTGCCGCTTCTCCTACCCCTCCTCCACCTAGAGCCCCGCCACCATCGCGAGCAGTTAGTAGCGCAGGAGCTCCTCCTCCCTCCAATAATATGCCTCCGGTCCCTCCTCTCCCAGCTTTGGACACGCCGCCCATCAATGTCACAAGACCACCTACAAGTACTCCACGTAGCACGTATTCTCCTTCAAGAAGTGATTCAAGTACAGTCGCAGCAGAGGGGGCTTTCGATAGCGAAACAGCTTCTACCGTATCAGCGGTGCCCAATGGACTCGGTCTTTTCGCACCATCGTCAGCACCACCTTCGAGACCGTCGACTGCAATGAGCAATGCGAGCACTATCGACGACTTAATAGGAGTACCACAGGCAAGAAAGGGTGGGACTGTCAAGAAGTCGAAGAAGGGAAGGGGTTATGTTGATGTAATGGCTAAGTAAGAGTAGGTAAATTCGGAGAAATTAGTGGATTGGCGTCGTGTTTCTACTTCAATTGTATTACTGGGTCTTGAAAGAGTTCTCAATTTCAAAACTGGAGTCACTTTGGGAACCTAGTTTCAACTGTAAAATACCCTCCTGGCGGATGCAACTTTGACATTGCTAGATGAGCAGTGTCAGAATTCTGTAGAACTTATGTAGGAAGAAGATTCATAATTTTCGGGGGTGAGGCAATCACTTCCTGGCTAGATCAGGAGAAACGTATACATATCATCTTCTCTTTTCGAAAGTCCAATGAAGCCGACTACAAAGCCCGTTTGTTGTACGATTCAACAAGCTAATGTATCTTATACTGGATACTTCATGTCTTTCCCATATTCCTCATAGGATGGCAACGCTCAGGCTTCGGGCACCGGCTAGCTCTATGGAGTTGAAATGTACCGAAACGTGCATATTACACGAAACTCAGGACTTTCAAACGCGAGCAACTCGGAATCAAATTGTATGCCTGTTTTATTTCCTAAGCATTCAAAGGTCGGCCGACCAGTCGCAGAACGACACGGGTGGTGGCACGATATCGGTTTTCCGAATAGGGTTCGATTGGCTGTAGGATTTCGGCAGCTCAGAGTGGAAAGATGATGCACTTGTGTCTCCAAGGGAATGAACCGAGGGAATAGGTATATGAACTACGAATACCACGTTCTTCGTGTTGAGCTTGAAAATTTCGAGCAGGTATCGATGACCACCTCTAGCGAATCTGCTTAAGAAAAAGCTTGTGCTTATGCCGGCTTTGCATAAGGATTTCTTTCATTGGTTGATGGTCGAGTAAAAAAGTATAGCCAAGCTATAAGAGATGGGCTTCAAGACCCTAAACCAGGTGGATGTCACCGATGGCACAGTGAAGCTTGTTGACGGACGGTACGTCGAGCTATATTTTTCTCCCGAGCAATACCATATTACCAACGGCATCTCGTAGACCCGTATCATTCCCTGACTTTACCCAGACGACAATCGCCATCTACATTTTAGAAAATCGAACCTCGTCCTCGTGCCGCAACCATCATCAGATCCAAACGACCCACTACTTTGGCCACAATGGAAGAAAGTGCTGGCGTTTGGAACTGTCTGCATGTTCACGTTTTTGAACAATTGGGCTGGAGATGGTAATCAATCTTTCTTAACAATCTCCAAGTCTGTCATAAGATGGCCCTGACGATTCGGATCAGGTCCAGCAGGCGGCTTCGCCAACATCGCAGCCTACTTCAACATCGGCCTCAGCCAGACCTCCGGGCTTCTATCCTGGCTGGTGCTAACGCTTGGACTTTCTGTATTCTCCCGAATCGTCACCGACATCTGACTATTTTTTCTCACATCTCTGCAGAACTTCTTTTGGGTGCCCACAGCCATTTACTTCGGCAAACGACCCGTTTTTCTGACCGCATGTTTCTTGCTCTTTGTATGCTGCATCTGGGCTGCTATTGCGAAGTCCTTTGAGAGACTTTTGGCGGCGACGATTGTGGGTGCGTTTGCGGGAGGAGCTACGGAGGCCCTGGGAGCGGCGATAGTGAACGTACGTATGGCTTTCTTTCCCCTTAGCTCTAGACGAGGGCTCTTCGAAAGATTCAGATTTGTGGCGAAGAACTGATTAGACTCAAGGACTTGTTCTTCCTTCATGAACGAGGCTCGAAGATGGGCTACTATATTATAGCTATATCCTGGGGAAGCAATATCGGGCCTCTTTGTGGAGGTTTCATCATCGGCAGTAGGCTTCTTCATCTATACTACCTTATCTTCTACTGATTCTCCAAAGGTGTCGGATGGAGATGGCAGAAATGGGTCAGCGCCATCTTCCTGGGCATCAACTTCATCATGGTGTTCCTCTTCGTTCCGGAAACACGTTTCCACCGCGGTTTAGATCCTTCAATTGCCCCGGAGGTGGTTCAGGAGCCGAAAAGTAGTGCTAAAGTGCAAACCCAAGTTTTCGACGACGGCACTTCGAAGGAGTCCGGTGAAGGAGTGAAGAGTGTCAGAAAGACGTACCTTCAGCAGCTGAACCCCTGGTCTGGAATCGATCCCACATCGTCGTACCTTAATCTTTTTCTGCGCCCTTTTCCCCTAACTCTCTACCCAGCATGTCTATTCGCTACCTTGGCCTGTGAAACCCCCTCACAGTCTCGAAACAAAATCGCTGGAATCTGATCCGTTCCCTGGACTCCATCTCCCTCGCTCCCACCGTCGTCTTCAGCATCGTCTCCTCTTTCGTTTTCGAAGCGCCCCCCTACAACTTCACAGCCGGCATAAACGGCCTAGTCAACATCCCCGGTCTCAGTGAGTCTCCACTTCCTTCACCCCTGTTCTAATCCGCCCATTCCCCTTTCCTGACACCCACACCAACTTCTCAGTCGGCAACGCCATCGGTGCCTTCCTCGGCGGTCACCTAACCGACAGCCTCTCTCGCCGCACCGCGCGCCGCAACCACGGCATCTTCGAACCTGAATCTCGGCTCCCCCTGCTCCTCCCCCCAGCCCTAATCGTCACAGCCGGCCTCCTCCTGGTCGGCTTTGGCTGCGAGCAGCACCTGCACTGGTCAGTCATCTACGTCGGCTTCGGCTTCATCAGCGTCGGCCTAACTGCAGTCGCGAATATCGGCATGACGTACGTGATGGATAGCTATTTTGCCGTGGCGGCGGAGTGTCTGCTGATGATTAACGGGCTGAAGAACGTGGTCGCTTTCGGGTTTATATACGCGGCAGTGCCGTGGGTGCAGGGGCAGGGGTATGCAAGGTGCTTTGGGGGGTTGGCGGGGATTTTCGTGGGGGTTTTGCTTTTCGCTGTGCCGCTCTGGGTTTGGGGTGCGAGGATTAGGCATCACACTGCGGAGAAGTGGGCGTTGATTAGTTGGTAGATGTGGATCGGAGCTGAATATGATTGCTAATGTTGTTCATGGACAATATTCCCCCTTATTGGGCCTCGGCTGATAACCTTAGGAAAAATTGAAAGTTCACCTTATGGCTTATGCTCTGTAGCTGGTAGTATTGGACCCGTTCTTGAGATGAAAAAATACAGGCTGAGAGGCCCCTATTGACAAGGGCAGAACATATTATCAGTAATACATCGAATCGACAGAAAGACTCATTGTGCCATCGCCGTTACTTGAGCTGGGTAAAGGAGACAGAAAGATCGGAGTTCAAGCGGACTGCTCAGCACCGAGATTCACGATAGGTACAAGTTTTTGACTGTTGGGGGTTCGATAGGAATTGAGAACCTGGTGTTACGGAGCAATTGCTGAGAAAGGGAAAGCGCGAAGGACTTTGACAGATTGACATACTAGTAGCTTTTTAAAACTGCTAGTTCTTGGAATTGGCCGACAGAGATGGTACTGCCGGAGGATACTACTGTTGCAATGCAAAGAAGATTGCGTGAATGCCGCAGAGCGGATGGATCGTTGTCTGTCCTTGTTCTCGAAGTGATGACAATAGCGCCAGCTGTAATAGTAACAGCGATGCCATGGTTCAGTTCATAGTTCCGTATGACTGTCGCTTACCTTGCGTTGATTGAGATATGAAGCATAGAAGTTAACTTGTAGAATGCAGAGCAGCCCGACATTCCCTGAATTAATGAGACAAAATTGCTGAAGTAAAAGCTATATGGGGTATCGTGGAAATCTCGGAAGGCTACAGTAATACGCCGAAGAGCACCACCGATAGCAGTAGAAAATTTCAAGACATCGAAGCGAAAAAGATACAACTGCCTTGGAATTGTAATTCGCGGTCAGGATTCCATTACCATGCATCATGTCTGACCCTTATAAGTACCAGGACGAACGGCCTAATCCGACGTGAGATCTACTACGTCGGTGGTATTTGAGCCTCGAGACTTTTTGCGAGCACCTGTAATTTCCCAGTCATCACGCTCGCGCTTAACTCGTGCACGGGTGTTCGGGGTCTCTGACTCGATATTGGGCTCGCCTTTCAAAAAAGCAAGTTGAGCCTGCCTGGAAGTCAGATATTCTGCAAGCAGACATGATAATGGAGTATGACTAACACGCAAGTCATTGACCACTTGCTCGTGATCAGCAACTCTCGAGCCATCTCGCTTAGTGGGGGCCATTGCCGCTGATTGGCGAGGTCTTTCCGTGGTCTCTAGGTCTGGAGACGGGGTTCTGTCGATGCAGCCAAGCATTTGAAGAGTGCCTACCAAACTCGACATTAGAAGCAAGATTTCATAAGGACTCCATGTGAGCTTACGCTTTGACCGGTATAAGATGTTCCAGCAAAGAGGTTCCCCAAGTGGTCCATCAACCCGACGAGCCTGAACGCTGGGCGGTGGTTCCCTTCCTACCACATAGTCGGTGAAGCTGAGAGATGGGTCAGTCACCGCGCTATTAATTTGGTAGTGTGTAGTACTCAATGGTGTTGGCGATGGCCTTGCCTTTCATTATTTTCTCAGAAACATGTCCAACCCTGCTTAGGGGACGCTTCGACGAAATTGTAATAACTTCATTGTGTTTGACTCGCTCTATCATCAGTCGTATTTGGCCCAGCATTTGTACCTCCTTTGGGGTTACATCTGACCCCATCGTCTCACCTGAACGTGGCGCTATGTAAGACAGTGCCTCAACATTGATTGGCTGCACTTACTGATAGCTAATTCTCCAAAGCAGAGCTTACCAGATCTCCACTGACCCGAGCCTTCGCAAAACTGAGAAATTCTAGAGAAGACGATTTGTCGATCCTCCAAAGGCCGATTCTTCCATCCAGGTGTTCTGCTGACTTCGCTGTAGAATCCCTTCTTATCACCATCAAATGAAATGGAGGCTCGAGCAGCGTCGCACCGACCCATCTCAAATGTATCGCTCAACGTTACTTTGATTTCGAAAGTGGCACCAGTAACTGCTTCGATATAATTCTGGCGTGTCCGTGGTTCCTCGTTCCCGATCGCATCAGGATCATCGTATAACGAAAGCGATTGACCGTTCGAGATGACCTCGACTTTCACGCCTTCGAGATGTGCCGAGGCTGGCATTGTATTGCTTCGAAGAGATGCCTTGGCTTCTAAACTACGGAATACAATGAGATTGGTATTGCGATTGAGGATAAGGGGATTGTACCTACCACAGCTACTAATCCAAGGCTTTGTCTTTTGCGGCGTGGTTTCTCTGACCTCAGATCCCCAAATTGGCCACAATTCTGACGCGTCTCGCAAACGCGCGGGAAACTCTAGAGTAGGTCACGTGTATCTATGTTTCGTTCGATCTTCACGTAAGGTAACTTACGAGACGAATTATCTGGTGCTAGAAACTCTAGGAGATAAAAAGGCATCAGACTCAATTGAAAGGTCCATACTGCATTAACGATCATTCGTAGTAATGGACCCTTCAGGGGAGCAGTAAAAAATAGAGGAAACCAAAAGCACGTTTTTGCTGACTTGCACAGGTGATTCTACGCTGTTTGTTTTCAGCCATGATGGGGACAGCTGAAGTCCATGTGAGCCAAGATGTACCTCTCAAGGTACCTTGACCTGCCAAATCCATATGTTTAGGTATGACAGTCTTTAGAACAATCCCTATGAAGAAAATCGTCCTCGGATCACAGATCCTATAACGAAGAGGAAGTTACTTTACAATTTATTTAGTTTAAGTTTAATATTAGGGACAGAGAAGTGACCTTTAGCAGATCGTCTTCCTACCTACACCATCAGCCTTTCCCTTCCCGACCATGCCAGTCTGGTATCTTCCTGAGTAGAGTCAAGTCCCGTATATGCATCGTAGTTTAATATCCTGCAACTACGCCACATAAAATATTACAACCCCTAGACATGTCCAATGAAACGAAAGATGAACAAGTTTTGCTAACACCCTTTTTTACTGCCGTTTTTTCGTATTGCCTCATAGGCGCCGTCCCATCCAAAATACTCCACGCGCTGCATACACCGAGAAATAGATCTTTCATCAAGTCCACCTAGTAAAGTCAAGGCTTAACACAAGCTTGTCTTCCTCGGCCATACCTCCCAAGGCTAAAGTCCCTCTCCACTCGTCACCCTCAACGTAAGAACGCGCACCTCCTCGGTCCTCGGTACTCATTCCTGGATATGCTACGGTTTGTGAGGTTGCAGTATTTCCGTAACGATTCCTCAGTTTGTTGATTTCCTTGAGTCTATTTCTCCAGCTAGACACGTATTGGTCTCCATTACGATTAGACCATGCAAGGCTGAAGACCGAGGCGTTGAGTGCAATCCGACGAACAAATGCGGGAAGAGCTGCAGCGGAAATAATCTTAGGCGTTGCGGCGGGAGAGATATGGGGCAATGACGCAGCGCATTGGGTCTGTACCCTGAAAAACTGCCTTTCTCGTACGTCCTCTTTCAGACCATCACTTCGCCCATAACCAGGTTCACGGAGATTGGTATCGTTGGTCCCGTCATCTTTTGGAGATTCTAAGGCTTCAGGGGTAACGATAATGTTTATGTAGTTGAAGTCAGACTCAAACGTGTCAAAGTTGAACGACAGCCCAGAGTCATTGTAGATGATTTTGACGAACTCATTACCAATGTGACGCTTCTTGTTAGTGCACTGTGGGTCGTTTCGAAGATCTGTCGGCATCATTGTAGGGATGTGGAAAACAATCTCTGTAACGCGATCACGCCAAGCATAGGTATGCGTACCGTCCTGATCAGACTCCCGGTCCAGACCTTGAGTGTTGAAGGTAGCGTTCTTCAGACAGACTTTGGTGCCGAGCCCTGAGAGAAAATTATTGTACGGTATTGACCCGCCTGTATTGGCAAGAATCTCTACCTCCGATGTCTGACCTTTCCCGAGGTAGATCACCCCAACCTTGTAGCCATCCACAGTGTCATTGCGATCGAATGTACTAATCGCTCGCTTTGAAATATCGTCATCTGGCAGGACTATTGGCTGCATAGGGATTGGCATTGGAGCAATGGTAGAGGCAAGCTGCAGGAGAACATGGCTGGGGAGGATACTTTCCGTGGATTGGCCTAGGTTTTGCACTGGAACATGATGTGGCGGTAGAGGTGCTGTGCATTGTTGGTATGTAGCATGTGTTGTGCCCGAGGCTTGTCTCTTCGTAAGTTGCGTAAGGCCGCTAGCTGTTGCAGTCTCTAGGGTCACGATGCTCATGCCCATCAGCCAGGTCTGCTTTGATACAGGGCCGTCTTCGCTACTAAATCTGGCGCTCGATGTCGTCTCTCCAAGATCTAAATAAGCTGTTCGGTGCATCATATCAAGAGTTACCTGACTTTGCTCCTCCATCGTATCGTTTCCATAGTCATCTTTCCAAGTAAGGCGTTTCGCTATCCAACCAACGTGTTTTGATCGTTCCTTGATATCGATGGATAAAAACCAGATTGTCATGACATGATATGCTAGGGCAAATACATACTCCGGTAGATCTTTGTGCACTTCAGCGGTGTGACTAGTCTCAGATGCCGTTCTGAGCTCCCCAGAAGTGCCACTGTAGCGAGGTGATGTAACGCTTGCTCTGGCACTAGAAGCGCCCACGGTTGTTTGTCGCTGCTCCCTCGAGTAGTCTATATAACTAATGCAGATCCCGAAAATGGCGCGAAGATTGTCGTCGGCAATGTTGCGGGAGGCGTTTGGAAGCCGGGCTAAGCCTCCAAGGAACTCGAGAATATCCACTGCTAGATGCGACTGGGTGATGAGCTTGGACATTTTACTGATGATATGTGGAAGGTAGGCAGATATGCTGTTTGGGATCTCGTAGCAACAAACGACAAGACCGTGGATACAGCATTTTGTAGCTCGATCCCACTTGCTGATGCCCTCTAAGAAGATGTGCACCGTCTTATCCATTCGAGCCCTGCCAAAGTGTTCGCGATAGCCAATAAGTATGATAAGAGCTTGGAATATGCACAATGCTACATCGCCCTTCTTCACTCCTGTACTGGCTGGCGGGTCACGAAAATTACCACGTCCAAGTATCGATAAAGCCCAATCTTGTAACTTGATCAGACGTGGGACTGCGCCCATAAATAACGGAAGATTACTTAATTGCGAAGGCAAGTGGACCAAGATGTAGCTATAAATTTCCCAGTCGCAGTCATTTTCGATCATATCCAGCATGGCATCTAACCAAAGGCCGGGCTCTAGAACGAGACCTTCCCTATCTCGAGCCTCATGAGCATAGACGAGTTGGCTTACATCTGTCGGGGGATCTGCGGGCAAGGCCTTCGAACCTGGGTACATCCAGAGTGGAGGGATTGGCTTAGTCAAACGATCTGTCCCATTACCAGACCTGGTAGTCGACCGGGAACGTCCTACGTTGGGTTGGTCTACCGTACTTATTCGACCTACTCGTGCTGCGTATGGATCATCATTTAACATTCGGTTAGCCGTAAACTGTGGATAAGCAGAAGCCTCTGTCCTACACAACGTATCCGCTAAGCCCTGGCTATCTGGGAAAGGAACAACTTTGACAGCATATTTTGCGTCACATCGTAGGCGAGTGAGAAGCTTCATTGCGGTCAATCTTATATCAGTTAGAATTGTCTCGTTTGAAGCAGTAACAACCAGGATTTCGTAAATCTTCACGGTCCTTAGTGCCGAGTGTGGAAGGCATTGCAGGAACAAACGTATTAGACATGATGTGGTTTGATTTGCTCGCATTCTTGATGAAGTATCGTTAATCGCCAGAAGTCGCTTGAGTGTTGTGAGGATAGCTTGAAAAACCTCGTTGTCGGCATCCAGTGCAAAGTCTGTTGAAAAGTCTGCTAAAGCATTCACTATTGGAATATGTTCCTCGTTCTCCATGTATCGCAAGATATGTAGTATTAGATACTTGTCGTACGACCTGTTTCCTTCACCTTCTCGAACACTTGCATATACTTCTTTCATTGCGTATAGTACCCGGCAGCGTGTTGTATCTGCCTTGGCAGCATCCAGGAGAATAAGATCAACCAGCATGCTGGTATGTGAAACCCAGTTCTCGTCTGAAGGGAAGATGAGTCGTTCAGCCACCATGTAATCAATAGCAAGCCCTAAATCAGGTACATCTGCATACAGCCCCACATTGAGTAGCAGATTCACGAGACACTCTCTTTGTTGAAGACCCAATGAGCCCCATTGCGACGAGAGAACCAAAGTGATATGCTGTAAGTCTTTTGCTATCGAACCGTTCGTTTTCTTCGTATTCATTGGAACACTAGATATGAACTTGTACAGGGGTGACGCAGAGGTGACTTTGCTAGGGAATATCGAGTCTTCTCTGACAGCTTGTATTTTTCTAGCCTCTACGAAACGATCGAGCATATCATGAAGAAATGTCCAGTCCTCCTCAAGCAAGCGATCCACAAAGCCATTGTCATTGAGGAGATCCCCTACGAGATGCAGACATTCTGACCCAAGCTTTGACGAGCTCGTAAGTGAAGTAGCTTCTAGGCCGTTGGCGAGGGGTTGAATCGGCACTAAAGGTACCCCATCTTTTCCGTTGAAAGCGACGATCTGATTGATTATGAAGAGCGCTCCTCGAACGACGTTGTATTGTCTGTCAGCGGACGCCAATAAGATGTTCAAAAGGATGTCGAGGGCTTTGGCCTGATCTTCAGATCTGAGAAGATTGTGAAGACAAGTCCATGTATCTGCGCCTTTCACAATGTAAGACACTGCGCAGAGGACCTCGATACAAGGCTCCAGAGTAGATAATGGGACTCGTGAGTACTCTGTAATAGCTCTGATGATTTCGACCACGGCATGGACATCACTGTCGACAATGGTTTTCAGGGAGATCCGTACCAAGCTGCTAACGAGCAAGACCAGTTGACGATCTTCGAAGGCGTTGGGGTTGTTGCACATGATGTCTGCGATCAGAGATAGAATATTCTTGAGACTGAGTTCCTCGCCGGCAAGCTCGGCGGATCGTCGTGACTTTTGCTTCTTCAAAGCTGCACGAGCTTTCATAGTGCCGTCGAAGATTTTCTCAAGGCGACTAATCAGATATGGAATAAGCGAATCTCCGAAAGGAATAAGATGCCGACCATCCTGAGCGAGCTGTCTCAGTGCCAAAATCTGTGGACTTGAGTCGGGCACAAGGAAAGGAGTGGACATCATTGTAAAAAGCCTGAGGCGGTCAGGGGTGTCGAGTCCAGAATGCGAAGCTGAAGCTGTGAGAAGGTAGTACCCAGCTTTTCGAGCTTCGAGGGTCGCAGCCTCAGTAGTAAGGTCTTCTGCGGCGGTCACTATTGCCATCAAGGTATCCACAGAATAATGTTTGATCTCAGCCGAGGCGGCTTTGACGGCCTTGATTCTCTCGTTGAGCGCGCGTCCATTGTCTAGATTTCTAAGGTGTCGTTCTCTGAATGTCTGCTCGGACTCGATAGCTTGGCTATGAGAGGAAGTTAAACGTGTAGCTGGGGTAAGAGACAGGCTGGCCCCCGATCCTAAGCCCCTGCTATTTGTTCTACGCAAAGACGGTAGGCTTCGGCGCCCAACAGCTAGATCCCTTACCCTTTCTGTCAGCGTAGGTGTAGAGACATCAGTGTCAGGCGTCTGTTGGCCATCGTTCGTACTCATAGGACCGATGTTGGTGCAGAAGGTTGGTGAGATATATCCTGCTGATCTCGAGGGGGCTTGACGGCCTATATCCAGGAAATATGGTTATCTCAATTGCGTACAAGATGGTGCGTGTCTATATTGGTGCAAGGAGGAACGAGTAGCACAATGGATGAAAGTTGCCAAGGTAGGAGCGGATAATTGAAACCAAGGCTAGGATGCAGCACGACGGCGATTTTGCTGTCATAAAATCGACAAAATGAGATGAAGCGACGAATTACGCTCTAGCTGTGGGCACTTACTGTAAGAACATAAGGATTTTGATCCAGCAGAAGAAGCTCGGTAGCACCCCGCAACATCTCAACACTCACCAACATCGGCTTTTGGGGAGCGTCACGATGTGAATGCATTTCTCAGCCTGAATATACTACAGACAACATGTTCATCATTTCCGACCAGGCTGGTTCTTTGACATGAGGTTGTCCAGAAGTTCCTGATAGCAGCGGGGATTTGCAAGCGAATCTGCCTAACTCCTTTGCGTATGGTGCCGTAGGTGAATTTCTTACAGAGGCCTTCTATGAATACTACGCACACGCATGGCGGCGGATCGGCGGCTAATGTATCGCTTGATACAGCCGCCAACATTACTCATTGACGCCAATTTCTCTGTTGTGAAATCCTGTCTACGGGTCGCCATTGATTTCGAGCTTGCGCCCGGCACTCCCAGCTTGCGCCCGGCACTCCCAGCTTGCGCCCGGCACTCCCAGCTTGGCAGTACCATCCAAGCTATGGCTACAGACCTGCAAGGGCTAGCCCAGATCTTGGAGGCGAGCTTAGATCCTTCGAAGAACAAGCAAGGTCAGAATTCAAGCTCAGAACTCTTGGTCCAAAGCAACTGACTCAAGTAGCGGAGCTCGCAATTTTGGAAGAGGAGAAGAAGCCTGGGTTTTCCGTGTCATTACTCCAAGTTGTGGCCACAGAGGCTTATGGAGTGACTGCGCGACTTGCCAGTGCCCTGTATTTCAAGAATTTCATAAAGAGGAACTGGACAGTGAGCTCCCAGCTAGACACAAGCTAAACCCCACCATATATGCTAATCCAGGTACGCAGGATGAGGATGGAAATTACAAGCTCCCTCAAAAAGAAGTTGCGGCAATAAAACAAGAGCTCATTGGGCTCATGATCTCTGTACCCCCAAATATCCAATACCAACTCGGCGACGCCATTGGGGTCATAGCGGACAGCGACTTCTGGGAAAGATGGGACACCCTCGTGGATGTACGTGTCCACCACGGAGCCGACTGAAAGAGTGTAGCTTACGTTTTTGTAGGATCTTGTCTCTCGCCTGACGCCTGACAATCCTACGACAAACAACGGAGTGCTCCAGGTTGCTCATTCAATCTTTAAGCGATGGCGACCGCTTTACCGCTCAGACGAGCTTTTTACTGAGATCAACCATGTCTTGGGGAAGTTCGGCACACCTTTCTTAGCTCTACTTGAGGTGAGCTGGCCCGTCCATCTACAACAACCTTGTCATGGGTTTCGAACTAATCTTATTTCATTGTAGACTACTGATGCTATGATCCAACAAAACGAAAGCAACAAGCAGACATTACATCAACTTTTCTCCACTCTTAGCCTAATCGTCAAGCTCTTCTACGACCTTTCTGTCCAGGACCTACCACCAATATTTGAGGATAATCTCCCGGCAGTGGCGGCGCTGCTCCACAAATATTTGACGTACGACAACACGTTGCTTCAAACTCAGGATGACAACCAAGCTGGACCACTAGAGCTCGTAAAGTCTGGAGTATTTGAGGTTTTGGTTCTGTATATACAAAAATACGAAGACGCATTTGGGCAGCATGTGGAACAATTCATTGGAAGTTCGTGGAACCTTCTGACTACTGTAGGACCGGAGACAAAGTACGATATCCTTGTCAGCAAAGCTTTACAATTTCTGACAGCCGTGACCCGAATTTCGCAACATGCTCAGACATTCAACAGTGAGAGCACGATGAGCCAGGTTATAGAGAGGGTTGTTCTGCCGAATCTAACGTTGCGAGAATCCGATATTGAACTGTTCGAGGACGAACCAATTGAGTTCATTAGACGAGACCTTGAAGGATCAGACAGTGACACCCGGCGGAGGGCTGCAACTGATTTTCTTCGGCAGCTAATGACACAATTTGAGAAGATGGTCCCAGAAGTCGTGTTCAAATACCTAGAGCACTATCTATCTGATTATTCCAAGGATCAAAAAGCCAATTGGAAGTCCAAAGATACCGCTGTCTACCTCTACTCCTCCGTCGCTGCCAAAGGAACAGTGACAGCTAGTCAGGGTGTCAAAAGTACCAACGAATTTGCTAATGTCATTGAATTCTTTCAGACAAACATAGCAAAGGATCTAGTATCAGACGTTGGTGTCGAACCTATTCTCAAAGTTGATGCTATCAAATATCTGTATACTTTCAGGGGTCAAATAACCCGAGACCAGTGGCATGACGCTTTTCCGTTGCTAGTGAAGCATTTAGGCTCTTCAGACTACGTCGTGTACACCTATGCTGCAATAGCCCTGGAACGCATCATGGCCTTGACAGATGATACCAACCAGCCAATTATCAGTCAAGCGGATGTACAGTCATTGTCGGCTCAATTACTTGAGCATTTATTTGGACTGGTAGAAAAGCACTTAGCGCCGGAAAGAATACAGGAGAATGAGTTTCTCATGCGGTGCATTATGCGAGTTCTCATCGTGATAAGAGAGGGTGTGGTACCAATCACTGATAACGTTCTTGCACATTTCGTAAAAATCACACAATCAATCAGCCAAAATCCGAGCAATCCAAGATTTTACTACTACCATTTTGAAGCCATAGGGGCATTTATTCGGTACGTTCCTGCGAACTCCTGGCAATCCTCACTACTGACGTGCTTAGATTCGCAGCTCCTTCTCAGCCCGAGAAGCTCGAAAACGGATTTTATCCATCGTTTGCAGGCGTACTCCAAAATGACGTTCTAGGTAAATAGCGTTTACACCAACTTAGTGGACCATGCCTGATCACTTGACAGAATTTGTACCCTATGTCTTTCAGCTCTTTGCTGCTTTACTCGAAGCTAACCCCTCCGGGTCCCTATCCGAATATTACCAATCCTTGATACCCCCAATCCTGAATCCCGGGCTTTGGAGCACTAAAGGAAATGTGCCTGCTCTGGTCCGTCTGCTGTCTTCGATCATTATCCGTGGTTCTTCGGAAATAGCGAAGAGCAACCAGGTTGAAACAATGCTAGCCATATTCTCCCAGTTGGTGTCCACTAAGAGTAACGAGATATATGGATTTGAGCTTCTGGAGTGTATCATCTCGAACTTTTCTCCGTAACTGGCTTCCCCACCTCTGACATGATGAGTTCTCTCTGATAGACCCAACAGGTCTACACTTCAGATCTACTTCGTAGATATATTACAAGTGCTTCTCACCAGGTTACAGAATTCAAAAACAGAAACATTTACCCTAAGGTTTGTCCGCCTCTACCATTACATATCAGCCAAAGAGGGTTTCGGAGCGGATTTTTTCATCAACACTGTAGAACAAGTGCAATTAGGGTATGTATTTTTGGACCTGCTATCTGACCTTCACGCTGACCTATCGATAAAGTGTATACGTGCAACTCTATCTCAGCATTATTCTGCCAGACACCCAGAAGCTGCTACGACCTTTAGATAGGAAAACCGCGGTGATCTCATTAGCAAAAACCCTAACGGACTCTGTCGCTTTCGAAACCAGATACGTCAACAAAGGATGGGGCTACACCTGCGAAGCCCTACTCAAGCTCCTCGAGAATCCGCCCATCTTGGCGGCTGCAGACGACGTAATCGTAGAACAAGATGTTGACGACATGGCCTTCGGTGTTGGCTTCACACAGCTTACCACTATTAGACAACCTATGAAGGACCAGTGGCCGGAAATTAACGATGTTAAGAAATGGGTTGGAGAGTACCTGAGAGCTGCGGAGAGGAGGAAAAATAGGAAGATGAGCACGTATGCCGGAGCGAGGCTATCGCCAGAGGTACGGGCAGTCTTGCAATCATACATGAGTAGTTGAGCACAGCGTCGCTGCGTTGGGTGCATATGGTGGCATGTCAGGATAGGGTCGCGGTCAACCAGGTGGACCCATAGGTGTATGTGGCAGGGCCCTCAAAAGCGATGGCAGTTCCTTCCAGATAGATTACATACCCCTTGCGTCCATCAGCGATGACGATAGCACGGGCCATTTACTAAAAAGCCAAACATAAAATGTAATGTGACTGTCCAGCTTGTTATAAGCGGTCTCGGTTGTTCATTTGTGGAGACTCGATCTTTGAAGTGTCCCTCCCTAGCTTTCAATACATCGATGTACCGATAGATCAGGCTGGACATAAGATTGCATCCACGCACGCAACCCTCACTCCACAAATACCGACTAATCGAATAAAGGGCAGTACTTTACTGATGCGTCCAGACCAAGAATGTTCCAGAACGCGGATCCCAGGACGAGTTCATGGCAGTTTCACCAATAGCTACCTACCTAATTTCTAAGGTACGAATGTCGAAGGAACGAGGGAAGCCGCTGTTTTATGGTGATGAGAAGGACAATCGCTCATGGCGAGCCGAGCCGTCGACGCCAACCCCCACTCGTTGAACGCCAGCGAGAGCTGATCACTGGCGAACTTCCTCGTTTGTGCGCTTATGGTGCGGAGAACTTTTAACGTAGCGTTGTAGATAACTGACGTGTTCCACGTCTTTACCCTAAGATCCAACTAGAACAAGAAGGTAGCATTGGCCATTGGATGTTTCAGGGGTACTGCACTGCTCTTTTACCACGATCCTCTTTTCTTTGGGTACACTACTGAGAGACGTCTCAAAGTGTGTTCACATCTCTTTGGTGCAACACGCTAATCGCGTGCTTTGGCAAGGAATCGTCGAATATCTGAATAGGATCCAAGCCAGTGGAAGGCTAAGATATTAATTAGCCTGTCCGAAGGGAGATCCTCCGGTCTTTAACTTGATTCGACCACGAAAGAATCATCAGGAGAAGATGCTCTGGAGGGTGCAGACATCGTGCAAGCAACGAAGGTTCGATGCAACGCCGAAGGATAATCCAATGAGATCTCCTTCAGTAGAGAAAGCGGGGAAGGATGAGGAAAGTCGCCATTGCTCATACATGGGATGTAAGGATCAAGCTTAAGTGCGGTGGATGTTTCCAATGAAGGCAACTGAAAGACTGCCGTCTTAGTAACTACCGTAGGAAGACTTAATTCTACCCCGGCTTCTCTATCACCAGCACAACTAACACATGCTTTCTAGAAATCATCCAGCCAAAATACGTCCTCCACCATCGTTCCCTAATCATCCCCCGGGTTATGCCAATCGGCGGGTCTCAGCGGAACCTTGTTTGACCAGGATGATCTTTCCAAGCATCCTATCAAAGCGAGACATCCTTTCCCTAACTTTCAAAGTTTCTATTGACAGTCCTTGAACATTATCTCTTTTAAGTAGGTGCACATACGGGATGGATGAAAATGAAACGGTCGAAGGACCTCGTGAACCCGAAGGCTCGGAATGCAACATGTCTAGAAGGGTGATATAATCTTGCTTTATCTCTCTCAAAAAGGGAAACCTAAGCTACGTTCAAAAACCTTCAAGATTTTTCAGGCCGGACCTCAGACAATAGTACCATCGCAGCTTCAGTTGAATCTAGTTTTCACTTCTTCAGGGGCTTCTTCTGAGGCCGGATCCTTAAATCTTTCGCTCACTGTTGAACCCGCTACAATCGGATTTTTAAATCATGAGGGCCAGCTTTTTGGCGAAATGCCTTTCCCTAACGTTGTTAACGAACGGCCTAGCAGCTCCAGCTCAGCAAAGCAAGCCGGGGGACATTGCTGTCACGCCTGTTTTAACCGGTGGAGAAGTTATCATGGGTGCTGGCACCTATCCTCGTGCCAATTTTCTCAAGGATGGTAGTATTCTAGGCGTCTATACCGCCTTCGACAACGGCAACACTGTCATAAGGACAGTCAAGAGTACAGACAACGGCGCTTCATGGACAGCTCTCGGCTCTGTATCTCAGGGTCCAACGAACGCCAATGATATTGACAACCCTTATGTCCTCCAACTACCCTCAGGCCGCGTGCTTTGCGCATACAGAAATCACTCCAAAGACCCAAGCAGTGGTGCCTATACATATTTCCGAATCACTGTTTCCGTTTCAAACGATAACGGCGCAACCTGGAAATACCTTAGCCAGCCAGCGTCAGACCCAGGCCCTATGACAGGCAGCTGGGAGCCGTTTTTGCGGAACGCCAATGACGGTTCGCTGCAGATCTACTACTCGCGCGAGAATGCTGCCAACGACCAGGACTCCCTCGAACGGTTCTCCACTGACGGTGGCGCAACTTGGTCAGCTGCTAGCACAATCTCTGGCGCCGGTATTACTTCCCGTGACGGCATGACCGGCGTTACTACGATTGCCGGAAACAGATTGATGTGTGTATTTGAAAGCGAAACCACTGGCGTTTTCAGCATCCACAGCATCACCTCTGAAGATGACGGCAAAACCTGGGGCAACCGACGGACTGTTTATACTACAAGCAACCCAAACACCAGCGCTGGGGCTCCACAGGTTATCAATGTTGGCGGCATACTCGCAGTAACCTTCATTACAAATGAGGATTCTGGGGTAACTTCCCCGTCGCCAGGGTACACGAATAACGTCGGTGTGAAATTGGTGACAAGTGGGGATGGGGGTGCGACGTGGGGAAACAAGATTACCGTGGGACAAGTGCAGAGTATATGGGCCGGAGTGCTCGCCCTGGACCAAAACAGCTTCTTGGTTGTCATGGACCATGGAGGCGCAAAAGCACAGAAGGTTACTTTGAACTAGGGGCAGTGTCGAAGGCACTTCGCATTGTTCTGATTTCTCAAAAGAAGATTTTTGATGCCGGGCTTATATCAATGATGCACATATTCCAGGCGTACAGTACGCAATGCAAAAGAAAAGCTTCTTTCTCCACAACTGACGGCTGGAATCAGCCAACTCTGCTAAGTACCTCGAACAAACAGCTTAATGTTCTCATTATTATGCTGACCAAACGCGATTGGCTGACAGGAGAGAGCGCGGTAGCCTTGTAGAAAACGTGAGTTGAGTGGTAGGAAAGTTGCAAGCCTCACATGAGCGATTAGGTCACCTTCGAAGACACCGCAGCAGTTGGGGTCTTTGCTTGGCAAGATGAAATGAATATGCCAGCAGACCATCGTCATCCTCGCCCCTGGAAGAAGGGTATGTGTTTCCTTTCGCGAAATCAAACATCGTTACTATCGTAGCCCCCAGACAACGATGAGACCCCCATCTGAATCTCCCTAAGGTAAGAAATTGATGGATGCGCGAATATGCGCCATCGCTTGCTGAGCCCCGATATGGTTAGACGCCAGCTGTATTCAAGCCTAAACCACCAATTACAAACGACTTGTGTGCGGCTCAGAACGTTGAGGTACCTCGTACTCCGTACCTACCTTACCTACCTACCTACTCGGCTACTACAGTCGCTCTTGAGTCTTGACGCCTACCTTGACGGCCCCTCCAGAGTCCAGACACGTACTTGTATGGGGGCTTTTTCGTAAGGCTGCTCTAGACCACGCTTCCTCTGGTCGAGCGCAGCCTTGTTCAGATATTATCAAGTATGTAACATGGCCAATGCCCTTTTTCTCGCCTTCTCGAGCTGTTGCGAACCTTCCTCGAGGAAAGAGCAAAAAAAATGTCGCAAAACGGCGTAGCTAACGTATTTAAAGGTTTATGGGTCAATTGGTCCCGTGGTACCATTCTTGGTTCGACCCTGACGCTGTCCAATCGCGATGGCGCTCTGCTCATCGCCTTCCTTGCCATCTTCGTCTCTGCCGCCGGTGGGGCTCTATGGAGGATAATAAGTTATACAATCCATCAATCTCGTGCGAAGCTAGCCTACCAAGACGGCCTCCACCATCAGCAGCAGGTCATCTTTCGCAATGCCAGTACTCCGGGCGGTGCCTCATGGCAGTTGCTTCAACTTTTGTTCCATTGGTGGGACTACGCAAAGTATCCTGTACTGCGCGTTGTGCCACTGGCCGCGTTAGCATTCGTCAACCTTGTCTTATTCGCGTTGGCTGGTGTCTTTTCTGCTGAGGTCACTAAGGCAGTAGGTAACGAAGTATTGGTTAGGTCTCCAAAATGCGGAACATGGGGTATTTCTTCCAATTCGACTCCACAGCAGCAGGCCGCTTTTCGATCCAAGACCTTACTAGATAGCACTTCAGCTTCCACCTATGCCCGCTCCTGTTACGGCCAGGCTCAGGATCCCCTTGCCTGCACTCAATACACTCGGCCGAATATCCCATGGGCTGTTAGCCAGAACGTCTCATGTCCGTTCCGTAGTGATATGTGCAAGCTTGGAGACACTTCTGCCTATCAAATGGACACTGGCCACGTTGATTCCCATCAAGTACTGGGAGTCAATGCCCCTCCAACAGATAGGATTACTTACCGGAAGGTCACTACTTGCTCGTCTATCAAAACCAAAGGATACGCATCTGAATGAAACAATACCAATCCAAGTGCTCCAACTCATGGCGACACCTACGACCAGATATTTTTCGGGGAATTTCCAGGTCTTACCAACGTCACGTACGAATACAATGAGCACACATTACTTGAAAGGACGGGCTATCAACTTTCGTATTGTCCCACTCTCTTCGATGTTTTGCAATTCATTCGCTAATTGTGCTCATTCAGATCTATATATGCCTCTCCCGAGGCGAGCAATGCCTGGATACCTATTGCGGAGCTTAACCGAACAGATGCAGATGTGTCGGTTTTTTTCTTGGCTCAGAACGCTATCTCTTATGACACCCCTGTCTCCGACCCGTTCTTCGGTGCCAATATTGAACAATCTATCCCAGCCGTTGAAACTGGTCCCAATACCACTACCTACACAACCGACAAATACGTCACAGCCCTTGGCTGCGTTGACCAGCACCAATTCTGCAACCCATCCACTGACCAATGTACGCCATTGACAGGATGTACTTTGGTGAACCAGTCATTCAACAGCCTAAACCTCAATCCAAGACAATTCGCCACAGCCTGGCGCCTCGTCCCGCAACTCATCTTCATCAACATGTACGCCAGCGTCAATGGCCGCGGCAGCAACGCCCTGCGTGCTTCAGAAACTCTATCTGAATTGGAGCAAGTGGGCCTCCCGGACAACCAGTGGCAGATAGAGGTGGACTCCTGGATGGCGGTGGGTATGGCGAAACTCCAGCAACTTGTTGTGCAATATGCTACCGGTCCACCAAGCGTTGTGGGTGACTCCTTCACCCTAAAACCTGGCGATGCCGACTGGCAAGCTATGTGCGATGCACAAAAAGTCCGCAACTCCAACGAAACCACCTCCTTCTCCATGCTAGGCGTATCTATCATCCTAGTCCTCGGCACCTTTCTGATCCTTTTAAATCTAACCCTCGACACTGTCGTTGGTCTCATCCAGCGAAAGCTTGACTGGGGCGACCACAAGCGCCTGCAATGGGTAATTGACGAGAAACTCCAACTGCAGCGACTAGCATACGAAGAAGCTGGTCAGGGCACCTGGACCGGAGGCGCGAACGCTGTACCTGTCATGATGATGGAAGACCGGATTGGCATTCCGAGAAATGTAGATAAGATGCATCCGAAATTAAGAGTATCCGGTCACGGCCGCCCTGAAAGCCATATATCTTTACAAAGCCAGCCTCAGAGCGACATGTCTCTGAGACAGTCAAGAATTCCAGAGGCGGAGAACTTGATGGGGGTAAAAGGGGCGCGGTATGACGTTCAGAGTGTGGAGCCTGCGGTCGGGTATCATGGATACCAGTATTGAGACAACCAGACCTGGCAAAAGCTAAAGCCTAAGGAAGCAGGAAGTATCATCTCGACATCCAGGACGAATCTGGATGCTTAAATCAGCACACGGACGTAATTAAGCTTCTTTAGCGGTATACCAGCGGCGCCGGCCAATCCCTTACAATGGCGGCAGAGGGAGAGCACGATCCGGGGACAGCGGCCACGCAGGGTTTATGCTACACGCTTTGGTATCTGTGCTCGACAGGAACTGGTCTATGGAGTCATAAGCAATAGCAACAAGTGAAGCACAATCCAATGGCTCTCCCAGTGCCTCAGAGCCCTTAATTACTGCGGAGAATGCACGAGGCACTGTCTGCCGGAGAGGTACGAATGCGAGTCGAGATCGAGTAATGTAGGACTTTGAGCAATTATCGCGGTCTGCGTGGCTGCAATGTATAATCATTAATCTTGATCTCAATTACGATATTTACTTCAACGACAATCATCGAGTCTCATCACTACGTATCACGTTATCTTCAATTCTTGACCTAGCAGTCTTTCTTTCTCCTTGCTCAAGTGCTTTCCTTCAAGAGAGCCTTGCCCGTCCGATACCACCGTTTCCAATTGCCAAGGCTCATAGGCTTTGCTATGTCCCTACGTACTCTCCTTCTCTTCTCCCATACCTTTGCGTGGTGTAGGAAAAGATCCCATTTAGCCAACCTCTCTTCCGCGTTCCCTAAAAGAGCCTGATACCGTGCCTCACCGATGATGTTGGCTGTCAGGCCCATATCCATCCGCAGTATGGCTGGAACTGTACAGTACGCCCAGTAGATGGGCTTGAAAACCTCGCTCGCAATCATTGGAGCCAACAGCGAGGTTTTCCTTTCGACGGAGCGCAGACGCGCGAGAGTATCTTCGGATCTGCTGCAGAGCGCGATGCAGAGTTGCAGCACGAAAGCTTGGCAGTTGTCGATCCAGAGATCGTACTGCGAGCCGATGGTGCAGAGGACGAGAGAGGCGATTTTGATAGTGGTATCGATGTCTTTAGTCGTTTCTCCAATGTACCATTTCTTATTCTTGTAGCGGGAGACGTCTGGCCTTTTCCGCGAGACTACTAACCGTATCTTGCGTTGATACCCAGCTTCTTGGTAAATGATGTTCCTGGACGGGAGAGGACAAAGGCTTGTTTTGCAAAGATTGGTGGGGTTCGACGGGTATCACATCATTGCAGGTAGGAACATCCGTCTTTACCACAGAACCTCCCCGGTCGGATGGGTCATCTCCGAAAAAGTACGACCGCAGAAAAGCTTCGCTCTCCTCCTCCCAGGCTTTATCCTCTTCCAAACCTTCACAACCCGTCCCAGGCTGGCGAACCGTCAAAGAGCGCTCTCCACACACACCTCCTGGCCCATTCTCGGCAGCACATTCAATTCTCCGCAGCTCCTCCTCAAACCTCTTTTCCTTCTCCCGCGCCTCGCTCTGCAGCCTTTTTCGAATCGGCTGCCGCTCGTTATATGCATTTCGAACCACAGATCCGATAGATGGCCGAAGGGCTATTGTGGCTAGGGTTTTGGCCAGGGCGGCGAATGCGCTCGACATGGTGGATCATTGTTAGGGGTTTATTGGGGGTAGTGGATGGGGGGGTGTTATATAGCTGAGTTATGGAAAGGGTGGTGTACTGTGGTACTTGATTGATAGCCGTTGATGTAGGTGGCGGAGGCGGAGTTTGGGCGCAGTCGGGTGTAAGCGAGGGTTAGGTTGGTAGGGCTGGGAGAAGTGACTTGTGATTTTTGTTGTACATAGTGGCTTAGATTGTCGGGCTTTTTCTGGAGGTTTTGATTTGTGTATATGGTGATTGGTGGACTTGCTGGCATGCTTGGATTGTGTAAGATGTAATATAGTTTCATTACCTATTATGGATCGGGGTTTCATTCAGAGCAACAGAGCATACATCCATTATACCTTTATCAGCGTCTCTTGTCCTCTTCACCACCCTCCTCCTCCTCCTCCTCCTCCCCTTCCCCATCCCCATCTCCATCCCCAATAACACCCCCAGCTCTCCCATCTTCTCCCCCACCCACCCCGTGCTCCAACGCTCTATACTTCCTATTCGCCTTCTTCCGCATACTCGCCTTCCTCTTCCTCTTCCCCTCCGCCCTCATCGCCATCCGGCTCTCCGGCCCTTTCTCCACAACCTCCAGCTTCTCCGCCAGCAGCCGCCGCGCGATCTTCCGGTTCTGAGAACGCGAGCGCGTGGCTTGCGATTTGACGACCAGGCCCGAGGGGAGGTGCTTAAGTTGCACGGCGGAGGAGGTTTTGTTCTTTTGTGGGGGGTTAGCGAGGCGGGGTTGGAGGGAGGGGTTTTGGAAAAAGGGGTTTTGGGGGGGGGGGCCCAAGGGTGGGGACGAACGATTTTCTGACCGCCGGGCCCGCTGCCTTTTACGAAGGACTCTGAGATTTCGGATTCGGGGACGATGGGGCGTGGGGACATTTGCGCTGCTGTGATGGGCGCGATGGTGAAGGAGCGGATGGCGTGGCGGAGGGGTGGGGGGATAGGCCTGATGGGCAATCGGAAGATGAAGGGGAGGAGCATGGCTGGGGATGCATGGTGGGGTGGGCGGTTGGGGGCGGGGTGGTTGAGTGCTGGGATTATTGGGGAGGGGTGGTCATTAAGATGAGGGTGTGGGGTTTAGTACATGAAGGTGCTGAGCTCGTTGATTGTGAGGGTTTTGCAGAGGTGGGAGCTAAGAGGCGCTATATACTGTACATTGCCGCAGAGCCTCACCAGGGTTCTGATTACTGTCGTACGACTTCGCTAACAGGAAAATTTGGTTCAGTTATGGATGACTAGAGCTTGCCGTCTCTACCCTCATTTGAGGCGCCTGAGTCTTGTCTTGGTACAAACCACACACCTCCATCCTTTATCGCTCGACATTCATTCCATATCAGGCTTTGAGCCTTGTTGCATGTACACATGTCGTCGAATAATAGATCTGCAAAGCACATCTGCAAGAAGCGTTGAGTCCAAAGATTTCGACAGCCATGGCCAGGCAACCCGGTGGGGTGGGGGGCATCCTAGAGTTCTTGAAGACTACTAGAGTATGGGCTCGTTTTCATGAAGACTTTATGTCTTTTACAATGATTTTTTAAATATGCTATTACCTGGTGCGGGGTTAGTATTCTGTTGCTAAAGCCGATTCTTTTATACTGTCTTTGAGTTGTCTTTGGATTTCGGGAATATCTTAGACTTCGAGTACTGTTCACGCATCCTGGGGAACTTCCACATTCTCCTTCTATACTTTGTCCGCTTCCACTGTTGTCCCTACACTGACCCACGTCAGACTACTCAACTGGACATTTAATTTGCCTCAGTCTTGCGCAAACACAAAAGCTGTAAAGCAAAGCTCTGTGCTCTGGATATTGCACCCTACAAGACCTTGAGACGCACCTTGCAGCACTTGATATTCCCAACCATCTCGTTTCTCTAGTCAATATTTCGTAGGATGACATCAGTGACAGCCGCGGTATGGACCCCCTTCTGTGCAAGCCTACTCCGTGCATGTGGTTGACAGAAGGGACAACGTGTAAGTGTTTTGACTCAGCAGTGGTCTTTATATTGCAATGCCTATGCATGTTTCGGCTCTGATAAGTTACTTGCTGTTTTAGTGGAAATACGTGGATAGTACCATCCATGGCATTGAACAACAAGAACCTTGGGAATGTGACTGCAGCTGTTAACGGCAGTGGCTGTGTCATTCTACAAGATGCGTGGCTCAGTGCAGTCGGGTCATTATAAAATGATGGTTATGCAAAGCCCGAACCAATCCTGCTGAGTCTTGGTCAGCTATTCAGACCGTCACTGTTTATTCATATCCTTCCTACACTCTTAATGATAAATAAACCCACGGGAGCACTACGATCCTAGTTACAACATAAACAAGTTCTTTTACCTTTACAGTCACGTCTATAAGTATCCCGTCCTTCACTGAACCGGAACCAAGTTGCAACATATCTTCCAGCAATGGGAGCTGCACATAGATTGGCGGAGAAGTCCAGCTGATCTACTAGCCTGTGAGCACTGCTCTAAAAGATCCAGATTCCACAATCTCCTCCACGGTAGCAGGGCCAGTTATGGCAGTCGCCAACGGCACTACTTATACATCGCCTTCAGTCTACTTATCTTGTTCAAGTGTATAGGCTACCGATTACTGTGAGCTTTCGGCAACGGTATTCTGGGCCCATACTAAGTATGAGCCCGGACGCTGTGTCGAGTGTAATATTACATCGGGCTATGGAAGGAACAAGTCAACTCAACTAAACTACGCCAACTTCAGCATACCTATTGCACCTAGTCTCGCTGGCAGCGTTCGGTATAGCACACGGCTTCGGCTCTATCACCGCTACATTAGCTCCCACTATACTACCAATCCTGACAATCCAATGTCAAAGGTTTTTGGCGGATGCCGCTGGTAGTTATGCTATTGTTGGTGAGACCTTGACGCCCGGTGGTGACATCATATTTTAGGAACCCACATTCCTCTCGCACTATCCGCTCCAACCCTCATCATTGGGAGCGGTACCGGAGCTCTACCAGGAGCATCGATAAGCTCTGCGCCTCCTTTATTGATATCAGGTTCGTTCGGTAGTCCCGATAGTACTACCACTTCCGCGGTAAGTGGCAATGATGCTGGCTCGGTCTTTACCTGTAGTTCCGTTAAGGAGCTGCAAGTGAGCCTAGGAAATAATGTGGCTGTACTTGCTTGGTTTCGGTCTTGTAAGGTTGAATAGTGGAGCGGAAGCGTGTGGGTGGGGCGAGGGAATATGATGAAGTGAACTTCTCGATCATGCTGACGACTACCGTGTGTTCCATGAAGCGTCGTGCATGCCGCAATCATGAAGAGATGGGGTTTACCGAGTACTTGCCACGAACAAGAACCGCATAACATTAGATTCGCACTTCATAAGAATAGTACTATGATCCTTAGCTATCCAATCATTTGAGTTGCAAAAGACATTCCCCCTGTGCTGCTATGAAGAACCACTCCTCCTCTTTCGTACAAACAAACAAACCCCCCCTAAGAAGAAAAATTTCATCTTACATCTGGGGATTTATATGTTACAATAACACCTTTCAATTTATCAAGGTCAAATGGTCAGATCAACTGGTGCACAGTGTCACCAGAAATGTAATCATCAGACTTGGTTAGAGGGATATCTATTCACTGCACAGTGTCAGGGAAAATATTCTTTTGGCTCTTTTGGTTAGGAGTTCGATTCCCGCTGCAGACGGGGGGGAGGTATTCTTTTATTTATTTAGCTATAGAGACGAGGATTCGGATTCGAGTTATCACAAAAAAGTAAAGCAGTCGTAGAAGCATCACGTGATATATACATTTACTTGGACCCCTGCACGTCATCTCACCAGCGTTGCCCTTTTTTTACGACTTGCTTCAAACGAAGCATTCATGAACACTTTGCTCTCGGCGACTGTCACTACCACCCAAAGCCCCGACTCTCATCTCAAACCCTCCCGGCGACCTCCGCCCACCATATCATCACCCTCCGACCTCCCCTTTGGATCCTCCATTCCTTCTGACCCAGCTCCAACTTACCCTTCCACCTCCTCCCCCAAAACCCTCCCACCACCTATAGCAATCCATTGAACCCCAACAATCCCGCCTCCTCTCCATCCCGCTCCTCTCAACAATGGTCTACACCTCCACCCTCCTCCACTGGCTCCAACGCAAACGCTACCAGTACGAAGTCACCTTCTCCCTCTACATGCTCACGCCTACGGAGAAGTTTATCTTCAGTACGCCCCCCTCCCTCTCCTCTCAACCCCGTCATTACTATTATCCCCTTTCCCCCTCTATCTTTCGGCAGCTCTTCATTTCTCCCCATCCGCCCCACCCCCCAATCAAATCCCGCTCCCTTCCCAGCGCTGCGCATTATCTAACGAACCAACTGCAACAGACTCGTTCATCTTCCTCTTCCTTTCCATGATCATCATCGCCGCCTCGCTGTACTTGCCCGAACATATCACGACTATGCTATCGAGGGCGTGGTTTTATTATGCGGGGGATGAGGTCGGTGTGGGCGGGGCGCAGGGGGTGAAAGGGCAGGGGCAAGGGAGAGGGGGCATGGAAGGGGGGAACGTGGTTGAGATGTTGGGGCGGTCGTAAGCCGTAAGGAAAAAGATAAGGTAAATAGAGGAGGGGGGGATTTAGCGTTTTCCGGGTTGGAGTTTGGACGTTGGCATAGGTTGAGAAAGCTACATAGCTCGGGGGGTTTATGGAGTTTGGGGTTACTGCTTTCCCGGACTACCACCTCCAAATATTCCACAGCGCGCTATTTCGCGACCACGCAGCCGAGTTCTGGAATGACCTGGTGGTACGAGTACACGTCTATTACAGGATAAGCGGTCGAGGGTTTGGTTTCTCTCCGACTTTTCCCAGAGGCAGTACGTGGCCGCTTCCTAGTCGATTTCGAATATTGAGCAGATGTTTCCAAGAGTTTATATACCGAGGATAACGCGTTACCGTGTGCTCCATATACAATTTATGAGTTCGTGCGGTGTGAGGCCTCGAAGGCTTGCGCCTGCACCTTTCAAAGGTTTCGACAGACAAGTCCATCACGACCCTTTCCCCTCCCTCCTCTGTCCCTTCCAAATCCCCACCGAGAACCTCCCCACCCTCCCATTTCCTTGCACCGTATCCCGCACCCTCTTTTCCGATTGCTGATAGTTCATATCTCGGCTTCGTCGTTTAGAAATCTCAGCCAGTGGTTCTTTCTTCCCCGCGAAAAGCTCTTGATGTCCATGTTATTCCTGCCCTAAAAGATGAAAGGGTTGCAATGGCTGTGAGAGGCGTGTGGTCTTTTGTCTCTTTTTCCAGGGTAGAAGCCGATGTTTTATTAATAGGCGTTCATAGGTCTAGTGTAGTATAACAATGGTGTCAGATGAAAGTATATAAGAACTCTGTACCGGCAAGCCCTTCAGGCGCAGGTCTTTGGTATTGGAAGGGTTTGAGAAAGCCGATCATGCAGGTCGGAAGGGAGGTTTTGGTGATAAGATTCCCACTTGGGGTTTGGGGGTTCGGGGGGAGAAGAGTTGTGCAGATAAGGTGAAGAAGGCGATGAAACCCACCTGACCGTATACAGATTCAAAGCACTCAACAGATCACCACTCCCTTGAGCCATCTCTCCCGCATAACGCTTTCACCACTTTCTCAATTCCCCAGGGGAGCATGGAGATATCTGGAACAACAGCTGGCAGGCTAGTTTAGACACGTAGAAGGAGGCAGCAGGATACGGATCAAAGAAAAGGGGAGTATCAATAGCAGGTTCTGAGGGGTTGCAATACGACTGGGGATTAGGAAGGTCGATAAGAGGTGACCAGGAGAGGTTTGGTGCTTGGGAAAGAGAATTGTGGATCATAGGTGGTATTACTTGAGAACTAATAGCTAGGAAATAAGGCTGGAAAACCAACTTCGCTAGGCTTAGGAGATCTAGCCAAAGGAAGGTAATGATATGGGATGTTTCGGTCATCTAGATGCTGGTTGCTATTTCCGCCAGTAGTGGGATGTCGTGGAACGTTGGTTGAATCACGGAAGGTCTGCTCTGGTTTTATGAGTCGCTTCTCGATAAGTCATAAGAGACCGTTCCAGGGCATCTCTTACCCCGATCAAACAATCAAGAATTCAAGACTTGGGAGCCGGTTGGCTTTTTGAAATAAAGAGTGCCGGCTCAAGAAAGTTTGTGAGATCGTACCAGAACCATCGACTCGGATCATTCAGACGGATTCGAATAGGTTGACAACAAGTTGGGATCGGTCATGGCATCGATTTTTCCACCAAGGCTTCCCCCACCCAGTGACTAGCCAACAGTCATGAACGTGCCATATGCGTTTCCGTGTTATTTGCTGCGCTTTCGGTCCTTCGCCTATGCTGTGAGGACTTACGCTCGTTGTCGGGAGGTTTGCGTATGGTGGCTGGGGGGCAGTTTTTGGGGTTGATATAAATGAGGGCTTCTAAACCTTTCAGATTATACGTAAGAGAAAGGGTCAAGCAAATGTCAGCCGGGAAAAGGTGATCCACGGTGGGATTTGGCCAAAATAAACAAAACTTTCCGCCTCCATGTATGACTTATGACCCTTTCTCTTCTATTTCGCTGATGTTAAGAAAGGGAAATTAGGAGATTTGGGTTGTGAAAGCGTCGGCGGTGGGTTAGTAAGCTACGCAAATAAGCGACTCGTGCGTTTGCTCTTGTCCTATACTCTGGATGCCTTCTTTAGCCGTTATGGGAGATGATCAGTACTAACAAATTGGAAGAGAACGATAGTTGATGACCTTGAAGGTTGCAAAACTACTCGACCAACTTCGGGAAGAACGAAGTATAGGGTGTACATAAAATAGGCCAAGGGCAAGTATAGATCTCACTAGACAACAAGAAACTCCAAAGCATACTCAAAGATTAGTGCGGTGTACAAAGGAGAAAGTAAAGTACAATATACCAACGTCCACGCCCACGGTTCGTCCGCTATCAGGTAACATTCCACTATTACGGATGGAGTGTCAGTAGCCACCCTGAGGCTGACCAAAAGTTCCGCGTCCGCCACCAACTCTCCTATTTAATGCACCGTCTCGTGTTCGAATTGTATTATCCCAGCTTTACCGGCAGGGTCCCAGTAGCCTCTCTCTCACCGACCAAGACTTCCGCCACCGCCTCCAAGGCCCCGCGGGTATGCTCGTAACAGCAAGCGGCCCACCATCCCTCCATCTCATCCTTCAAGTCCCGCGGGTCTCCGGCGCCTAAGACAACCTTTCGGATGGGCTCGGCTCCGGCCTCAGCATCGCGGCGTCGAAGGGCCTGTTGGATGCTGTTGATGACTTCACCTTGTGCTTCTGTCAGCGCACTACTGCTGTTGCAGAGCACAAGTACCACGGCCGCAGCGCGGTGTAGAAAGACCATGTGGGTGCTCGTGAGGCCTGCAGATAGGGTATACGGAACATGACGGGTGCGAAGGTGTAAACGAGAGATAGCTTTGCCGAGGGGTTCGAAAGGGTCAAACGTTGGAGAGCCCGGTTGTCCGGGTTGGGACGGGACGGTCGGCGTCAGCAGAAGGAGTATAGAGGCTGCCGGGAGGTCGACTAGAGGAGATGGACCCCTGCTAAGAATGGTGGTAGAGGCACGATAGGCATTCTGAGCGAGAACAGCGTGAGAGGGGAGGAGAAAGGATAGGTTTGAAGGTGGATTGAGCGCAGTCTGCCAGGAGAGACAGCGAGATTTGAGAGATGACACCCGATTGGCCGCAGTAGCAATAGCCGTAGCAGTGAGATGGCCAGACGCAACGGCAGAGTAGATGGCGTGTATGCTCGCGATTTGAGTGGCATGATCATTCGCCAACCGGACCATGTCGCTGCCAGAAAGCAAGGTACGGAGGGGCGCGTGTTTGATACAGACATTGGTTTCAGGTGGAATGTCTGAACAGTTGGATACCACTGGGCCCTTGAATTCGAGGCGCTTGCGAATGATTGCCTCAATGGTAAGTGCGATCGAGCGGCTCGCTCTAACTGGATCATCGTACTCGTGAATCGAGGGTGACAGCTGCACACTGTCAAAGGACTGCCATTTTGTATGGGAAGGTTGGTGCCCGAGATCGACTTGTTCGAAAGATTTCAGAGCCTGCTCATCGGATGCCTCCTCGTTAAGGAACCCATAAAGTCCTTGAATTTCAGCCGCTAAGGTCTCCGTGGCGCACGAGGCTACACCGCTCGCTTGAAGGCCTCGAGTGAAGGCTGAAGTGTGATCGCTGACAGCCCAAGGCTGGTCTCCAAATCTGCGCGAGGCTTCCAAAGGTTCTGTAAGGTCATTGACACGATCATGGGCTGGTGCAAAGTCCCAGTTGATCCCGACCGACGCCAGTTCCTTGCCGATAGCTTCTGCAACTCTTGAGGTCGTGGACGCTGTTCGAATTGCAGCCAGACATAACGGACCTGGGAAGTGCGTAGCTTGTAAACCATCTGAGAAGTGGCTGACCTATGGTAAATATTTTAGCTTTGTATTCTCTTTCTCTCAATTGCAAGACCAGCATTAACGGCAAGACAGTACTATTATTCCAAGCGCTTGTACTCCTCAAACGATCCTTGCATCTGCGTCATTCTTTACCCAAAGTAAAAGAAGAGCTGATTAGAGTATCTGCTCGGACTTGAATACTCGTGTATTTAAGTGATTGCATCGCAGAGTACTTGGGACTCATTTCCTGCCTGTCATGATATGGGCGTCTGAGGCTGTGCAATGCAGAATACTGCCACAGCAGAGAAAGAAGTCTCTTACCAGTCCACCTTCTTGCTCAATACCTATCAGAAGAGGTTCAGGATGCCTGGAGGATCTGGCAAGCTGCTGGAGCCGTTGTGTAAGATCTACGGCTTGAGCAGCATCTGTGTTGCTGTTGGGTTAGATTCCGTCTTTTTGGAAAAAAAATGGTTCAGAGTTAGATACCGTACCACGGAGGTCTGCGGCCCGAAGAACAACGCTGCCAACATGATAGTCTGAAATGAGAACTCGAGTCTCTGGCAGTGGGAGATGGCCGGCCAAGGTAACGAGGAGGTGCTGACCCAAGAGTCTGTTATCGAAAGAGTCAGCTCCTCGAGAACTTAGGATGCGGGCCTGAAGGATGGATTACCTCCTGCGTCGATCATCGAGAGCCACAGGGCTAGTGCTGTAAGCGGCCAAGTCGCAGCAATCATCCTATCCACAAGGAGTCAGACAGTTCTTGCCCTAAGGGCTTAGGCAACAGGTAGTTCCCGGGGAGGGGTTTGGGCTTTGCCTTTTGACCCACTAATGATGCCATCTGTTCCGCCCTAAGAGGCTAAAAGCCCTCCCGCAAGCAGTCCCAAGGCTCTGGATAAGGATAAAGGATGAGGGAAATTCCGCTCAGGATTGTACTGTAGTGCACAAAGTCCGAACAGACACAACAAGGCTATCTTCGTCCGAGTATTCTCGTGTGAAAGTGAAGACTTCTAATACGATTCGAGGCTATAAAGCATAGAGCAGGGCTAGAATATATATGTACCTCAAGCACAAGTGCCTCATTCGAGGAGAATCCTTCTCATTGACATGAACCTCACCCGAGCTTGCAGGCGATCGACCGTCGAGTCTGCCAGCTGCACGTAATACATGCAAAAGAGGCAGGGTTTTGTCCGTGCTCTTCTTTCCTCCGGCGCTAATCTTTCCTCGTTAGGGGCTGCGAACGGGACGGTAAGATCCGGGAGGACTTTGAGATTATTAACAGGGAACGATAAGTACATAGGACAAATAGGAGAAAGGTACGTCGCTGGCCTAGACTGCGATAGACAGCTTGACACGTTGAACAACTCGAGATAGACAAGCCCATCGGCAAGCAGATTCAGAGTGTTTGGGCACATGGCAAGGTCGCACGCTTTGATGACCACCTATATGCATCATGTACATCCGTACGGCGTTGGCCATGGTAGTCCAATCGTAAGACTTGCAACTTTGAACACTCAGGCGAGAGTGCCAAAGAAGGTTACAAATAAGCCGCAAGCTTGTCAGAATTTCTGTTAAAACATCCCATATGGGATGACTGCGGTGGGAATGACTTCAAAGGCGGACATGTCAGGGGGCAGCAGCACAGAATATCTGTGGTAAGGCGTTCTTAGGAATGGCGAGCAATATCTTCGAATCACACGACGTTACACCTCAAAGGGTAATTGATCGGGTTGACCGAGTAGACGACAGTCTCATGAGAAGCATGTTGTCCTCCGAGTTGGCCTCAATTGAGGTTGCGGTTCCTGATGCCACGGAGGTTGATTCTCCAAAGTCCCACAAGATTGGTCGAGAAAAGTGAGCGGCGACGCCTCGGCGGACAAGAGTAAACGATTGTTTGTGTGGAGCTGACTGACTCTGAGTTTACCTGCTCCAGACAAATTTTGGGGGCGTTGGAATTGAAAAATGTCATTCTGTTCGGGGTTGTTTCCTCAGAAGGAGGCCAAGGGAGTGCGGTGAGGCTGTGCTTCAGGAATCTAATACCGCCAAGATAGTATACGCGGACGGGCTGTCTACTTCAGACAGTTCAGTCAGCAGTAGCTTGTAGGGGGCGAAACCCTCACGGTAAGGGGTCCCATGTGTTATGAACCAGATGTGTATAAACTTTAAAGCAAAAGGAGATGAGGCTGAGATAGATTAATTGTTGGTCTCTACGGAACATGCAGGCGAGATCCGAGGGAACTTCCGTGTACATATGTTCTCTTATGTGCTCCAGCCGGACTAACGCGTTCGCATCAACACCAACTCAATCAACCGTGATCATAACCCCTTTTAATCGTGATATCTCAGGAGGCTAAGAGACGAAAGGTTGATGACAATGCCGGCAGCAAATGTGGATATCGGTCGCCCCGAGGACTCCATGAGACGAACACGTAATGTCTCACCTGCTGACCTTGACCAAGCCCTTGATCGTGTGGCTTTAGGCAAGTCGCATTACTCTAACGATTGTAAGCGATATCGTATTGATGAGTTGACAGCGGCGAGTCTACCACTGAAGCAGCAAGATGCGCAGATTCAGGACTCCATTGAGATAATCTGCGGATATGCATACCAATCAGGGCTGTCAACCCTAAGCCTAAAAGCCACGTTAGAAATAGTCATACGATCAAAGTCTCTAAGCCAGTCCAATCGAACTATGTTGATTAAGTCTCTGTATCCAGCAGGTGAAGTTCCTTCGCGACTCATATGTACTGTCGCGGCGTCGCTTGGACAGGGGAAACAGAAGCTTTCAGTCTCGTTGCAGCAGTCGCTCCTAAAATGGATCATCCTAGTGTACGAGGTGCTAGAGGATCCTTCAGTCCTTTCAAGACTATACAGTGTACTGTTCGATATGCTAGATGTTACCAGCTTGCGGTACGACATTCCCGTTAGTGTTTAATGTGTGTAGCTAATGTTCGAAAGTTCAACGCTGTGTCATCTACTTGCAATGATAACCCGGAAAAAGCATATAAAACCGTTTCGAATCCAGGTGCTGTCAGTTTCGATTCCAATCTTTGGAGACACCGAACGCTGAGAGATCTTGGCAGGTTAGATCTGTCCAAGCGCGTTGCTCGTGAGCCTGCGCTCACTGGGCTTATCAAAGTTTATGAAGAGCATTATCCAGAAGCTTTCTCCGGGGAAAAACTAGCTGGGCGAACGTTCAGCTTTTCAGTAAGTTCCCTGGGAAATCATAAGTTGAACTCAAAGCTAATTCAAATCAGCATCCTAACCTTGACTGGCGTAATCGATTACACAAGATTCAAAAAGCAAACGGTCGCAGGGTGAGAAACGCTGATATCAATTTGTATGCCTTCAGAATCGTACGCAAAGGATCGAAGAGAATTCGTGTCCAGAATGATCTGGAAGAACAACCGAATCTGTGTGAGAAGGTAACAATGACTAGAGAAAGAGCCCATTGTGTAGTCACAAGATGCTCATCAAATCTGTAGTCATCGAAAACTCTCGGAGACCTGAATGACATCCAAGATCTCGTTAAGAAGCTTGATGACATCTATATACCCGCTGAGAGGATGCTGATACTTGATGACCCGCTCATACAAAAATACATTGCTCTCAGACCAAACGGTGATGCCAGACGACTGAGGTTGGAACGACAGCTGGAGGTATTTCTCGACGAGCAATTGGAAAAGATAGACAGCAGTCTGAACACCAGCAATGAGCTATCTGATATACTGGGCCGTCTCTCCAGCTACATACGTTACTCCAAGGTAAATACAAAACTCGAAATATCAGAAGCTAGACTGATATGTTCAGACAATACCTAAGCCCGCAAAAATCTTCTTCGAACGCTATCTACTGAAGTGGAATGGACGAGACAGTCGAGAAGAGATTCTCCATATACTGTCACATGTCGACATTCAGCCTTTCGAAGGTGCGTGTACACATCTTTTCCTTTCGTTATTTCCAGTGTTCCATCTACATCTGTACTGCACTCATTGACGAACTCACCCCCACTAAAACATACCAGACCTGCAATCGTCGCTCCTAAACCCCTTAGAAGACGCCCTCCTCAACAATACCCCATCCTCCGCCCTCGCTCTCCTCGATTTCTACACCTCCATCCTCCGCCACTGGACCGCCCACCTCCTCTCCACCCACGAACCCCCCTCACCCAACCCCCTCACATCCTTAACAGCCCACACCTCCCTCCTCACCCTCACCCTCCTTACATCGTACCCCCCATCCCTAACCACAATTTCCCCAATCCTCACCCATCTCGAAACCCTCGCCCACAGCATCTCCAACCCCTCCATCCCCATCACCACCCCCCACCCGCAAATCATTTACCTCCTCACCTTCCTCTCCCCAACCCTCAGCACCCTCTCCCGCCTCTGCGCCATCCTCGCCACCTACAAACTCGCCTTCGAAGCCGCCATGGCCGCCCCCTCGCAGCACCAAGAACCGTACCCGCGCGCCCACGTCGCCCACTTCAACGGCTTCCTCATGGACATCTGCAACCTCCTCTGGCGCTCTCGCGCCTTCAACACCACCGACGCCCACGCTCTCGGCTGTCTCCTCCCCGCCGCCACCCTCTCCGCTCTGACAACCTACGCCCAATCCCACTCCTACTCCCTCCCCACCCTCTTCTCTCTCTCTCACAACCCTAGCCTGGCCGCCCTCAGCATCGCCGCGTTCCGCGACATGGAGGATGCGCAGGCGGATGGGGGTGTGACGATTCGGCATGCGGGGCCGGTAAGCCAGAGGAGTTTGGGGCGGCTGAGGGAGGAGGGAGAGGTAAGAGTTGGGTGGGCGGAGTATAGGATGGGGGTGTTGAGGTGGTTGGCGGGGAGGGGAGTGAGCGGGGTGGGGGAGTTGATGGGGGTGACGATGAAGCAATTGATGAACGGGGAGGGCAAGGGGCTGGGTGGATTATGAGAGGGCGAAAGTACGCCTTGAGGAATTCCAGTCGATTAGTCGTTGGAGCAAATCGCATATTGGATACGATCACACCTGTGTGGTCTAGTAGTGACACGGCTGCTGAATACCCAAGACATCTCTACAAGTCCAACGCGAGAAGTCGCAGCCACTCCCCTACCCCATATCCTACAATCCATCCTCTGAAATAAACACATCAAACCCATCCCTCCACCTCTCTCAACCCCAACCCAGTATCTCCCTTCCCCCCCCCCCCACCCTCCCCTTCTCAACGCCCCCCAACACCTCCATCTATTCCAATCCACACCCTCCCCTCACCAGTCCAACACCCAACCCTCCACCTCACCCCCCCAACTTGGCCCCAAAAACCCCCAATCCTACCACAGCACCACCATCCACCATCCATCCGACAAGCAATCCCTCTCGCCAAGCAATCAATCCTTCACGAATCTTCGCTTCATCCACACCATCTTCCACGGGAAATGTTTTTTTCCGATCAAGGATGCTCTTCCGCGCCTTTGCGTTTTTCTGTTGTCCCTTTTTCTTGCTCATTATTTGGTAAAAGGTGCACTTGCCGAAAATGGTGGTAAGTGGCGGAAGGCTTGGAAGGGGGAGACAACACAGGGAGGAGGAAATGTGGGAAAAGCGAGGGATGTTCGGGCATTCAAAGGTAGAGTTTTGTGGTGGGAAGTGTAAGAACTGCGGAGCTCGACCTTAAGGCTGTTTCTTAAGACCTTTAAAACGAGCAAAGTCGCTTTACGTTGAGGAGGGAGATGATAGACGGAAGGTAAATTGACTCTTAATCACTGCATCTAATATCATCCCTATTCGCTTCGCGAACAAAGTCTTACATTCTTTTCGCCAACGGCCAATCTAATGAGAAAAGGAGGAGCACTCATAGCATCGCCCAACTGCTTACTAGCATCCACCGAAAAGTTGTAGGAAAAAACTATCGCCATCGTTCCCAGGACGACATCGTATCCACATTGCAGCTCGTTGGTAACATGAGCCCCTTTTCGCTTGCTCGTAGGACGGTTAGAAACGCTTCCGGAAAACGCATTGAGATGTTAATGTGCTGCACGACATTAGCGTTTGGCCGCCCTTGGTCGCATCATTTCCCTCTTTAATCCTTAACCCTACACACCTTAGAAGCACTTGCGGTGAACAATTGATGGTCCGCTCTCATCGTACTCTTGCTTGGAGATCCACATTTGTTGGAAGGTCGACAATGAAGCTAAGATAGAACCACCGATCCAGACAGAGTATTTCCGCTCCGGAGGTGCGATGATCTTGACCTTCATAGATGATGGTGCAAGTGCGGTGATTTCCTTCTGCATACGGTCCGAGATACCTGGGTACATGGTTGTACCACCAGACTGGATCAAAATTAGCCAAAGGAACCCAAACAATAGGATCAAGAGCATACCATGACAATGTTGCCATAAAGGTCTTTTCGGACATCGACATCACACTTCATGATAGAGTTGAAGGTGGTAACGTGGATACCACCGCTCTCAAGACCCAAAACAGACGGCTGGAAGAGCGCTTCTGGCGCACGGAACCGCTCGTTACCAATGGTGATAACTTGACCATCAGGAAGTTCGTAGGATTTCTCCAAGCTCGAGCTCTGGCTAGCAGTCTGGATTTCCTGCTCGAAGTCGAGTGCGACATAGCACAATTTCTCTTTCATATCTCTGACAATTTCGCGCTCTGCGGTGGTGGAGAATGGGTATCCGCGCTCAGCGAGGATCTTCATGAGGTAGTCCGTAAGATCACGACCAGCCATGTCAATACGAGAGATAGCGTGAGGAAGAGCAAAACCCTCATAAATCGGCACAACGTGAGTAACACCGTCTCCGGAATCCAGCACAATACCAGTAGTACGCCCAGAAGCGTACAAAGAGAGGACGGCTTGGATAGAGACGTAAAAAGCTGGGGCGTTGAAAGTTTCAAAGACGATCTGGGTCATTTTTTCACGGTTGGACTTGGGGTTGATGGGGGCTTCTGTGAGCAGCACTGGGTGCTCCTCGGGAGCAACACGCAGCTCGTTGTAGAAGGTATGATGCCAGATCTTCTCCATATCATCCCAGTTTGTGACCACACCATGCTCAATAGGGTATCTGAGTGTCAGGATACCACGCTTCGATTGTGCTTCATCTCCAACGTAGGAGTCTTTCTGACCCATCCCAATCATGATACTAGGAACGTATCAGCATTATAGATGCAAGAGCATTTGCTAGCTCGGGAGTGTCGTTAGGGAGCATTACCCATGATGGCGAGGTCGGCCGACAATGGAGGCTTCCCGTAAGTCAGTCTACTGGTCTTCCCGGGCCTAGAGGCACTGCTAGGGATAAGGAGAGAATGTATGGGTTGACTTACGAAAAACCGCTCTTGGAGCATCATCACCGGCGAAACCGGCCTTACACATGCCCGAACTGTAGCCAGAGTCAGCTTTGGCTGTGGATACTGGGGTCGTGAAGAAGCTGCTGCAAGACTACAGCCTGAACAAGATGACTTTTCGTAGAGTTCTGGCTTGTGCCTGGCTGTTCAGCGGCGACGTACCCATTGTCAATAACGAGAGCTGCTACTTCTTCTGCATATTCGCACATTCGTTAGCATCATGGACCGTATGAATGGGAATTGGCTGTGGAAGGTCTGGGGTGGTATGTGATAAGCTTACCCTCCATAGCGGTCGGTAGTAGAGTGAACTGGAGAAATCAGAGAAGTGATGAGGGCGTTTGGGGAAACGGTAGTAGATGGAAACTACAAGCAAAAGGTGCGAGTGATCGAGTCAAGTGTTTGTTGACTGTTGTCGACGGCGTGGCAGGAAATGGAGGATGGGATAGGCCGATGTTGGGTGTGGGCTGGAGCGGCAAGCGAGACTAGCAAAATTTACTTCCCAAATTATGGCAGCCACATTCAACGTTTGGGGGAAGGCACATTTCAAGTACAGTCAGTGCCTGATATTTCTATATAAAGCGTTCATTCACTGGCAGCCTATGTTCACAGTCACCGGTTTCACCCCAAGCTGACGCAACTCTCTACAGCTTCACCAGGCAGCGACTCGACTAAGCAGCTTTACGCGCGTCTATCATCCTCATATTCCCCCAGTGGAAACTTTTGAGAGGTCTTTGCCTCAAGAGTAAAAGTGGTGCCCTGGACCTTGCCACTTTCCATACAAATCCGCTGGTATCGGTCCTGTCAGCCCTCTGCTCTCGTCCGCTGGGAGATGGCGGGGTGGAATGCCGCTAATCTTCAGCCTCAGTTGGAGGGGTGATTGATGTAGCGACCATGTCAAGCAATGGAAGTTCCGCGCACAGTTCACTACCAACAGCCGTGAATCAGCACAAAAACATGTTAAGAGAACGTATCATGGCCTAACGGCATATACGATGGTGTCGTAAGCTCCTTGGAAGTCGGAAGAACCTTGGAGTTCTTTCGCGAACTTCACACATGTTCTTTCCGAGTCACCAGCTAATGTCAAAAATCCGTATGCTTGCGAATTTTATTCCAAGTCTGTAGCTTTTCACTGACATCAGATCCCTATCAGCATCTCTGATATCATTCATATATCATATACTCTAACGCTTCCAGCCCTTGCAACTCTCAATCCGAAACCATTCGGAGGATTTTCACAATAAGTTCACCATGGATCCCGGCATGAATCAGCTCCTCAAATGGAGCATCGAAAACGCCGACGCTTCTCGTGACGACCCAACCGCAAACACAGACCCCAAAGCCGAGCGACCCTCTGGCCGCCCCATTAACTCCGATGCCCTGAACGCTCTTTTCGGAGGGCCTACCGATGCAGATCTGATGAGACAGTCCATGGCCGCCATACAATCTCCTGACATCTCGCTCGAGAATAAGCTAGTCGCATTCGATAACTTTGAACAGATGATTGAAAATCTGGACAATGCGAATAACATGGAGCCCCTGGGGCTATGGACGCCATTGGTGGGGCTATTGGAAAGTGAGGAGCCGGATATAAGGAGGATGGCCGCCTGGTGTGTGGGAACGGCTGTGCAAAACAACGTTAAAGCTCAAGAGAGGGTATGTAACACTCAAGGCTCAATAGCAAAGTATCTAGGTACTAATGTAAATTAGCTATTGGTGGTTGGTTCCATACCTACGCTGGTCAAGCTTGCGGTCAAGGACTCGAATGAGTCCGTACGCAGAAAAGCCATCTACGCGCTGTCGAGCGAAGTCCGTAATTATCAACCCGGCCTCAACGAAGCTGTAAAGGCTTTGCCCGAGAGCGCTAGACCAAGTGGAAATATCGACGCTGGAGATATGGAAGCAATTGACAAAATCATAGATCATTTGAGAGAGAGCTCAAACTAGGACGCGTGAGCGAGGAAGGGTTCGTACAAACGAATATGTCGAGCTGGAGGTTGGGGGGGTTCCGATATGCAATCTTGCCAGGGAGCGCTCAAAGTTGTGCATTTTTAATAGAGGGAATAAAGGACACGATACCAAAGTCCATACCTATTTGGTAACAAAACACATTTGTTGCCGCTATTCATGTTGATCTCTGTCGTATCATATTTCATATAACATACGTTAGCACTGTCGAGGATGGTCATAACATACTGCATTGAGCCAGCATAGAAGATTGCGTTGGGTAGTCGTCCCTTGAATTGCCGTCCCACTTATCTAACAATCATGCTGTAGACTTCGTATCTCAACGCACCCAACACCGTCCTCATGGCCTCGTAAACCAAAAAACATAATCGCTACAGCAAACGAAAGCTATCGGACGTCCGGGGCAACCGCCGCAGCAATCTCGTTATGGATTGGCGTTGCCCCCGTATCCTGCGGTCTCCCCTCAAACAACCTTCTCCACCACATCGGAGGGTCTAACGGTCTTTGGCCATTATGTAACGATGGGTAGACGTCGCAGAAAAAGTACCACACTGTGAGTCAATATCAGTATGCCGATTCCTCAAATTTGGGTCTGAATGGGAAGAACCGTACCATGCCCAACAATAACCCCACAAATCTCATCCTTCGGCACGCTTCCATGCAACACCAAGCTAAACGCCATCAAGACCCACGGCAAATACGGTGCTGTAAACACTAGTAGCCCCAAAAAGCTCAATCTCGTTTCCGGGTTCCTTCGTGACCATATATACACCAAGCTACTGCTCAATGCTGATCCTAGAAAGGGCATAGACAGGAGAGGAGAGAGACATAGCAGGATCGAGGTGGCGTATAGTAGAAGCCAGGAAAAGTGTGCGGGGGAGCGGCCGGAGGATTCTTCCAGGAGGCGGGAATAGCGTTGGAGGAAGAAGACGTGAAAGAGGAGGTCAAGGGAGAGGGGGCCGAAGTACAGGAAGGTTGTTAGGAGACGCCAGTACTTGTTAATCCAGTCAGTATACTGACAAGACACAGATTTTTGAGTGGGGAGGGGTGTCCTTTACCTGGTTCTTAACAAAAACAGCGCGGAAGCTATAGAACAACTGGAATGGCGTAATTATATGGCACTGGACCAGCAGTGAAGTTGCGACTGTAGCAGCCGTCCACCATCGTGTGCAGACGGGCATTTCGTAGAACCATTGCTCAAGGGGAAACTGGCCAATAGCTCCTCCTTGGGCCCCGCCAAGCATGTTGTCCATGTCCATGGCGATGTACTAGCCGGTTGGGCTGAGGGTGGCGCGCAGTGAGTAGCACTGATATCTCAGCTAGATAGAGGTGTGTATTGAGGTTTCAAGAAGTGAAATGAGCTTTCCAAGTGTCCCATCGAATGATATGCGGTGTTCTTTGTTTAAGTGGCCTCACGGTTGATGCATAAGACAATTATGCACAGCCGTGACGAGGCGTTTCCAATTCATGCTAAACCGATTTCGCTCTAGGCGACAAATGTGGCATGTCAACAAGCCACTTGCCCGCCATCGAAGGAAAACAGAGAGGTTGGAACACAAGATCAGATCGAAGTCCCACCATAGCTCGTACGGATTACAGCGATGTTCTGGTCACAAGAATCATTGTGCACGACTGTCGCTATACTGCGCATACGATCCAACGAATCTCACTGAGCGCTGCCCGGCAACAGGCGCGTCGCGAAAAGTGTTCTCCTTACAACGACAACACCGATTAAACAAAAACCTTGAAACCTTCGCTGCGCACCGCGCATCGCGCGATATTGAACCCCCCGTATCCGTCTAAACTCACCAGCTCCAAGATCTCTTGCCAATGGCCCCCCAAGGACAACAGCAACCCGCGCGCCGAGCCCGCCCCTCTCGAGGCGGAAAGCAACAAACCGCCCGCCGAACAGGGACCGCTCAACCCCTCGGTCTCAAACCTCGACGTCGCCCGTCTCTAGGCGGCAAGAGCGCCATTGGAAAATCAGCTAGCCTCGCCACAAAGGGCAAGAGGAAGAGTAGCAGTATTCAGGGTAAATCTTCCCAATCGACCACACCTCTTACTCTGCTTGGCTTCTTTCTCAGCATAGGCTACTTATGGGTTTAGCTGGATGCAGCGGTGCTGATATATCATAAGCTGTAACAGACGCAGAGCCGTCCACCCGGAAACCACGCCGTTACAAGCCTGGCACACTCGCCCTCCGCGAAATCCGCCGCTACCAACGCTCCACAGATCTCCTGCTCCTCAAGCTCCCATTCTCACGCCTCGTACGTCTCTCCCACCCCACTGTCAATCCCCCAGTCGACACTCTCTTCCCACTCCCCACCCCCTGTCCCTTTCAGACCCTCGTCTCTGGAGCCAAAATTAACCCAGTATTTAGGTGCGAGAGATCGCTCTCTCCCTCGTTCCCACTGGCGGGGAGTCCCTACGCTGGCAATCGCAAGCCATACAAGCGCTCCAAGAAAGTTGTGAGGCATTTATGGTGCATCTCTTCGAGGACACGAATCTGTGCGCTATCCATGCAAAGAGGGTTACGATAATGCAAAAGGATGTCCAGCTTGCTAGACGGATTAGAGGGGCTTGGGGTGGGTTGGGGTAATCGACATGGTTAATAAATGGAGGGGGGATCCGGAGATACCAAGTTGTGGTTTGTTTACGATTTAGCAGAGAAGGAGAGCTGCGCGCGTGGAGGAAGGTGTATTTGTGAGGTGGATCTCGAGGGCTGGAGCTGGCTAAGCAATTATTCCATGCGGCTTTTCGGTTTTGGGGGAGAGTGGATATTCCAATGGGCGTTACAGGTCTGTTAGGTGAGGGAGGTTTATATCAATGCCGTATCAGACTTCCAAGCTATGAAATCTTGTCCATGGCTCTCTCTCTCTATGTACTCGCAAGATCAGTTCATTCTCAAAAAGTCCTCAGAAGTTGCTCAGAAAAACATCAAAAAACAACGAAAGACCTTCAGCGAGAATTGAACCCCCAATCAGAAAAGTCAAAAAGAATATTTTCCCTGACATTATGCAGTGGATTTACATTCTCTTAATCAAGCCAGAGGGTCAGATTTCTGGTGACACTGTGCAATAGACTGGTCTAACAGACTACCTTGATAGAAATGTGAGTATTATTCTGCTATTAAAATTGTCAAATAACATTTACGTTACTTTTATAAAACACTTTCTCGTGTAAGAAGGAACATGAGACGTATAAGGTTAAATAGAGACAAAAGAGATTGATTTAAAGGTGCGATTCATCTCACTGCTTCATAGATTAACAATAAAAAGAAAAGAAAGACATTGCCCTCAACCAGAATCGAACCCCCTATCAGAAAAGTCAAAAAGAATATTTTCCCTGACACTGTGCAGTGAATTTATATCCTATTAATCAAGCTAGAGGGTCAGATTTCTGGTGACACTGTGCACTAGACTGGTCTGACAAACTGCCTTGATGATATTTTAAGCGCTATCTTAGTATATATACTACCTACTAACCACCAAGATGATTCTATTCTGTTGTGTTAAGGAACGAAAAGGGTATGCGTTTGTACGAAGCACAGGGATGGGGACGTATGAGGTTGCGTAGGGGTAAAAGAGAAGGTTGTTTTGAGAATGTCATTCATCATACAACTATTCTGTTCTATTTAAAATCCGCTTTCACTTTAGTGTTGAAGTTAGGGTCGCGAAGATTGAGGGGTGGCGATGGTGGGTAAGGTCGAGGGGGCCAGGGGGAAGATAAGGGGGAGAAAGACGACGTTTGTTGTTGGGCTTGGGCACATTGGGGGGTTAGCGTTGGGCGTGATGGAGAGGGGAGGGGAGGGGAGGGGAGGGGAGGGGAGGGGACGACTTCTGCGGATGGACGAAGGTCTGGGGGAATTGCGCTCCTTGTTGTTTGAGAGGCGGTTTTGCTTCTTGTGCATTTATCCTTTGAGCACAGCTTGATTTAATGATAGAAAGCAAAAAGCAAAAACAAACAGTCTCAACGGGAATTGAACCCTTAATCAGAAAAGTCAAAAAGAATATTTTCTCTGACGCTGTGCAGTGAATTTATATTCTTTTAATCAAGGGGTTGAAAGTCAGAGTTCTTGTGACACTGTGCACTAGACTGGTCTGGCAGACTACCTTGATGAGAAAGATCACTGTTACTATGAGATATGTTCCATTGAAATTGTAAGATGATTTGTTTTTCTTTTATTTTCCGAGGGAGGTTTTTTTGGTCAAGGGAGTAGTAAGGTAGTAAAAGAGGTTGAGCTTTAAAATGTGGCACTACTCTATTTTCTCACCAATCACTTTCACTTGTGTAAAGTCTATCGTTCGTCAAAACTTAATGGCACAAGAGAATGTCCACTTGTTGATATAATTAAGCGGGTACAGTGTGTTTCTTCTACACTCGGTGATACGCTTCAAGACAGTATATAGCCCAAGCGCCTAGAGCAAGAAGCGGCCTTCCCAGCTCAATGAGTAATCCCAAGTCCCGATAACAGCAACATAAAACTCCTAAATCACATCATCTTCACATCGGCCTCCTCGCCCGTGTATTCCGTCTCTCCCTCACCGTTACCAACCTCCATGGCTTTTAGAATCTCTTCCGGCAGACCGCTAGCAATCCTCAAACCCTCTCCTCTAACCTTTTCCGCCTCCTCCCCTCTCCCCCCAACCTCGAGCGTATCTCCTAGGACACCTGCCGCGACGCTACCCCATAGAACGTCTCTACCTTTTACTGCTAGCGTCTGACTCGCTCTTGCGCTCTTCTCCGCCTGCTCACCCACGACCCCTTTGAAGAATTTCCAGCTCATGAAGTTTAGCGTCATGCACATGAGTTGATTGTTTGCTGCGGATTTGGCGGCTTGGAGAGCGGATTGCAGGTTCTGCTTTGTACGGACGATTGTGGTGTTAGAACCTAGGGGGGTGGTGGCGAGGATGAGATTGTAGGCCGATGTTAAGGAAGGGGAGGTAGAGGAAGCGCAAAGGGAGTGAAGGGATGAGAGTAGTGTGGGGAGAAGATGGTGTTGTAGATGGTGTGGGGAGCGGATAATGAGGATGGTGTTAAGAGCTGATAGAGTAGCGAGGTCCGTACGGAGACGAGACGGTGGGGGTTGGGCGGTGAGGCTAGAAAGGGAGAGGGTTGGAGAGAGGAAGATGGAGAGGGCAGTGGTGAGGTCGCCAGTGCCTTGAGCGATGATGCCGGAGAGGTAAAGAATTTGAATAACAATAGATTCGGGAGTTCCGGAGGGAAGGGAGGAGGCGGTGGATCTGAGTTCGGTGAGTTGAGAGGAGGCGGCGCGCCAGGAGGTGCGGCCGCAGAAGAGGAAGGTGAGTTGGATTTGCATGTGGCATTTTAGGATTTGGCGCAATTCTTGGCCGTGGGCAGCGGCTGAGATAGATCCCGGGGGTATGCTTGTCTTCTCGAAATTTCCTGATATAAGGATCAGCATATATGTTACTGAGTATATTGCAATACTGACTTTCTTGCATGCGAATGCCTTCCTTTAGCATTTGTTCCGCTTTTTGGCCATCTGACGAATTTCGATGAGCGATAGCTATGCTGCTTAGAAGAAACCCAAGAACGTAAATTTCATCTTTCGGCATCCAGTTGAACATCAACACAAGCTTCCCATCTGCTTGGCTCCGGATAATGCCGCTTTGGGTTGCTATCCTAAAGCTCTCTGGATGAGCGATTGGAATACTGAAGGATCCATCTTCATTCCATGCTTGACCATCGTTGATATGTTCTAGTGTTGCCTGCATCGCTTGCATCTTCGACATTGCCTGGGTTGAATCGAATTTCCCGAAAGTGCAGCTAAGGTCCGCAAAATGAGTAAGGGCTGCCAATTGTGGAATGGTGCCCACCACAGGATCTAATTGTGAGCTTCGAGCCACAGCTAGAGAACGTTGAGCTTGTTCAAGGCTTTCAGCACTGCTGGTCTCTCGTAAGTGGATCAGAGCCTCTACGATAGAGGCAAAAGCCAAAATGGCGTTATCACCCCAGATGCTTGCCATGGCTGAGATACTGCTGAGATGGCTTAATGCAGAAAGAGTGTCTTGATGAGTCGAAAGATCGAGACACAAGAAGACTCGTAGGAATCGAAATGCATAAGCCCACGCGACATGCTGATAACTGTAATTATTTGAGCCAATGGTGCAACAAGGACTAGGAATACTTACGCCTCGACATCTTTGATTACGCCATCGAGGAATTTGAGAGATGCCCTGGAGTTTTCCTTATACAATACCCGAGCAAGTAGATGTTGCTTATTATACTTGAGGTCAAACAAACGATGCTGAACTAATCATCAGTCTTGTTCTGGTAAAAGACATGGAATTTGCCTTACATACTCTTTCACATATGGTAATCTACTCATAATCAGTACCAATATCATCCTTAGGTCTGACTTGAACATACGCCTTTACTTAATGCCTCTTCAGCTTCCATTGTGTTCTCAGTCTCTTCGTGCAAGACGGTAGCATATCGCAAGCGAACTGAAGCCTCCACATGAGGCTTCATTCTCCAATGCTACTATCATAAATTGAATGCTTCAAGAGACTGTTGAATCCGTCGTACTCACCTTAAGCACTGCCTCTAGGCATCCCAGACCGGTAGCGATGAGTTTGTAATATCGGCACATCTCCATATCTTGATGGAGCGATACAACCAGTGAGCGTACACTGTGTGCAGCTGCAAAATAATCTTCTGCTAGAGAAAGTAGGAGTAGTTGGTAATCCAAGGGTGGAGCTGGCTTAGCTTGCTGCTCAGCCGTTACATGTGCAATAATTCCGCTTTTGTGGAAGCTGGGGACCCCATTCGATGAGATACTAGTCGACAGCGCCATCTGCGCAGGCGGAAAACTGGCTGAATTAACTTGAAAGACGTTATCTGGTGCATACGCTGCCGAGACGTGGTTGTTAGTTTGGTAGGCAACATTATTGCGAGCAGGACTTCCGCTGATTGGGACCACGACTCCTTGAAATTGCGCCCTTTGCCCTTGACCAGCAGTTTCTCTATGATATATTGGCGCATTGCCCTTCTGACTCGACCATCTCGGGTCTGAGTACATCTTCGAGGCTATCAATGTCCGTCGCCAGAGATTATCGGTATGGGACACGATCCCTGCAGCCACCTGTTTGAACTGATCTTCTCCCTCTCTGTTTTCCCATGCTTCAAGGCCGCCGAGCTTCTGCAATTGTCCGAAATGCAATATGCTGGTTATCTTTATAAAGCAGCAAGTCGCGGCAACCGTAAGCGCGTGGCTCGCCGAGGAGCCGAGGCTGTTTTAGTATCGTGTTGGGAGAAGACTTTGCATGCCTTTACTTCAAACAATCAATATCAATGTTCTATCTAGAAGTTGTGTTTTGATTCCTTGCTTCCACGTTACTGTACAGACATACAGCCGAGACAAATGGACTTCTGGCGAATATTTGGCTATTCTAGAATCTCTTTTCATCACCACCCAGATACCATCAATCTACCAACTAAAGATGGGAAACTGACAAATCTATTAGAACTGTGCAAAACAGCTACTCCTCCCTGTCGGCTAAATCCTGTTCTGTTCAATGGACACTTGCAGACCTTCTGGACAGCTACGAAGTACCAGGACATACCAATTTACTACAAGCGCAAGATTTTCGAGGCCGAGGATACTGCATTTGCCGGTACTTTTGCTGTTGATTTCGTGGTTGCACCTTGCAAAGAAGATGATGACTCTCTCCCGCCGAGGACTACATATTTCGAAGATGCTGAATTTGGTGAAATCGGATCTCTGGACTCTAAACCCATGCTCGTCACTCTTCATGGTCTAAGTGGTGGCTCTCACGAAATTTACTTACGGCATGTTCTGGAACCCATGATGAAGGTAGGCTGGGAAGCATGCGTGGTCAACTCTAGGGGCTGTGCGATGAGCTCAGTTACTACAGACGTGCTGTATAATGCAAGAGCCACGTGGGATGTTCGTCAAACAGTAAAATGGCTGAGGATGACCTTTCCCAACCGGCCGCTTTTCGGGGTCGGGTATTCTTTGGGCGCAAATATAATGGTCAATGTACGTATCGTAGATGAGCTAGACTTAAAATTAGGCATATGTTTCTGATGAAATTATCTCTTATGTAGTACCTTGGCGAAGAAGGATCCAAATGTGCGCTGAAAGCCGCCGTAGTGTGTTCAAATCCATGGAATCTTGAAGTTGGCTCTTTAGCACTTCAGCGGTCATGGCTTGGGTTGGAGGTCTACTCAAAGACCATGGGAACGAACATGAAAGCCTTGTTTGAAACGTATGCAGATCATGTGAATAGGCCTCGCGACCGAAATAACTGACTGAAGCTTTTTAGACACGTTGAGGCAATCTCGAAGAATCCGCGAGTTGATGTCGCAAAAGTACGGAGCATTAGATACTTGCATGAGTTTGATAGGTTACTCTCTTATCATCTCAACTCATTCCATTGCTGAATGAGCCCACAGAGAACTGCAGGGACCGACGTGGGGCTATCCAACTGAGAGCGCCTACTACCGTGATGCTTCTTCAACGGACTCGCTTTTGGCGGTCAAAATACCACTCTTTGCCGTGCATGCAGAAGACGATCCAGCATGTTTCCCAAGAGCGGAGATTGTTAATTCAATCTGCTGATACCATACAGATAGCGGTAAAGGAAGCGATTCCCTTTCAAGAGTTCCGGTGCAACCCATTCACAGTATTATGCACAACTTCTCTCGGAGGGCACCTCAGCTGGTTCGAACATGGAGGTGGAAGATGGTTTTCGAAGCCTGTAAGACGTAATGCAGGTGTCCTAGGATCAAAGAGTTGCTGACCCGATCACAGATAACCCAATTCTTACTGAAAATGGCCAACGAAGTCGACCTTAGTAAGCTTGTTCAGATGTTAGAGCAAAATTCTGCAAGCGGGTCGATGCTCGACATGAAAGGTCCGAGTTTCGATCCGATGCGTAGGAAGCTGGAAATTCGCATGGAGATGTAGTACCCGCGGCAACGGATATTATTTTAAGCCCATAGACCTTACCTACTTCTAAAATTTTAATTCACGCGAATGAAACCCGTTTCCGACTGACTCTGGTCCCTTTCACGGCTTTGGAGTCATCTATTGGTGGCTCTTCGATTGTACCAATTTCGGATTTTCTTCGCCGCTTCTGTCGGATGGAATCCTTAATATCCTCCTACTCACCGTTTTAGTACTTTGAGGCGTAACAGGTATTTGAACGAAATCTGACCAGCTTGGACGTCCTTTGCTGCTGCCTCGCTTCTGCTTCATTTCGTCTAGCCTCCCTGATCTCTTCCATCTCCCTGCTCTTCATCATCTTGCTTTCTATCTGACCTTCCTTGCTTGCGTTGACGATGGCGAGTATCGTCATCATGCTCTCCTACGTATCCATATGAACATTCAGCGAATGGGTGTATCGTGGGACTAAGATTGAGCGAGCTCTCCGAGACTTACCTGATCATCGACGAATACTTTTCCCTTCTTTTTGCCTTTGGGTAGGTCCACACCAACAGGAGTGATCATGTTCAATTTCGGAATACCCAGTTCTTTGTCGGTGTAGACCCTCTTTTTCTTCTTGACCGGACCTGTATTGGATTTGGTCTTCTGCTGCTTAGGCACTGGGGCCTTGGGTCCGGGTTTTTTCGAAACCCGACTTTTGGCGTTTGATCCCAAGGCACTCGACTTTTTTAGAATCTTGCCCCCCTTACTAGAACTAGACTTGGTTCGTGAAGCTTTGATCGGAGCCATTCTTGCAACTCATTTGGGATTTGGTGACGAAAGATTGGGAGAAATTTGGGCGTATTAATGGCGGCTCTTAGTCTAGCGCTCTGCGGCTGCGGCTACGGCTGCTCAGTGCTGAGACAACCAAGATTCGATTCTACTGATGTGTTCGTTCTGGTTTACTATCACAAGAAAACACATCTGTTGTTTAGGATATCCTCATGGAATTCATACAGCCTACAATGATCCTCTGGTGCCAGACAGTTGAAAGCTAGTTCTTGCAAACCAATGTATTTTCCACCATTGTGAATGTTGCGATTTGGTACGGTTATGGAGCAAGAAACGTGGACTTCCTACCGATTTCTCTTATACCGACACTATGTTCTCGCCTGTTACATATCCAAGAACCTTTCACATGTAGCTAATTCTACCTTGAACCGAAATTGTCAGGGAACTGGCCCTAACCAACCGGCCAAAAGGCTGAATCCGCTTGCTAGCTAGGCAAACGGCTCCCAACTCCACATATATAGCTGTCCCGCGACAGAAATGCCCAACCTGTCCTTGTCATTATTTTATAGCCAGTGCAGTCATAAAACATTAACAACCAAGAATTCTTCTTGGTGTTTCCGGATCAGTATTTGGAAAGTTTCGAAACCATTTTGATGGATATAGGTAAGCAATAACACCTACGCTCGGACCTCCCCACAAGCGCCCCAGCTCATAGCTACAGTCCCATCGATTTCGACTCCATATGCAGTAAGCAGTCTAGTGATAAAAGCGTCTGCTCTGTATTGGTGAGATAATGAACATAGAGTATAAAAACGAAGTTTACCGTTGAATCTCGTTAGTGCAGCTTGATTGAACGGAACCCCGTCCACCACCTAGGTTTGTCAATTACGCAATGGCTGAAATGATACTTCAGGTGTAGGAAGCGAGTTGAAGACCTTGGTAACCTTATTACATGATCTAGATTGTACTCAATCGAATAGGAATTGAGGTCAAGTCTATCAGTCGTCCTACCTAGCGCTCATGTAGAGCTCTAGGTAGACCGGCAATCGCGCATTGAGGATCCGGAGTTGTCATATGTTCTGCTGTTGGTGCTGCTGGAAATTGGTTAGAATATTAGATACTTGCTGGTCAGAACGTCGGATACCTTAGAGCTGACAAAATAATGTCCCCTCGATTGACTAGAGCCGCGCACGCTAGCACGGCGGTTTTAGCGCATTCAGCCTTGGCACCTTACGCCTTCAGCTCCGAAGGTTCTGTACAACTGCTGGATCGAAGTGCACAGCTCGGAGCTCCCACCCTTTACCATTCTCAAGCTCTCTTCAGATCTGTTTAGCATCAACAGCCTCACGAGACTCATAAATAATGTCAAGCCACCGGCTCTTCCGCTTCCCAAAACCGGAGTGGCTGAATAGCCCTAATACCCGGACAGCAGGCGTCTACCTCGCAGGCGCATTAGTTCGTGAATCCCTTATCAATCTATCTACCGGACTGACTAATACTTATGGGAAGTTCTCCCTGGGCTTCTTTTTCTTCATCGATGCGTCAACTTACTCCCATTCCTCCAAAAACGGCTCAAAAGTCCACATCAAGTTTGTTGACTGGATACCCGGCATCTGCTCGGCGTTAGGCATGCTGGTCATCAACTCCATAGAGAAGACTCGATTGAGTGCGGATAGCTATAGCTATTCGGGGACGGGAGTGGCGTGGAAAGCGAGGCTGGTGCTATTTCTGGGGTTCGCGTTAATGGCGGGCGGGTTGGCTGGGTCTGTGGTGAGTCGAGGCAGAATCTCATGCTGATTTTCAGTAGATGCTAATGTTCATCTTGTGTAGGCTGTCCTGGTACTCAAGTACGTCGTACCGAACTACGCATTCCCTACATTATATTTTGGGGTTGCCAATGTCATTGCCAATGGACTTATTATGCTCAGGTATGTCTATGCTCTTCAATCCTCTTCAGTCTAATCACTAAACAAGCCTACAGCTCTGTTGTTCTATGGGTATCGCAAAATATGGAGGACGATTACACCTATAATCTAGCGTTGTGATCGCACTTGAGCATATGTTTGTGATCAGGCGTGGCGGGCTTGGGACGGGACTAGGAGTAGCGGGTCAATAACTCAGTTTTGCGATTAAGCAGGAGGTTTAATATTGAATCATATATCCAGCACTTATCTTACACACTTACCAAGAGACTGTACCCCCAATTCAGTCTTCCAAGGACGCGCTTACAACAGCGGGCATCATGTACCTGTCAAGAGTATGGAGATTGCGGTCTTAAAACCAGGAAGAGGCAACCACCGCTCTTTGGCGGTCCTCAATGCTCGATGTTATGCTTCGCCGATCATAGTCTTGGGAAGTGGTTAGATATACAAGGCTACGCTTGCTCCTCTGGAAACTTCTCAACACGATAAGGACACTAAACGTTGTCATACGATGTTCTGGAATCGCAGTGGTCTATCACTCTATACATGCCTTGAAGCATATGCTACGCCGCAGAGGTGCTCAATTATGTCCCCTAAGATGAAAATCATATCCCAGTTCCTGTTTCTTATGGACCAAATATCAATTCTAGGACATCTTCCCTCTAGGAAATACTCAAGTGGATTCTGTGGTCACAGTGGGGAACGCAAATATGGGAGTAACGGTATGGGAAAGCTAAGATCGCGGTACGATCGACAAAAAAGATCTCGGAATACTAATAGCTTTACAAGAGATGCTCATATGTAAGATCTTTCTGTATATAAGAATATCATAACAAATCCTGCAAGAGTTTGCGGATATTAGGTGAAGCGAACAATATCAGAGGAAGGGAATAATCCCAAGCATATTGTCTAATGTCGTGCACAGGCCTGTATTGTGGGCTTTATAATCAGGTGAAGTCAGGCAAAGTAAATAATTAATGGAAAGGATAGATATAAGGAAATAGATATTTTGCGCTTTTGGTTATATAGATTGGGATTCTGTTGAGCTAGTAGATACTCTAAATTCTCTAAGAGTGCCCTCGACCGAGAGATGTCCCAAATTTGGCGTCGCGGTTCATGAGAAGTCGGAAAGGCGTGTCTTTGTCCCTGCGTTACTCTAGATATTTCCCGAAAGCAATAGCGTTTCCTTAGATTTCTGAATGAGCCTCAGGTATGTTAGAGGAGGTTTCACAGCCAGCCACGAGTATGTCTGTCTGTCCTGTCGACTGCAGTGCCGCCTATCACAGGCTCGACGAAATCTACGGCGTCAACATACGACCACCCAATCCGCCGACTCCATACCTAGGCTCCCAGATGAAGCTGACCGGGCACTGCCTCCCCAATCTATTGTGTCTAAGCATGGGCGAGGGGACAAAAACCAGGAATTAAATGCTGTTCTGAATACATTGCCCGCCCGGAAAGCGAAACAGCTACAACTTACGCTCCAGCAGAAGTTCCTCGAGAAGCGTCGTCAAGAGGGCTCTACGCCGTCGACGGCTACGAATGCAGATGTGGCCCCAAGCTCAGAGGCTTCAAGGCCCATCAGCAAGAGAAATAAGAAAAACGGGACCGTCGCTAAGCTTGTTGCTCATAGGATGGAGAGAGCCAAGAAGGATTCCACAGAAGCACAGAAAGACTCAGACGCCGAGGAGTTGAAGAAAGAGACTATACTTCCAAAGAAGAAAAATACCATCGCTAAGCATGTAACTCAGGGGACAGAAGAGAGACCCAAAAAGGATTCCATAGGAGCACAGAAAGCATCAGACGCTGGGAAATTGAGGAGAAAGATTGTTCTTCCAAAGAAGAAAACCGAGAAGGTCAAGAAAGGCGAGAAGCCTAAAGATGGTGCTAAGAAGGACGGCGCTACTACACGGCCAAGCGGGGCTGAACTCACGGCGAAACTGAAATCTGATGTTGCAGAGTTGCAGAAAGCTTTGAAGTCTAAGGCCAAGGACGAGCGCAATCTCAAAATCAGACGTACTGTGTCCAAATCTCCAGAGGTAAACGCTGTGCAACGTCGTTTTGTTGCCAATATCTGACATATGCGAGCCGTAGCCCTCAACATTATCGGAAATGGTCCTGCGAATAATTAGCAATGACACAACTAAGGAGCCATATGCTCCAAAGCCAGAGATGGTCGTTACAAAAGTTAAAGAGGAAGAATCTGCTGGACCAACCATCAGGATTAGATCAAGACGACGGATACAAGTGACCCCGCGAAATGCTCCAGCGTCTACGAGGCTCAAAAATGTGGCAGGCCATGAATCTCTAGAAGCCGCTCTTCGGCCCAAGAGTGAGGAAGGAATCACCCAGACTACAAAAGCTGAAATCGAAAAACTTAATGCCGAAGACCTGAAGCTAAAACGTAAGTACTCAACATGAAGGGGCATTGCAATACATCTGACATTTGCCAGCTATTGAGGCCAACCGGCTTCCTGTACCCACTTTGGCTTATGGGCTTGAAAGGGTCTTATTCAAGTAAGCCACAAACGCATACCCTTGGGCATTGTTGACTAACTACAAATAGTCCGGGAGTTTATCAACTGCAAGACCCAAGATCTAAGGTCTTCAATTTTGATCCTTATCTCCAAAAGATTATGCCTGTCGCCGATTTTGATTTTGATGCCCTCAAAGAGTACATCACCTCTTCTAAGGATCAATCGCTCAAGCAGCTTGCCCAGGTTTATAAAAAGCGTTATGTGGGCTCCAGTTCTAGTATGACTGGAGTGTTGGCCCACTTTCATTTCCTACTTTCACAATGGCGAAGTATCAACACTACTATGCTTTCTAAGACGTTTCCGGATCCGTACCTGACTTTCACCGAGCTACAAAGAAACCCTTCGGCCATATTTTTGACATGGCAGGACGGTTCATACGCGATTGATGCGGATAAACAGTTCGATACCGCTAATATACTAATGATGCTTGGAAAGTCCATGGAGAAACTAATGACCCTAGATACTGCAGATTTTGAGAGATATCGCAAGTCAAATCCAGAGCAGGTTACTGAAGAGGAGCGCAATGCGCCGGAGTCTTTCCACTACACAACGATGGGTGACTTTTTAATGCGATCGCAATTAGATGCATTTGATTCCCGCTTACCGGGCACTGGCATGTTCGACCTGAAAACAAGAGCGGTGGTATCCATACGTATGGAACCGCAGTCTCCCCACCTTGGCGTCGGCTATCAAATAAAATCAAGTCAAGGTGACTACGAATCATTCGAGCGTGAATATTATGACATGATCCGAGCAGCTTTCCTTAAATATTCTCTCCAGGTCAGGATGGGTAGAATGGACGGTATCTTCGTTGCATACCATAATACAGAGAGGATTTTTGGCTTTCAATATATCAGCATTGAGGAAATGGACTTTAGCTTGCATGGACAGCGGGACACTTCGGTTGGCGATCAGGAGTTTAAGCTGAGCTTAAAGCTTTTGAACGAGGCTTTGGACAGAGCGACGAAGAAATACCCTGAGAAGGTTAGTAAGGTCTTTGGAATAAAGTGAGGACGCTAGCTAATTGTGGAAGTCTTTACGGCTCCATTTTGAGACTCGAGACGTAGACACGCCTTTCATGTACATATTTGCAGAGCCCGTCACCGAAGAGCAAGTACAAGAAATACAGACGCAAAACAACGAAAAAGTCGAAGCATTCCAGCGAAAACTGATGGGCCTCGACGATGAAATTTCGGAGTTAGAGCCAGCGCAGAAAGAAGAAGACAAATGGGCCGACATACAAGCCGATGTGCAAGAAGCAATGGCTAGAGACGAGATGTCTGTATGTAATTGGAGCGAAGAAAAGGGGTTGCCGGACAGAGCTGTGCAAGAGTCGTTCTCTGACTCAAATGGTTTTCAGTTTTCCAAAGATGCTTCGTTATATAGAAATAGAGATCTAGATCAGGCAGATGAGAATAAATTTGCAACGGCTGCTGGAAGCGAAGAGGACGAAGGGGAGGAAGAAGAAGAGAAAGAAGAAGGAGAAGGAGAAGGAGAAGGAGAAGGAGAAGGAGAAGGAGAAGGAGAAGGAGAAGGAGAAGGAGAAGGAGAAGACGGAGAAGAAAATGGAGCTGAGAATATTGAGATCGACGACCAGGAAAAGATTAACGACAAAGCCGGCGACTCGGCTAAGATCGAAGTTGAAGAGCAAGCCCGAATGAGTACTTGGGATGCCACCACAGAGCTTTTCGGGGGTGCCAGCGACGACGGGGATGTCAAAGAAGTCATTGACGACGGAAACAAGGTCAATGAGAGCGATGCGGGCGGAGAAGTGGTTGGTCATGTCGAAATAGGACTGGACGATGAAGGAGACAAGAGCGGTCCAAGTGAAGGATTAGAATTCGTGGCAGAACTTGACGGTTTGATGCAAGGGGAAGAAGGTGGGAACGAAAGCGGGATGCAAGAAGAAGAAATTGAGATCTTAGCTCAAGAGATCGTCGCAGAAGGCCAAGAGCCAGAAGTGGAGGCGGCTTCGAGTCTTGATCAGGCGGGTCATGGCAGCGATAGCTCAGATCAGGGCACCAGCCAGTCGGATATTGAAGCGCACCCGGCTTCTTCTAGCCAGAATTTCGACACTCGGGCCGACCATTCATTCCTCGAAGAAATGGACCATGAGTACAGCCCTGCTCCCGACTCCGAAGTCTTCGCCATGGCCCTCACAGTCCGTAATAAAGTCAACGACAACTACGTCCAGCGTCCGGAAAATATCAGTCCGGATGACAAATGGTCCATCGAATATTCTTTAGAAGAAATCTCTAAGCCAAAAAGAGCGTGGAGTCTGTACCGTGCATGCCAGCAACGGAGGAGAAAAAAACTAGAGAGCTTCGAAAACAGAGACGGGAATGACAAGGTCAATGAATATGTGAAACAATTGAGGGGATTGAGCCAGAAGGGAGCGTTGTGGAGGGAGGAGATGGATAGGAAGGAGGAAGGGAGGAAAGTGGCGGTTGTGGGTCAGCCGATGCCGCCACGGGAAGAGGTCACCAAGCCCGCAGAGCAGCAGTCGGAGGACTAATTTGGTCGTTCTGTATGTGTATGGTTATGTGGAATTGTACAACCTATTCTAGGCTTCCTCCGGCCGTTGAGGCTTCTCGAAAGGGCACGAACGAGATGAAAGGGTCTTACCTATCATTCAACCGACCATTCTATATAGAAGGCCCATAATACTGTACTTCGATTGGTTTCGAGTTACCTATAGACTAATCATAATCTTTTATCCAAGGAGAGTAATGAACACTGAGAATCGAACATTCAATGCCCGGTGCCTGTGCGTGCCAGTGCCTTAGATATTGTCATTGATTTACCTTACCTTCCAGTTATCATACCTTACATACACACCTTAAGAAATTCCCAAATGATCAGCGCAGTGCTTCTCCAGTTAGCTGTTACCCCCGTCATACTTTTGGGTAAACAATGCCCCGTAACCCAACAAAGACTACTGAAGAGATTAACAGCGCAGCCTCCGAAGCTGCGAAGGGCGCTGTTGTTGGCGCCGCAAAAGTACGTTCACTCGTCCAACTGACCATGCGACTCTTTCCTGAACGCACTACTAATAAATGTTTATCAGTGGGGTCTCATAACCACCTTCCTCGGCGTTGCCGGCTACTTTCTCTCGCCCAATTACCGCAATTTGACTGTGCAATTCAAAGTCTACATCCAAACCTCAGGCATGACTCTCGGCGGCATGATCGGTGCTGATAGGCGGTTACGGGAGTATGAGTTCAGATCCAGGCGGGAGAAGAAAAGGACGCAAGATGAGGCTGTTTGGAAGAGGTGGGAAGGGCTGATCGAGGAGGAGGCAAAGAAAGAGGGCAAGTCGTGATACTCGCCGGCTCGTTCGTGGGTAAGACCGGGACTCTCTCGCACGTTGGGAAGAGTCATACAAAGAACCTGCCATTGGCTCTCCGAAGACCACGACATGGAAGGAAGGCACCGTCGCCGGATTTTAGAACATTTAAGAAAGAGAAACGGCGGCTTCAGTAGTCAGTGAAGGATAGGATAGGTGGCATGAATGTTAAATCGGCAAAGCACCGAGGACTATAGAACCTTCTTACTCAGCAATACTCGCGGTTCCTAGAGAAGGTGCAAGTACTACAGAACCTGACTAAGGAGAGACTTCGGGAAAGAGCTTGTCGATGCCACGCTTGAGCAGAAATCTGCTTCGTACATCCTTAGATGTTACCAATAGCCAAATGAGCGGCTATTCATTACCTTTGTTGGTTCATTTTGAGGTACACTGTATTTGCACTGTGTGGATAAAATATACTCACGTGAATGTGTGGAGGAGGTCGATCTCGCCAGCTGGGTAGAGTAAATGCAATTCATTACGCGAGTGCAAAATCTCAAGAAGTAGCTAAAGAGAGAACATGGAAAAGCTGTTCTTTTCTCGGACATATATCGGTTCGACCTTGCAGTTAATATACATTGAACCCGTCGTGGTCATCTATCAGGTCTCTCGAACTTGATGCTGAGTCCAAGGAAAAGGGCAACAACTTCACTATCTCGAGCCTGGACATCTTTCAACTGGTTTCCAAGTAAAGCCTTTGAATAATTCGACTAACATCGTATCTTAAGATAGATATTGCCTTCTGGTCTTACTTCCAGTACCAATTGCTCAATTTCTTTATCAGCAATATCGTCGTCTCGTCATCATACTCCTCTTCACGCCTTGCCTTCTTTGTGAAGAATGGCTCTCAACTATTTAAGATAACAAAGGCTTTGAGCAAAACACAATACCTCTTTCAGCACTATGGCATCTTTGTTCTCATATCGCAGACTCCTATTTTACCCTCGATCTCCTCTCCCTAGCCACTAACCGTCAAATATCGCAAAACCCCCTGATCTTATTCAAACCAACAAAACCACCGAAAAGACCTTCCCACCAAATCATGTGTCAACAGATCCTCGCAACATTCTCCTGCGGCCACACCTCTCGCGACTACCACCGCTGCGATCGACTCCCCGGCCAATGGTGCAAAATGTTCATGGACATTGAGGAATCCCAGATCGAGCAGCCTCTCCCAATGGAATGCATAGACTGTGTTGAAGACAAGAAGGAACATAGGATACGCAAGCGGTTGAGGACGATGTCGTTTGGGTTGATCCGTGAGGAACCATGGTACTTGAATGATCCGAGGACTGATCCGAACTACAAGGGGCCGTATACGGAGCATTATCATCCAGATTATAGGGGGGAGAGGTTTAGTAGCATACTCGAAGAGGGTCAGGAGTCGGTTTCGGACTTCAATCGCGAATCTATTCCAAAAGAGAGTCAGAAGTCGGTTTCGGACTTCAGTCGGGAATCGATTGAAAATCTCAGTCGAAAACCGGTTCCAAACACCCGTGCGGAATCGATTCCAAATTTTTGAAAGGGGGTAAGTATTTTGTGCTAACTCGAATCGAGCTTTTTGGTTCTAGAGGTAAGCATGTTGATTGAATGTTGAATGTTCGATACTAAAGCCTACGTACATAAAAATATGATCATCCTAGCATCCTCTTGGTCCTTAAGTTTCTGTTCCCATCGCATGCATAGCACAATCTTATACAAAGAATCCACAAAATATCAAAGGAGGTTACTCTCCAAGCCCCTCATGTTAGTTCTCCCATCCCTCTTCCTACCGCATCAATAGCACAATCTCCGACCCAAATGCCCGAAATCTCCAAACCGTTGAATGTAATATCCTCACCCGACTCGCCGTCACCTTTCATGACATTTCCTCCATACTCCATCCCCTATCCAAACCAAAAAGTGCCCTTAATCCAGCAAGCTATCCGATCTCCCCCACCACCCGCCTCCATCTCCCCATCTCCCCATCGTCTCCATAATAAACCCCAAGAACTCACTTCCAATTGCGCATCTCATACTACAGTTTCCAATCCATACCCACCACCGTTCTTCCTGCCCCCCAGAGAAAAAAAACAAACAACAACCGACAGCTCTCAACCATTGAAGCCCGATAAAGCTTACAGTTTTCCCGCTTCTTGATCCAGGCGTCTCTTCCAACAGCAGTCCTATCACGCACCCTACCCACACCTGCCGGCTAGTTCGCAAGACGCTTTGGATGTATTCCATTACTTCCCTACTATGTACCCGCTCACCCGCTCATCCCGTCACTCACCTAACTAAGGTACCTTATCCCACCCGCTCTCTGCAAACCCCACAACCTCTACATCCAACCCCCTTTCCCCCCCCTCTCAAACCCCCTTATTCCCGCAGCCACGTTATCAAAGCCAACCAAAGATAAGATAGTCTGACTGAGACCGCGGCTTCTGATATAAAGGAGGGGGGCGGGGGCTGGGGGACAGAGGAAATAAGGGGGAGAGGTGCGGGGGATTGAGGTGAGAAGAGGGAGTGGGATAAGGGGTGAAGTTATTATTTAGTTTGGAAGAAACTTGCAGCTTCGTATGCTAGATCGCTCACATCTTCCTCCCTACAGTAGCTACTCCTACATACCTCCCGCCCTCCCCGCTTCTCTTCCCGTCCCAACCCCCCCCATCTAACCCAGCCCCAAAAAAAACCCCGACCTCACTTCACTCGCCTCCTCCCTAGCCCGCGACGTGGCGCTGGTAGCTACGGTTTTGATTGCGTCAGTTGACGCAAAGGAAATTGGAGGGGCGTTGCAGAGAGAGAGGAGCATGAAGACAAGGGATACGGAGAGGACGGACGGGGAGGAAGGAAGGGTAGATGGGATGGGATGGGATGGGGGGAAAGATAGACGTGAGGGGAAGAAGAAGCGAGATGGGAATGGCGGAAGCGAGCGAGTTGCTTGTTCTTGGTATTCAGGGACGGGCATAGGGAGGCGGTCCGGAGAAGGACGTATTTCAGTGTGTTAGAAAGGTAATTTGAATGGAAGTCTGCGTAAATCGCAGTAGCTAAGGGGGTATCTAATATTTTGGTGGCTGTTTCGATCGGGTGTTGGTGGGATATCTGTGGTGGAGGTGTTTGTTGTTGGGGGAAATGGTGGGATGTGCTTGTGCTATGTGTGCAAATACTTTTTATAGAATTCTTCTATGTGGCCTTTCCCTGGGTAGTCCTGCGGTCTGTTGGCTTCAGTGTCATTTTCTGAGCCTCTTCTTCATCTCTTTCCCTCTACACATTCAGCCCTTCAACCTCAACGTCGAGCCTTCCTCACACTTAACTCGGTACCCCACCGACTCCTTTTGCGCCCTCAATTTCCTTGCCCCTTTCTTCCGTCTCTCTTTCTTAGAAATTTCAGCAACTCTCACGTCTTCTTGAAACAGCTGTGATACTCCCAATAGGTAGTCCCATTCCTGGCGTGAGGGCGCCCATATTATCAAAGGCCGGATAGCGCCGTCGTGAACGATGAAATTGCACTCTCCGAACCCTTTCAAGTCCCTCCACAGTGTCGGGGATGGCTTGGTGTGTCTGCCTCCATTTGCATGTTGGTCCATTTTCTCGGAGTCCTGAAATAATGTATTCACACCGAGAAGGTAGTCCCACTGCCTCGCTGGAGACCTCCACGTTCTCGTCTCAGTGACTTCATGTTTCTCATAGATGTTCGACGCGTTCCCTTCCTTTTCCTCATAGATAGCGCTCCCTGGCAAACACACCAAATCCCACCCCTGATCCATGATCTGCTCGGGCCCTCTTTCCACAGCCAAGTATCCACCTTCCTCCACCACGACCGTCTTCTTCAAAAAATCAAGCGTCGAGAGTTTCCGCAGGCGCTCATAGGAGTCGGCTCCCATATCGTGATCTTCAATATAGCCACCATACTCAGTATCATCACCATTTCGAAAGTCGGCTGGAATTATAAAATTCATTTCCTCAAGCGTTCTGTCCTGTGCCAAGATAGCGCATACGCGTTGTATAGCTACTCGGTCAAGATGCCCTTCAGGAGAGATCTTGTCCATATGCATCTTTGGAAAATTCTTCGAGCGTCCGTTAAGATCTCTCTCATCGCCATTCTTGTCCGGCCAGCGCATGTAGATCGGAGCATGAACATCCAAACGCCGTATACGTGCTCTGGCTACTGGCCCTATCGTCAGAAAAAAACGCAGCACGCCTTGCCAGCCGCTTCTGCCAGGAAAACGGAAAAAGTTGTCGGCCCAGAAATACATAGCTGCCTCATTGTACACCTGCTGGCATGTCCCTAGCAGTCCGGTGGCCATCTCTTTACGGACATAGGTGAGGCTGGCTTGATTGCGGGTTTTGAAGGGAAGATTCTCTAGGGGACTCTTTTCCGACCAGGTTGAGATGCGGGCTTCCCATTCCAGGTTGCCGGTTAGGTCGGTGTGGAGGAGGTGAGGCCATAGGTCGATGGGCGACGGGTTGATGAGGACGTGGCGGTAGATTGTATTTCTAACTTCGGGGGGAAGGTTGAGGAAAGGGGATTGCTGCTGCCGATGCTGCTGTTTGGGCTTTCGAGGTTTCGGCGGTCGAGGCATTTTGCTTAGCTCAAGGTGCAACGGTGATATTGTAGGAGGCAGCGTGCTTTAGATGATCATTAGATTTAGGTGCAAGATTCGTCATGTCCACCTTACCTGAGAATCTACTTTGGGAACTTGGTGGACCTCTACCCAACACCAGCCTCTTCAAGACTATCTAACCCACTTCGACGCAGACTGAGCATGCAATGGATCTCGCATTGATGATTCGCTTTGCAGCCTCCAGGTCTTGAAAGATGTGATTGTTCTCTGTCGGAGCGTCACACTGTGCAAGGTACTGATGGGAAGAAGGCACCTTTTCGAAAGATCTAGCCTGATATCACTGATTCACATCCCGGGTGAGCCTGAGTTTATCTTGGCAGAAGCCATGGTTATGACTCAGCGGGCTGAACACCCAGGTGGTACTTAGATAGCGGCGGCATGTGAATGATTGAGTATAACTTCAAGATTGGCGTTTTGAGTGGTAGAGTTGACTCTCCCCTTTGGGTGTTGGAGATCAGGGTCTTCAAGCAGCAAAGAGTGGCAAGAGCCTACAAGTCCGATACGCTTGGCATGCTTGTAGTTGTGTGTTGCCTCACCCTTTCTGCTCACATGATGTGCTACTAATCGTCAACGCCGTGTACGGTGACCACAGTACCTGCCGGAAGTGTTTAAAATAGGATCAATATATCGAGACGCCGGTAAACGAGTGATCCGAGGGCATGGGACATGGGAATTGAGGAATTGGCTTCTGGATGGAAAACTGGTTCGGAACAAAGGGCGACCGGGTGAGCAAGGATTGCATGCACGCTTCTGCGGGCGAACGTTGGATTTACGAGCATCTAAGCCTCTCTCTAGCTCTCTAATGCTTGTCGTGCATCTCCGTAGGCACTAGAAGTCCTGAGAGTACCTGCAATATCAATTTTGTCCCTGTCAAATCAGATGGAAGCTGCTCCCAATCACGCCCATTGCGCAAAGACCAGATTAGTCCCAGGTGGCATTCTGCGTCTCTTCGCGACTTCTTCAACCTTAAAGAGTATAGGTATAACAACGCTTAATTGACGTGTCGAGCTGGCGTCGACAGATTAAAATCCGGACGTCTCGTCATGATCTTTCATCTTCTTCTTCTTCTTCTTCGTCTTCTTCTTCCTCTATTTTCACACACTGTCTGAGCAACTCTTGCGGATTACAGCACAATGTCGGAACGACGACGACGGAAGAGCTTGAGCATATTCCGGCCTCCAATGAAAGCTCTCACACCGATCAACGATGACGACCCACCAGTACCAAGTTCCGCGAACCTCAAGAAACGCCGCCCTGCGTCCTTCTTCACTTCAGAACCATCCTCCAGTCCTACCTCAACCCACTCGAACCCGCCGCTCGAGCGAACCAGTTCGAAGAGCAGCATTGATCGCTTCTTCTCCCATAAGTCCAGACCGCATAGCTTGCAGAGATCCGGCCGCCCTTCGAGTATCTTTGGCTCGTTCCGCTCCCTGCACTCGGTCAACGACGACAACGACGACCTCACTCGCACTAGCTCTACGCCTACTTCCGTACACTCGCCCAGCCTCGGGGCGGTTCACCCGTCTAGTCAGACGGTCCTTCATCATGGAGACGTCCAGCTGCAGAGCAACATGTTCAGAAAGAGAAACATATATCTTGTCCTTACGGAGACACACTTGGTGCGGTTCAAGAATCAGGCCCGGTAGGTAGCAGACTCATTCTCTTCCTACTCCCTCAGTGGTGTCTTTGCTGTCGTGTCACTGGCGCTATCTCAAAGGTCACTCTATATAAATTCTGTCTCTGAGCATCACGGTTCTACGATTGGTCCGTAACGTCTACACGTCTTTTCTTTTCTTTCGTACCCCTATATCCTCCTATCACTCTATGCCTTCGAAAACCTTTCTATCTGGGCTTGTCTACTATCTGTTCGTTTCTTCACATGCCCTAGTCCTGCATTGATCCCGTACAGCCATGTTCCAGTTTTTTCCAACCGCCTCTAAGTCTTTAACTGACAGCATCTTGACGACAGAGCATCGGAGACATTCCCAAGCATCCCTGCTTCACTTGGAAGAGCCAATGCGATAAGACATTCACGGATGAGCTCAAGCGGGTCTTTACATGAGCTGCAATCATCTACCCCGTCCGAAAATTTCCACAGCATTCCGCTGAACCAAGTTGTTGCTGTCTATAAGCTCGATGATGGAAAACCATGGTTTAGCGTTGAAATTGCCCATCTAGACGAGAATCACCCTTCAGCAATGACAATACAACATGATGACCCAAGGGAATCCGAACTTTGGATGTCCACCATCCGAGCCGCCGCGACCAAAGCGCGTCTGACTGACCCTTTGGAGTTCAGCCCAGGCATGATTGAGTACACCGCACGAGTATTGGAGCACGCACGCGACTACGATCCAAACCGATTTCAGATGTTCAAAGTCGTCCAACGAGCTTCGAAAACTGGCGGACGATCATCTTCTGATGATTTGTCAAAATTGATGTCAAATATTTGTATCGTGGCTATCGGAGTTTACAAGATCCACATTGTTCCTTTACCTAGGTCTACAAAAACAGCATCAAGCACGTCGCTATCAGATTTGAACGGAGGTTCGCACGGCATTACCACATTAACCTCTTTGAATGTGCAGTCTTTTGATGACACCTTCCAACTCAGTTTTCGGATTCCCTTCCGACAGCCAACAGTTCTGTATTTGGCGTCCTCGTCTGTCAACGACCTAGCGCTCTGGGTCCGACAGGCTGCTGATTGGCTTCGACCTGAATGGCTTGAGCAGCCATTTACCTGGAATGTTCCTCAGAGTCTTGATGACGAGCTTCTATCTGTCCCGGGAGAAGAAGACGATTATCATAGTTTCGATCGAACATTGACAGCCTACTGTTCTGCCTATGAACTAGACACCTCGAGGGTTCGGTATACGGTTAATCACCATTGTGAAGATGCCCCAATGTTCATGCTACTTCCTCCAAATGATATACGACGGCCTAGGTATACTGTGTTAGAGCTCTTAGCCATTATGCGAGCGCTACGCTACAACGAAACATTTGTCTCCATATCTTTCCGCAATGTCAAGTTGGACGTCTTACACGGTGTACGTGATACGCAAGGTCAGGACCATGTACCTTGGACTACAAGATCTGGGGAGCCACTCAACATACCAATGCAAGAAAATTCATGGCTAATTATTCAAGAAGTGCAGGCTTTGGCATTGAAGAGTAAGAGATTACGGCGACTGGACTTTGCCTATTCTCTGACCAGGAAGCCAAAAGACCATGATAGCGGAAGAGATGAAGGATGTGGCATTTGCGAAGCGCTTTTCCCGCTGTGCACAAAGCAACTTACAAATGTTGACTGGATTGTACTAAATGGTATAATGCTCGCTGACGTTGATATCGATTTCTTATATGCTGCTGCCATCCAGAAGTCGTGCCATTTCCGGGCAGTAGATTTGGCAAGTTGTGGCTTGGTGGACCAATCTATGAATACTGTCCTTCAAGCTCTTATGCATCAAGAGTCCACGATGGAGTCAATCGATCTTTCTGGAAACATGGCACGACTAAATCCGACGACATTACGCGTACAGCTGGGCAATTTTGGCTACATACGGAAGCTCAATCTGTCCAATATGTATCGAACATCTGGAACAGAACCCCTTGTCGCTGGAGAGACTTTACTTGCATGGAAACTTGAGGAACTTGAACTGAGTCGGACGACTCTCAATGAGGCGACAGTAGAAGCAATAGCGACCTATCTGAGAAGCTCACAGTCGGACACCCTTCGAGAATTGCGGCTTAACCAAACCCAGCTGACCGGTGGGAATCTAGCTCTTCTTCTTCGTGCGATGAATAGGCCAGGCCATGCCCGGAATCTGCATCTGTATGCTAATGAAAATAGGCTTCAGCAGGATCACGAGAGGCTTGCGGAAGACGTTGGAAATTCTGCGACGCCAACGCATATGACAATGCAGATGATTGAGTATCATAAGGAGAAATACTTTCAGAGGCTTGTTGAGGGAGTAACAACAAATACTGTGCTCAAGTCCTTGGATATATCCAAAACCAACTTGCCCTACAACGCATGCGATGACACATGTGAGGCGTTGCGGGTAATGTTTGCTGAGAACAACACTCTTGAGGAGATCAATCTGTCGGGCGAACAGGCACATCTTGAAGTCGCCAATTTTGGTATTGGATTGAATCATGCCTTGACTGGCCTCAAAGAGAATAAATCTCTCCAGGTCCTCCGCATTGAGCATCAACAGCTCAGCCTTCCAGGTGCAAATACCCTAGCATCGGTACTGGAAACGAATACATCGATCCGCGAGGTGCACTGCGAGAACAATGAGATCAATCTTCAAGCGTTCACTGTACTCGTGAACAGCCTTGAGCACAATACCACCTTGCTATATTTGCCGGACATGCATAATGACCGAGTTTGGTCCATGAAGAAGATCAGCCAAGAGTTGGATAGTTTGCATGAAACTCCCTCGTGGGGTACGAGTATGTCGACAAAATCCACCATGAGAAGAACTCTTGGGGCAGCTATGACAGGTCAAAGATCGTTCTCAAGTCGCTCAACCGAGAAACAGACACCGGTGCAGGGTTACGCAACGGAGAAGGAGGCCAAGGCAGCAGTTGCAAGCCTCTCGCAGCAATGGGATCGGGAAGTGGCGAGATTACAAGTTTACCTAGCAAGGAATCAAAAAATCGCTCGAGGGCTGCCTATCAATTCGCTTGACATAGATCTACTTACAGAGCAAGACCGGCCCGTGTCTGCGGAAAGTTTAGCGACAGCCATCAGAAATCTCGCCATGGATACAACACCTACATGCGAAGCCGACTTACAGCTTGGAAACCACGCGGGAAACAATGTGAATGGGCTTGAAGGGAATATTGGTGGCCGGCCGCCGAACGAGCGCTTGATTGACTACGACGATGGCGAGGATCTCGAAGGAGCTTTGACGATGGGTCAGGAATTGCGCATTTGATATGCGTGAACAGCAAGTGAGGGTCTAGGATATCATGGACGTGATGATTCATGGGCGTGGCTCAGCGGTGGCGAACCCGTGATGGCTGTGTGAGCATTGTATCCATAGATGTAGCCTTTTACTAGTTCACAGCGATGGTCCGCTAAATATGCGTACTTTAGATCGTTTGTATAATATAATCCTATACTGCGTATAGACTCCCAAGGTGAGCTTTCACATGACGCTTTTCTAATCAAGATGCAGTCGCACCTCACTTCTATTGTAAGTGAAAAGGGTTGATTTCCTCTCCGCCAGCCTACTAACCGACGTCGCCCACGGCCTCATCAACACCACTACTATCTTGGACTCCGAGAAGTCCATGGTCATCATTCAGGCCATGAACTCAGCAAAGCAGCCACCATAGTGGACATTGGTAAATAACGTCCGATAAATATATCTAGCCATATGATGCCAGAGGCAAGCGTTGCCGGCCCCACCCTAAACTGTCCAGGTAAAGGACCACATTTTGAAAGCCCTATGGAAGTACCACTGTGGTCCTCGAGAAATTTCAACCGGGATCCTTCCTCACCTTCTAATCACAGTGGAGGGCTGCCTCATGCATGCATGGCACAGGGTGGCTATGGACCAGTCAAACCAAGAGTTTGTCAAAGCATACAAAAGACCTCGAGGAGTGGCGGTGCTCGACTTTCGAGATTGTGAGAACATAAAGTCCATGGACCTGGTCGTGATGGCTTAGAGATGTTCTATCCCAGTCCCTCCTTGTCAAAGGCTATCAATCTTGTTCAGCAGCGCCACTCTTACTCTTGAGAGTTGTTTATTTTGTGGCTAGAAAGACAACTGGAGCGCTAACGCCAAGAAGCATATGCAGTGATGTACCTCTGCACATATCCCGTCGGGGAAATCTGGGTTTTCTTTTTAGATCAGTCGCTTTGACATGAGAAATAGACCGATCTCTCGGCGTGGCAGAGACTCTCCATTTTCATATATAGCGTTCCATTGCCCCTCCGTATCAACATCTGTACGTCACGTTTTCCTCGTCGTATAAAAACTCCTTGCATAGGATCTCAGAAGACCTCACCATGCGTTCTATGCAATACCTTGGAGGGGCCTCCATATTCTAGTCCAGCGTAATATCTTCACCTATCGAGGTCTGTGCCGACCAGAAGAGCTTCACTGTGCACCAGACAACACCGAAGCCGTTCATCCTATCAGGACCGGCACAGATAACCAAAACATATGCCAGGTACGGTAAGGCCGCACCAGCTGATGTGGAAGCTGCCGTGGCTGGTAAGGATGGCATAGTCATCGCGACTCTAACAGAGGATGACGATGGATTTCTTACCCCTGTGGTTATTGGAGGGCAGACTTTGAACCTGCAATTTGACACTGGCTCAGCAGATCTGTAAGTGTATATTTGTCGTTCCGAGCACATTCGGAAAGCTCTTTACCAGTATCGATTCGACATGTCGAATGCTAACATTTGGCCAGTTTTATTCTCTCAACAGAGCTGCCGGAGTCGAATCAAACAGGTCATAGAGTCTACAATGCTTCAAAGTCGACGACATCGAAAATTTTAAGCGGCTACGATTGGAATATAACTTACGGTGATGGTAGTAACGCAAAGGGCATTGTCTACACTGATCAGGTCACAGTAGGCGCGACGACCGTGGCCACTCAGTCAGTCGAGCTCGCCGAGTCGGTCAGCGATAGATTTCAGGAAGATATGAATAGTGACGGTGTCTTTGGCCTAGGTTTTGACTCCGGAAACGAAGGTAAAAAACACGGATTCCTTTCTGCCACGAATTTGTTAGAGTGTAGATGCAAGACAGCTGACTGATACTTGACAGTGAGCCCCAAGTCCCAAAAGACATTTTTCTCCAATTTGAAGACGAGCCTATCTGTCCCTGTCTTTATCGTAGACTTGAAACGTGATGCGCCCGGAAGCTACGATTTTGGAAAGATCAATTTCATCTAGTATATCGGTCTAATTGTCTATGTGCCAGTGAGAACCAGCAAGAGCTTATGAAAATTCACTAGTAATGGCTACGCTGTCGGATCCGACACCTTTCAGAATCGTTCGATCAATACTATAGCTGATACGGGAGTCATCGTACTGTTTCTTCCTGATGTGATTGTCTTCGCATACTATGCAAAAGTTCCAGGAACCTCGTACAACTCGGCAGAGGGCGAATACATCTTCAAGTGCTCAGCTGAACTCTCAAGTCTTACCCTCGGCATCGGAAGCTACAAAGCTATTGTTCCTGACTTATATCTCAAATTCACATCAATCGATCGTCGCGGAATCAACTGCTTCGGTGCCCTTCAGGCCAATATTGACGCCGACTTCTTCGTCTTCGATGATGTCTTTCTTAAGTCGCAATTCGTCGTCTTCAACGCTATCTCCCCCCCACGAATCGGATTCGCTCCTAAGCTGACCGGACCGGCTAATGAGCTCATACACCCATCCGACACGCATAAAACTTTCGCCTTCTTGATCTCTTGTCAGTCGGAAAGCCGAAGACTGATCTCTCCTCTCATTCAGTACATCATGTCGTTGAGGCGTTGAACCATCTTTCTTGGAGTAAACAGAGGGACAAGGTGTCGTTCCTGTCCTTGGCCTGCCAAGGTCGAACTTTTCAACATATCCGCACCATTCAGTGGATATGCTGCTAGTTTGTGACGCAGTTTCAACACTGGACAAGCTCCAATGACTTGTTCTGCCAGTTGGATGGTCTCTGCTTCAACTCGATGCTTCGGGACGGCGAGATTCACGTAATCCAAGTAATGCCAGGCTGATTCAGCTCTTTTCAAACCGCTTTACTACAGTAGCGCTTTCTACAGATTGGGTTTGCCATTTGGTTGCGAGTAATCACATATCCCGCTTCAACCTATCCAAATCGGCGTTTAATTTCATTAATTACTTGAAAACAATATATTGATCAAGTCGAGCTTAATCGTAAAGTATGTGTACCAAGAAAATGAGCCTATGAGATGAACCAACGTTGACGAAAACGTCACTTGTTCTGATAGTCGATCTGACAAACAGTGATAGAGTGTATGACTATTAACCCAGGTTCAGTTGCGAAGCATGTGCGACAAGGACAATTAGAAAACTCAAAACGTGGATGAGTCGCTATTGCTGCAACTTGTTCGTCTTGTCCAGCCGATTCGAAATCTTCTGAGTCTGATAACACTAGAGTACACGACGGTGAGCTTCCCTGCCATGAATCAGTCTGGAGTGACAAGAAAATGCAAGGAGAGATAGAGTAGCCTTAAGAATGCCATGACTCCCCTCCGACAACCCGAGCAACATGTGATGAAGGATCCTAAGTTTGGGTACACATACTGATCATTGTACATATAAAATAGTAACAGCACAATATCCATCTCACCGCCTCAAAGGATTCGCAACAGGAGCTTGATTGAGATTGATTGCGCGTTCTCGGTGAGGTGGGATCTCATGATCTCATCATCTCACCGGCGCCACCGCAGTCGAGGCGCGTACCGATCTAAGGTAGCGTCATCTTTACCCTTTTCAACTAGTCCTGTTGAAGCGATAGTCTGGGGGCTCCCTTCTTGTGCCACAGCAAAAAGTAAGTGCAGTCGCAACGGCTCAAGATCAAAGCCCCCCCACACTCATTAGACCTCCCATTCACCGTGCCCTTCATATAATACCTTTCAATACCTTTTACCTACCTACCTTGTACTTCAATCGAAGTATACCTTTTGTTCAAGAACATTGCTACTCCTGTACGACTTACATGCTGCTCTACCTCGGTCGATAACATTTACTTGCCCTTTGGGGTACTCCTCTCCCTACCAACCAGCTCCATCTTCTCTTCTCTCTCTTCGCAAACGATCGCCAGGACTTTACGACACTTTATACCCACCCTATAGAATCTGGCAGCCATGCGTCGTGGCCTCGCGATTTTCCTTACCATCAACCTCTCCATTATCGCCTTCCTAGTCTACCAAGTTTCGACCCTCCTCACTCTCCTAGTCGAAGATGCTTCTGCCGATGCGATCCACAGCGTCGAGGTTCCAGCGCCAAATTCCCCGTCGATTGCGAACATGCCTCAATTAATACCCAAAATAATACACCAAACCTACATCAACGAAACCATACCCGAAATATGGAGGGAGGCTCGACAGAGCTGCATAGAGCTGCATGAGGACTATGAGTACAAGGTATGCTTTCCTTTGAATTGTATCGCTTTGGAGGCATGAAGCTAATATAGTACCTACAGCTTTGGACAGACGCCATGTCACGCGAGCTAATAGCAACGGAATACCCCTGGTTCCTCAATACTTTCGACAACTACTCCGAGCCCATCCAGCGCGCAGATGCTATAAGATACTTTGTCCTTGCCCATTTTGGTGGTGTCTACATAGATTTGGACGATGTAAGACCCCTAAAGTCCGCTTTATAAAATCAAAGTTTTGCTGACTTTGGTAGGGCTGTCAGCGACGTCTCGACCCCCTTCTGTCCTATCCATCCTGGGCGCGAAAGACCAATCCTACAGGCATCTCCAACGACGCTATGGGCGCCGTCCCTGGTCACCCCTTTTTCCTCTTCGTCATTGAGTCTCTCAAGGATTACGACACGAATTGGGGACTCCCCTACATAACCGTCATGTCCAGTACTGGCCCTCTCTTCCTCAGCGTTATCTGGAAAAAGTACATGGCCTCTGGCTCCAACATCAACGGGGGAAGACTTCGCATTCTCATGCCAGACGAATACAACAAGCAGCCTTGGAGTTTCTTCAGCCATCATTTGGGCAACAGCTGGCACGGCAAGGACGCTCGCTTCATTTTTTGGTTGGGCGCGCATTGGATGCAATTGACCGTTGCCGGGTTCCTCCTTGCAGGTGTTGTGGCTTTGGGGATGTGGTGGGTCTGGGGAAGAGTACTACTTCTCGGGCAACGCAGAGTAATTGGGGGAAGAGGATGGATGGCAATGTCATGGAGGAGGAATGTAAAAAGGGACTACGAGCTTGTGGAGCGGAGGTTTTGATTGCAACCGGGTGTGTCGCCCATCTTTCGGGAATGTTTGGTGTTGTTCGATTAGGGAATACCATTGGGGGATCTGGCGTCTCTATCTCGGTCCACGAACTCAGGCATTGGAAGGTGTATATATTTGGGGGTTCTTAGGGTGATTGAATCTGCTGGTTGCAAGTCAACTTGGCGGAGGATCTTGTTCCATATACCACTTTAATTCTTGTGTACAATATTAGATACTACCCTTTGTTTCCTATGAATCATGCAACTGCTACAGAATCATTCGGTTGAGGTAATTGAACAAGTATTAACAATGGACTAAAAACTTTCCCAAAAATTTCTACGAACGAATGATCTAACCAGCAACCTCTTAGAGGAATCCTCTCCAATTCCGGCACGCTCCATTTTGTTCCTCTCCCCACCGCCCACACACTCTATACCTCCTACAATAATGAGCACCGCCTTCCCCCGCCGCACCGCCTCCATCACCCGCAACACCAACGAAACCAAAATCCAGCTCTCCCTCTCCCTCGACGGCGGGCCCCTCGACCTCCTCCCCGCCACGGACGAATTCCCCGATGATGATGACGACGACAGCCAGGACTCCAGCAACTCGGCTCAAGGCTCCAAGAACGTCTCGGCTCAGCAGTCGAACGCGTCGGCCAAAGCCTTGAATATCTCGGCCAAAGCCTCGAATATCCCATCCCAGGACTCAAAACAGCATGCCTCGCAGATGACGAATTCGCAGCAGATTTGGATATGGACGGGAATCGGGTTTTTGGATCACATGTTGCATGCGTGGGCGAAGCATGCGGGGTGGAGTTTGAGGGTTAGGGTGAGGGGGGATTTGTACAGTGAGTGGGAATGAATCTATGATTAAATTTTGTGAACCAGAGTTTATCCTGTTGTATTTTTTCGTTAGAACACTGTCTTCTCGGTTGACTAGCTGGACATCTCTTCCTTGCTTCCCTCTCTCTCCACTTCCCCCACCCTCTCCAACCCCACTAACCCCCCCTTGCCAAAATAGTCGACGACCACCACACAACCGAAGACACCCTCCTCGCCCTTGGCACCGCCTTCACCACCGCCCTCGGCCCCCGCACCGCCCTCACCCGCTTCGGCCACGCCTACGCCCCCCTCGACGAAGCCCTCTCGCGCGCCGTCCTCGACATCTCCTCCCGCCCCTTCTTCGTCGGCTCCTCGCCCACTGCCCCCGGCACCCTGGGTTTCCTGCACCCAAGCATAGGGGGCTTGAGCACGCAGATGATACATCATGGGCTGGGCAGTTGGGCTCAGGCGGCGGGGGTGACGCTGCATGTGGATTGTTTGAGGGGGGAGAATGATCATCATCGGTGTGAGAGCGCGTTCAAGGCTGTGGCGGGGGCGTGTCGGATGGCGTGTGAGCGGGTGGGGGGGAAGGAGGGCGAGGTGGGGAGTACGAAGGGGGTTTTGTGAGGGGGAGAGGTTGGAGTGGCGGGGGACTGTGGGTGGGGGGGGTGCTGTGGATATTGAGAAACAGGTGATTATTCATTTCGAAGACTGGGAAAACGATACAGAAGCCTCGATACTGGCCAATCCCTTCCAATACCCATAACCTCCCCATCATTCTCTCGCGAACTACATCAACCCCCCTCCAACCCCTCCTTCACCATCTCACTTCTCCACCCCTTCCTCCCCCACCTTCCTCCCCACTCCCCCCCCCTCTCCCTTCTAATCCCACATCCAGCACAACCCCCCATCATCCCAACCCAAAAAAACCTTTCTTCTTCACACACATCGCATCCCCAAAACTCCGATGGGGGGGGGGGGGGGGGGGGCGCGGGGGGGGGGGGGGGGGGGGGGGGGGCCCCCGGGGGGGGCGGCCCGCCCCCGCCCCGCGCCCGCAGCCCG
>JAABUU010000412.1_pt1 | contig 98281 bp, 90 predicted proteins | sample 5559301 | NCBI WGS metagenome assembly JAABUU01 (sample SAMN10711884, study PRJNA513360) | rock metagenome | isolation source: Antarctica rocks | place: Antarctica: Victoria Land, Richard Nunatak white | reverse complement strand
CGCCTTCAACATCCTCAAGGCCAACCAGACCGACACGCTCAGCCAGGACCGCTACCGCGCCAGTCTCGCAGGCGTCAAAAACCTGCTCTCACTCACTGTCATCCGAAAGCGTTGAACAGCCCTGAGGGCGGGTTGATTGTTCACCATCGTGTCTATTGGGGGTGGAAGATTGGAGCGACCCTCGCGGGCAGGTGACGAAGTTGCTTATGATCGCCCTACTCACCGGTTTGCGCTATACGAACGTCTAGCGCGAACCTGATTGGGGTAGGTGGCAGAAACCGCTGCCGCTTCCCAAACCTGTTTCCAAATCAATATTCTTGAACTGGCTCAATCTGCGCGGGAAAGCGGGAATAGTTAGCTGGCCGCGCTCGGTTGATGGTCGCCGGCATGGCCGATTTTGGATCGGCGCCATGGGGCCGCCAATGTCTCCCCTCTTGCCCCTCAACGCGGTATCTTCGGGCCGCGTGGTTCACCTGCGCCCGCGAGGGCGCTACGGTGCGCGGTCTGCATTCCGGAGGGTGTGTCCTTGGGCCTGACGCTGCCGGGCGATCCGCCGCCGTATTTCGAGGCGCACCTGTTCGTGTGCTGCAACCGCAGGCCCGACGGCCACGCGCGCGGCTCCTGCGCGGCGGCGGGCTCGGAGCGGCTGCGCGACTACATGAAGGCCAGGGCGAAGGAGCTTGGCCTGGGCGCGCGGGTGCGGGTCAACGGGGCGGCGTGCCTGGACCGCTGCGAGCTGGGGCCGTGCGTGGTGATCTATCCCGAGGGCGTCTGGTACAGGATCGGCTCGACCGCGGACGTGGACGCGGTGCTGCAACGCCACCTGGTCGAGGGCGGGCGGGCACCGGAGCTGATGCTGCCGGCGCGATGACTGCCCTGGCGATGACCGCCCTGGCGGGCACGGCCGGGCGGTGAGCGCGTCGGACACGATCATGGCGGTGGCCAGCGGGTCGGGACGGGCGGCGGTGGCGGTGCTGCGGCTGAGCGGGCCGGGGTGCGGGGCGGTGCTGGACCGGCTGTGCGGGCGGCCGCCGCCGCGGCGGGCGTCGCTGCGGACCCTGCGCGAGGACGGGCGCGAAGGCGGGCGCGGAGACAGGCGCCAAGATGGGCGCGAGGACGGGGCCGGGCCGGATGCGGGGGTGCTGGACCGGGCGCTGGTGCTGTGGTTGCCGGGGCCGGGGAGCTACACCGGAGAGGACTGCGCGGAGCTGCACCTGCATGGCGGGGTGGCGGTGGTCGCGGCGGTGTCGGCGGCGCTGGCGCGGCTCGGGGTGAGGCCTGCGGAGGCGGGGGAGTTCACGCGGCGCGCGGTGCTGGCAGGGCGCATGGACCTGCTGGCGGCGGAGGGCGTGGCCGACCTGGTGGCGGCCTCGGGCGAGGCGCAGCGGCGACAGGCGCTGCGGCAGATGCAGGGCGGGCTCGGGCGCAGGCTGGCGGGGTGGGCGGAGCGGCTGCGCGTGGTGCTGGCGCAGCAGGAGGCGCTGATTGACTTCCCCGACGAGGACCTGCCGCCCGAGGTGGAGGCGCTGCTGCTGGCCGAGGTGGCGGCACTGGCGGCGGAGATGCGGCAGGGCCTCGCCGACGGGGTGGCGGGCGAGCGGGTGCGCGACGGGCTGGTGGTCGCGGTGACGGGCGCGCCGGACGTGGGCAAGTCGAGCCTGGTGAACGCGCTGGCCGAGCGCGAGGTCGCGATCGTGGCGGCGGGAGCGGGGACCACGCGCGACGTGCTGGAGGTGGCGCTCGACGTGGGCGGCGTGCAGGTGGCGCTGCTCGACACCGCGGGGCTGCGCGACACCGCGGACCCGGTGGAGGCGGAAGGCGTGCGCCGGGCCCGGGCGCGGGCGGCGGCGGCGGACCTGGTGATCGTGGTGCGCGACGCGGGCGCCCTGGCGGGCGACGCGGGCGCCCTGGCGGGCGACGCGGGCGCCGAGGTCCCGGACGGCGCGGAGGACGCGGCGGGGCCGCCGGCGATCGTGGTGCTCAACAAGGCGGACCTTGTTCCGGGGGGGGCGGGTGGCGGGCTGCGGGTCAGCGCGCGCACGGGGCTCGGGGTGGCGGCGCTGCGGGCGCGGCTGGCCGAGGAGGTCGGGCGTCTCGTGGCGACGCAGGGCGTGCCGCTGACGCGGGCGCGGCACCGCGCGGCGCTTGGCGAGGCGGTGGCGGCGCTGGGGCGGGCGGAGGCGGTGGCGTGGCCGGAGCTGCGCGGCGAGGAGCTGCGGCTGGCGCTGCGGGCGGTGGGGCGGATCACCGGGGCGGTGGACGTCGACGCGCTACTGGATACGGTGTTCTCGCGGTTCTGCATCGGAAAGTAGCGGCAGGAAGGCCAGGGGCTCTGCCCCTGGACCCCGCCAAAGGCTCGCCTTTGGAATCCACTCCTTAAGTAAAGCCGGTCCAGGGGGGCCTCCCCCCTGGCGGGTCTGGGCAGAGCCCAGCCTTGCTTGCTGCCTGCCTCAGGCGAAGCACCGCCTTGCGCGGCCGAGGCGGATCAGCTCATTGGCTCGCGCGGTCGCCGCCTCCGCGGTGCTCTTCTGCACGACCAGGACCTGGTTGGACTCGGCGCCCTTGCCGTCCGTGTAGGCGGTGGTGCCGTTGCCGATCCCGGTGGGGCCGTTGTGCCCGTTCACCGTGGTGTCGGTGACGCGGGTGTCGTTGCTGGGGGCCGCGAAGGTCTTGCGGTGGTTGACCTCCTGGTCGGTCATGCGCTGCGCCAGGGTGATGCGGTCGTTCATGCCGGCGATCGCGCCCTCGATCGCCCCGCAGCCCAGCGCCTTGTCGCCGGCCTGGGAGAGGACGAGGGCCGGGTCGGCGCGGATCGCCTCCTGCTCCCCGGACGACCTGGCGCACCCGCACAGGACGGTGAGGGCGAGCAGGGCCGCGCATCGTGGTGCGGGCATCGGGCGCCCTCCGGATCTCGTTTCGCGACCATCGCCTGGCGTTCCCCGCCGCGCAATCACGCATCCGCCCGGGCAGGACGGCGACCGGCCGGCGCCGTAGTCCGCGCAACCCGTGGGCCGCTCCGTCAGGCCGCGAGGAGGAACCCTCGAAGGAGCGCGTTGAAGGTTTCCGGGGCCTCCAGCGGCGGGAAGTGCCCGCAGCCCGCCATCACGTGCAGCGTCGCCGCGGCGACGCGGTCGACGATCACCTGACCCGCGGTGGCGGGGGCGCTCATGTCCTCGCCTCCGGCCACCACCATCGCCGGACACGCCAGGGACGGCAGGCGCCGCTCCATGTCGAGCGCGGCGACCGTGTCCCAAAGGAACGCGTGGAATTCCGGGTCCTGCCGCAGCAGGACCTTGGCCGCACGGTCGAGCACGTCCGGGCGCCGCGCGCGGAACGCCGGGGGAAACCAGCGCTCCACCGACAGGGGAGCGATGGCCGCCATGCCGCCGGCACGGGTGACCCGCGCCCGCTCGCGTATGGCCTGCCGCGCCGCCTCGGGGAAGGCGCAGGACGTGGCGACAAGGCTCAGGGAGCGGACCATGTCGGGCCGGGCGAGCGCCAGCTCCTGCGCGACCATGCCGCCGAACGAGATGCCCACGACGTGCGCCGCCCCGGCCCCCACATGCGCCAGCACGCCGGCGACCGACCGGGCCATGAGGTCGAACGTGGGCGACGCGTCCGGGCGGCCCGAAAGGCCGTGGCCCGGCAGGTCGAGCGCGATCACGTCGTGATCGCGGCCGAACTCCTCGACCTGATGGTCCCACCAGGTCAGGTCGAGGCCGAGGGCGTGCAGGAACACGACGGGCGCGCCGCCTCTCGGCCCGGCCCGCACCACGTTGACGTCCGGCCCGCCGGCGATCTCGATCCTCGGCATCACGCTTCCCCGCCCGGACATCCGGACGACCAGCCTGGCACATGGCCGATCCAGGCCCAAAACCCGGTCACCCCTGGACGAGCCTGTCGTGGCGTGGACGCTGAAGCGTGCCGGCACGTCGGGCCGGTCCGCCACCCAGAGAGGCCGGGTTGGGGGTGAGCCGCCCCTGGCGGGTTCCCGCCTTCAAGCACGGGGCGGAGCCCTGGCCTTGCCTGCCTGCCGGCTGGGTGTTGCCCTCGGTCAGAAAGGCCAGGGCTCTGCCCTGGACCCGCCAGGGGCGAGCCGCCCCTGGACCGGCTTTACTGAAGTATTGGACTCCAAAGGCGAGCCTTTGGTGGGGTTCCCGCCTTCAAGCAGGGGGCAGAGCCCCTGGCCTTCCTTTCTGAGTTTCGAACCGAGGTGGTCACGACGCGGCGCGCCTGGCCTCGTGCTATGAGGCGGACGATCAAGGGGATGGGCGATGGCGGATCGGTTCGACGTGGTGGTGGTGGGCGCGGGCCATGCGGGGTGCGAGGCGGCGGCGGCGGCGGCGCGGGTCGGCGCGCGCGTGCTGCTGCTGACGCACCGGCTGGAGACGGTCGGCGAGATGTCGTGCAACCCGGCGATCGGCGGCATCGGCAAGGCGCACCTGGTGCGCGAGGTGGACGCGCTGGACGGGCTGATGGCGCGGGCGGCGGACGCGGCCGCGATCCACGTCAAGCTGCTGAACCGCAGCAAGGGCGCGGCGGTGCAAGGGCTGCGGATGCAGGCGGACCGGGAGCTGTACCGGGCGGCAGTGCAGTCGCTGCTGGCGCGGACCGAGGGGCTCGTGGTGCGGGCGGGGGCGGTCGATGACCTGGTGGTGGATGCGGCGGGGCGGGTCGCGGGAGTGGTATGCGCGGGCGGAGAGCGGGTGGCGGCAGGCGCGGTGGTGGTCACGGCGGGAACGTTCCTGCGCGGGATGATCCATGTCGGCGACGTGCGGTGGCCCGCGGGACGGGCTGGCGAGGCGCCGTCGGTGGCGCTGGGGGCGCGGCTGGAGGCGCTGGGGCTGCCGACGGGGCGGCTGAAGACGGGGACGCCGCCGCGGCTGTCGCGGGCGAGCCTGGATTGGGACGGGCTGGCGCGCGACCCGGGCGACGCCGAGGCCGAGGCGTTCAGCAGGATGGGCGCGGGCGTGCGCAATCCGCAGGTCGAGTGCCGGGTCACCGGCACCACGGAAGCGACGCACCGGGTGATCCGCGACAGCCTGCACCTGTCGGCGGTGTATGGCGGCGGCATCTCCGGGCGGGGGCCGCGCTATTGCCCGTCGATCGAGGACAAGGTGGTGCGGTTCGCGGACCGCACGCGCCACCAGATCTTCCTGGAGCCGGAGGGGCTGGACGACGACACGGTGTACCCGAACGGCATCTCGACCAGCCTGCCGGAGGCGGTCCAGGCGGCGATGCTGCGCACGATCCCCGGGCTGGAGCGGGCGGTGGTGCTGCGGCCGGGGTATGCGATCGAGTACGACTACGTGGACCCGAGGGCGCTGACGCCGGGGTTCGCGGTCAAGGCGTTGCCGGGGCTGTTCCTCGCGGGGCAGGTGAACGGGACCACGGGCTATGAGGAGGCGGCGGCGCAAGGGCTGCTGGCCGGGGTCAACGCGGCGCGCAGGGTAGGCGGGCTGGGCGAGGTGTCGCCGTCCCGGTCGGAGGCGTACCTGGGGGTGATGGCGAGCGACCTGACCACGCTGGGGGCGAGCGAGCCGTACCGGATGTTCACCTCGCGCGCCGAGTTCCGACTGTCGCTGCGTCAGGACAACGCGGACCTGCGGCTGACGGCGCTGGGCGAGGCTTGGGGGTGCGTGGGGGCGGAGAGGGCGGCGGCGCACGCGGGGCTGGTGGCGCAGATCGGGGAGGCGTCGGCGCGGGCGGAGGCGGACGGGGCGCTGCCGGGGGCGCTGGCGGGGCACGGGGTCGCGGTGGCGGCGGACGGGCGGCGGCGCAGCGTGGCGGAGCTGATGGCCCAGGCCCAGGACGCCGCGGCGCTGGACCGGGCGTTCCCGTGGCTGCGGGGGCTGTCGCCCAGGGTCAGGCGGCACCTGGAGGTCGAGGCGCAGTACGCGGGGTATCTGCCGCGGCAGAGGTCCGAGATGCGCAGCCTGGCGGCGGAGGCGGCGGTGGGGCTGCCGGACGGGCTGGACTACGGCCGCGTCGGCGGGCTCAGCACGGAGGCGCGCGAGGCGCTGTGCCGGGTCAGGCCGGGGACGCTGGCGGCGGCGACTCGCATCCCGGGGGTGACGCCGGCGGCGCTGCTCGCGGTGCTGGCGCATGTGCGGCAGGGAGCGGCGGCGGCGCGGCCGGGGTGACAAGGAAGAAAGCAAGGCTGGGCTCCGCCCAGACCCGCCAGGGGCGAGCCGCCCCTGGACCGGCTTTACTTAAAGTAATGGATTCCAAAGGCGAGCCTTTGGCGGAGTTTGAGGCAGAGCCTCAACCTTGCTTCGCTGGTCAACTCGGGGGGCATTGCATGGGCGGGTCGTGTCGGGATCGCAACTATGTTTCACGTGAAACATTGGGCCGGATCGAGACCTATTCCGCGGAGCTGCTGCGCTGGAACCCCAGGATCAATCTGGTGGCGCGGGGCGACGAGTCGCGGGTGTGGGCGCGGCACGTGGAGGACTCGCTGCAACTGCTGGCGCTGATGCCGGACGGGCTCGCTGAAGACGGGTCGGCCCAGGCGGTGGACCTGGGGTCGGGCGGCGGGTTCCCGGGCATGGTGCTGGCGATCGCGTCCGGGGTGGGCTTTATGCTGGTGGAGGCCGACGCGCGCAAGGCGGCGTTCCTGCGCGAGGCGGCACGGCTGGCGACCGCGCCGGTCCGGGTGCTGGCGCAGCGAATCGAGGTGGTGGCGCCGCAGGGGGCGATGCTGGTCACGGCACGGGCGCTGGCGCCCCTGCCCAGGCTGCTGCCGCTGGTGGCGCGCCACCTGGCGCCGGGCGGCACGGCGCTGCTGATGAAGGGCGCGGGGCACGATCGCGAATTGACCGAGGCGGCAACGCACTGGCACATGAAGGTCATGCGACATCCCAGCCGGACCGACCCGGACGGCACCATCTTGCGCGTCACCGAACTGCGCCCCGCGAGGCCGGGACATGGCTGACGCGGCGGGCGAGGCTGTCGTGGGCGAGGCTGGCGCCAGCGTGCGCGCGGCGCACGCTGGCGCGGCGACGTTGACGCGCGGCGGCACGGCGGACGCCGCGCAGGCCAGCACGGCGCGGGGGACGGGCAGCGCCCGCGTGTTGGCGATCGCCAACCAGAAGGGCGGCGTCGGCAAGACCACCACGGCGATCAACCTCGCCACCGCGCTGGCGGCGGCGGGGCAGCGCGTGCTGCTGCTCGACCTGGACCCGCAGGGCAACGCCTCCACCGGGCTCGGGCTCGACCGCGCGGCGCGCTCGGAAGGCACCTACGCGGCCCTGGTCGAGGGGCGGCCGATGCAGGGCCTGGTGCGGCCGACCCTGGTGCCCGGCCTCGACCTGCTGCCCGCCGACACCGACCTCGCCGGCGCGGAGCTGGAGCTGGTGCCGCTGGAGCGGCGCGAGTACCGGCTGCGCGACAGCCTCGCCGCGCTCTCCACGCGCTACGGCTTCGTGCTGATCGACTGCCCGCCCGGGCTCGGGCTGCTCACCCTGAACGGCCTGGTCGCGGCGCAGGGCGTGCTCGTGCCGCTGCAGTGCGAGTACTTCGCCCTCGAAGGCATCAGCATGCTGGTGCAGACGGTGGAGCGGGTGCGGCGCGCGCTCAACCCCGCGCTGCGGCTGCAGGGCATCGTGCTGACCATGCACGACCGGCGCAACAACCTCTCCGAGCAGGTCGCGGCCGACGTGCGCGGCTTCTTCGGGGCGCAGGTCTACGAGACCGTGATCCCGCGCAACATCCGCGTCTCCGAGGCGCCGAGCCACGGCAAGCCGGTGCTGCTCTACGACATACGCTCGCCAGGGGCGCAGGCCTACGTGAAGCTGGCGGCGGAAATGCTGCGGCGCGAACGGGCCCTCAGGGCGCGATGATGGCAAGGCAAGGAAGGCCAGGGCTCTACCCTGGACCCGCTGGAGGCAGGCGCCCCCAGACCCGCGCGCATAAGGAAGTCTTTCTGAGAGGTTTCCAAAGGCGAGCCTTTGGCGGAGTCCCCGCTTTCAAACATGGGGGGCAGAGCCCCTGGCCTTTCTTCCTGGTTTTCTCATGAGCCGCGAGGTCCCCCGCCTCGGCCGCGGCCTCGCCGCCCTGCTGGGCGACGCGCCGGCGCAGGGCTCGCCGGTGCGTGTGCTGCCGGTCGGCGTGCTGGCGCCCGGGCCGTTCCAGCCACGCACCGCCATGGGCGCGGAGGCGCTCGCGGAGCTGGTGGAGTCGGTGCGCCGGCAGGGCATCCTGCAGCCGATCCTGGCGCGCTCCTCGCCGGGCGAGCCGGGGAGGTTCCAGATCATCGCGGGCGAGCGGCGCTGGCGGGCCGCGCAGGCGGCGGGGCTGCACGAGATCCCGGTGCTGGTGCGCGAGCTGGGCGACGCGGAGGCGATGGCGGCGGGGCTGGTGGAGAACCTGCAGCGCCAGGACCTCAACCCGATCGAGGAGGCGGAGGGCTTCGCGCGGCTGACCGACGAGTTCGGCATGACGCAGGAGCAGCTCGGCGAGGCGATCGGCAAGTCGCGCTCCCACGTCACGAACGCGCTGCGGCTGCTCAACCTGACGGACAGGGTGCGCGACCAGGTGGCGCGCGGCGTGCTGTCGGCGGGGCACGCGCGCGCGCTGATGGGGCACCCGGAGCCGGACAAGGCGGCGATGCAGGTGATCTCGCGCGGGCTGAACGTGCGCCAGACCGAGGCGCTGTCGGAGGCGGGCGCCGCGGTGCGCGCCGGGGTGCGGCCGACCGCCGTGTTCAAGGCGCGCGAGGAGGAGACGGAGGCGCGGGCGATGGAGCGCGAACTCTCGGCCCATCTCGGGCTGCCGGTGAAGGTGAGCTTCGACGGGCGGGGCGGGACGGTGAAGCTGAGCTACAAGGGCTTCGAGCAGCTCGATGCGATCGTGGCGTTGCTGAAGGGGTAGGAAGACCGCGGCACGGCCGAACGAGCAGGCAAGGTTGAGCCGGCGGGGGCTGCCTTCGAGGCCGGGCTGTTCTGTCGCTTCGTGGAGCCTAGCGACGCCGGGTTTCCGAGGGGAGGCTTACAGGCACGGCGGCTTGTGGGGCAGGTCCTGGTTCCACCGCCTTCCCGACCTGCTATCAATATCGAGCGCGCGGCCGGTGGGGAGGCAAGGACATGGCGACGCAGCAGCTTCTCATCCGGCTTCCGGAAGAACTGGCGCGACGACTCAGGCGAAGGGTGCCGGCGCGAGGGCGGAGTGCGTTCGTGCAGCGGCTCCTGGAGGAGGCGTTGCCAGCGGACGAGGAGGACGACCCGCTGTACCGGGCGGCCCTGGACGTGGAGCAGGACGAGCGGCTTGGGGCCGAGATGACGGACTGGGACGCCACGATCGGGGACGGGCTGGCGCCGGGAGGCGCGGGAGTGCCGCGGGCATGAGCGAGCCTCTCGCTCCGGTTCAGGTGCGACGGGGCGAGGTGTGGTGGGTGGACCTCGATCCCACGCGGGGCAGCGAGATCCGCAAGACGCGCCCGGCCGTGGTGCTGACGGCCAACGCCCTGAACCGGGCACGGCGCACCGTGGTGGTGGTGCCGCTGTCCACCGGGCCGGCGCCAAGGCCGCCGGTCGTGGTGGCGACGCCCTCGGCTGGGGCGGGCAGCGTCGCCGTGTGCGACCAGATGCGGGCGGTGGACAAGGGCCGCCTGACCCGATGCACGGGACAGATCACGGCGGCGGACCTGCGCGTCGTCGAGAACGGGGTGCGCGCCGTCCTGGAGCTGTGATAACCCGACGGCTTCCTGGAGTGGCCTGCAAGGCAGGCAAGGTTGAGGCTCTGCCTCAAACTCCGCCAAAGGCAGGCCTTTGGAATCCACTACTTAAGTAAAGCCGGTCCAGGGGCAGCTCGCCCTTGTCGGGTCTGGGCGTAGCTGCCAAAGATTCCGACGATTTACTTGAATCGTTGGAATGGCAGTGGGGAGAGAGCCCTGCCTTGCTTGCCGGCAGGTCCAGGCCAGAGCCCGCCGGCATGCCGTGATCGATGCGCAACCGTAATCGACCACGACCTCCTGTAGCACTTCTGCAACAGCGCGTCATTCGAGACAAATACAACCGCCGTATCCTGTTGGATATATCGCCGCCGGCGTCTATCCGGGGCGGCAGGATGGCATCGGGTGGTGTGGCCTCCCGCGTGGTCCTGCCACCCGGAAGGCACCATCCCGCCGAAACCGCCATGCCGGTGGCGGTGCAGTGACGACGAGGACGGTGCGATGAGTGTCAGGCGGCTCGGCGGGAGTAGGGCGATGCCAAGGGGAGCGGTGGTGTGCGCGGCGCTGGTCGTGGGCCTTGTCCCCCTCGCGCACGCCGACGAGCTGCAGGACCTCAAGCGGCAGACCGACCTGCTGCAGCGGCAGAACCGGATGCTGATGCGCAGGATCGAGGGCATCGAGAGGTCGCAGCGCTCGAAGCGGGCCGGCATGGCCAGCGCGTCGCAGTCGCCGGACTCGGCAGGGCCAGGCCCGGGACGCGGCGCGGCGCCCGCGACGGCGACCAACGGCTACGACGTGGCGCCGGGCGGCGTCGCCCAGTACCCGTCAACGGGCAGCCAGCTCCAGGGCAACGCCACCTCGTCCAGCGGCCCCGCCACGACGTCGGGCGCGGGCACGGTGCAGGAGCAGCGCACGGCCGGCGCCGCTCCGGCGGCCGCTGCGATCGGCGGGACGCCGCCGATCCCGGCGAACCAGGCGCTGACCTACCTGGGCGTCACGCTGTACGGCGGCGTCGACCTCGGCGTCGCCTACCAGACGCACGGCACGCCGCTGAGCAGCACCTACGGGCAGGGGCTGGAGGAGCTGATCTCGCGCAACAGCAACCGCTCGCTGGTCTCCCTCGTGCCGAACGCGCTCAGCTACTCCAACATCGGGCTGAGGGGCACCCAGCCGGTGCTGCCCGGGCTGGCGGCGGTGTTCAACGTGCAGACCTCGTTCCTGCCGACCTCGGGGCAGCTCTCCAACGGCCCGGCGTCGCAGGTGCAGAACAACGGCGTGGCGCTGGGTCGGCAGAGCTCGAACGGCGATTCCAGCCGCGCCGGGCAGGCGTTCAACTCGCAGGCCTACCTCGGCCTCAGCGCGCCGCGCTACGGCACGATCACCTTCGGGCGGCAGAACGCGTTCACGCTGGACGGCGTGATCGCCTACGACCCGATGTTCTCCTCCAACGCCTTTTCGCTGATCGGCTTCCAGGCCATCACGTCGGGAGGGGGCGACGCCGAGGACGCGCGGGTCGACGGGTCGCTCAAGTACCTCGTCAACGTCGGCCCGGTCCACGCGGGCGCGCTGTACCAGATCAACGGCGCCAACGGCAAAAGCGTCAACGCCGACCAGAGCGGCGGGCGCGGCGAGTACCAGTTCGACCTCGGCGCCGAGTACCGCGGCCTCAACGTCGACGCGATCTACAGCCGGGTGTACGACGCGGTCTCCACCTCGCCGCTGTCGGCCGCCCAGGTGGCGGCCCAGCCGGTGGGCACGCTGGCCGCCACCGTGTCGGACAACAAGAGCCTGATGCTGCTCGCCAAGTACAAGGTCGGGCCGGTCCGGCTGTTCCTCGGCTACGAGGACATCTTGTTCGCCAACCCGCGCGACCCGCTGGGCGCGGGCTCGACCGCGAACGGCGGCACCGCGCTCAGCGTCATCAACAACACCGCCTACACCAACAGCAGGCTGCTCCAGGTCTACTGGGGCGGCGCACGCTACGACCTGACCAGGGCCTTCTCGGTCAACGCGGCGTACTACCGGGAGCACCAGAGCAGCTACAGCGGCAACGGCTGCGGCAACACCAGCCTTGGCACCTGCCGCGGCGACCTGAACGCCTACTCGCTCATGATGGACTACCGGCTCTCGCCGCGCTTCGACGTCTACGCGGGCGCCATGCTGTCAACGGCGTCCAACGGCCTGGCCAGCGGGTTCCTCTACAACACGACGATCGACCCCACGATCGGGGCAAGGTTCGCGTTCTGACGCCGGCGGCGGCAAGGAAGAAAGGTTGAGGCTCTGCCTCAAACTCCGCCAAAGGCTCGCCTTTGGAATCCATTACTTAAGTAAAGCCGGTCCAGGGGCGGCTCGCCCCTGGCGGGTCTGGGCAGAGCCCAGCCTTGCTTGCTGGCAGGCCCGCGTCACTCGACCGCCATGAAGCCCCATCGCGTGAAGATCGTCCTGGCCTCCGGCCCAGCCAGGAAGCGCAGCAGGTCCCGCGTCTCCGGCGTGCCCGCCTGCCTGATCGCGGCGAACGGGTAGGTGATCGGGTCGTGCGTGTCGTCGGGGAAGATGCCGGCCACGTCCACGCCGGCGCTGGCCACAGCGTCGGTGGCGTAGACGATGCCGGCGGGCGCCTCGCCGCGCTCGACGAGGCGCAGGGCGCCGCGCACGTCCGGCGTGGCGGCCAGGCGCGCCTCCGCCTGCGGCCACAGGCCCAGCCTGGTCAGGGCCTGCCTCGCATAGATCCCGACCGGCACGTGCTCCGGGTCGCCGGTGGCGATGCGCCCGGCGGGGCCGAGCAGGGCGGCGAGGTCCAGGTCGGGGCCGATCCGCACCTGCCGCGCGCGGTCCTTCGGCACCACGAGCACGAGGCGGTTGGCGAGCAGGTCGCGGCGGGTGCCGGGCTCGATCAGGTCGGCCTTGGCCAGATAGTCCATCCAGCGCTCGTCGGCGGAGGCGAACAGGTTGGCGGGCGCGCCCTGCTCGATCTGGCGGGCCAGGGTCGAGCTGGCGCCGAAGGAGAGCCGCAGCGGAGCATGGCCCGCCCGCTCCCAGGCGGTGGAGACCTCCTTCATGGCGTCGGTCAGGCTGGCCGCCGCGAACACGGTGACGGGCTCCGCCGCCGCGGCCGGGGGCGCGAGCAGGCCCAGCAGGCCGAGCGCCAGGAGGTGACGCCGCAGGATCGTCATGGTGTGCCCTTCGCGATCGCCCGCAGGAAAGGCGGGCGGTGTGTCCGTGGCGATATAGCGGGTGTGGCGGCGCGGCGTGAAGTGGGGTTCGGCGCGTGCTAGGGGTCGGGGATGTCCAGGCTCAGGCTGCGCATCGATTTCGACGACGGCCGGGCGCTTGGCCCGGGCAAGGTCCGCCTGCTCGAGCTGGTGGCGCAGACGGGCTCGATCTCGGCGGCCGGGCGGGCGATGGACATGAGCTACCGCCGGGCCTGGGTCCTGGTCAGCGCCATCAACGCGACGTTCCGGCTGCCCGTCGTCGCGACGCGGGGCGGCGGGGCCGGCGGGGGCGGGGCCAGCCTGACGCCGTCCGGGGAGGCGCTCGTCCGCCGCTACCGCGAGATGGAGGAGACGGCGCGCCAGGCCGTGGCGGGGCACCTGGCCGAGCTGGAGCAGGCGCTCGCGCCGGGGGGCACCCGAGGCGGGAGCCCTCCTTTGCCTTGACAGGCAGGAAGCAAGGCTGGGCTCCGCCCAGACCCGCCCCTGCTTCAAGGCGGGGGCGAGCCGCCCCTGGAGCGGCTTTACCTAAGTATTGGATTCCAAAGGCGAGCCTTTGGGGGATGAGGCAGAGCCTCAACCTTGCCTTGCCTGCGGCTGCACCCGGCCTTGCCCCGCCCTGGCGGTTGCCAGGTCCCGCCCCACCTGCGGGCGATGTCCCAGACCGTGCCGCCCGACGCCGACGAGACCGTGTTCCTCCTGCATTGCCTGGGGGGCAGCGCGCGGGCGTGGGGCGCGGTGGTGGAGCGGCTGGCGCCGCGGCGCTGCGTGGCGCTCGACCTGCCGGGGTTCGGCGACGCGGCGGCGCTGGGCGCGCGGACGGTGGCGGAGATGGCGGAGCACGTCGTCGCGGCGGTCAGGCGGGCGGCGCCGCGGCGCTGGGCGCTGGTCGGGCACAGCATGGGCGGCAAGGTGGCGGCGGTGCTGGCGCGGCGCGCGGAAGACGGCGAGGCGGGGCTGGCGGGGCTGGCGGCGGTGGTGCTGCTGGCGGCCTCGCCGGCGGGGCCGGAGCCGATGGACGCGCGGCAGCGGGCGGAGATGCTGGGGTGGTTCCGCGGCGATGCGGCGCGCGGGCGGGCGGAGGCGGCGGGCTTCGTGGCGCAGACCGTGGCGGCGGCGCTCGCGGCGGAGGTGCAGGCGCGCACGGGGGAGGACGTCGTGCGGGCGGACGCGGCGGCGTGGCGGGGGTGGCTGGAGGCGGGCTCGCGCGAGGACTGGGCGGCGCGGGTGGGGGTGCTGCGCACGCCGGCGCTGGTGGTGGCGGGGGCGGAGGACGCGGCGCTGGGCGAGGACGCGCAGCGCGTGCTGGTGGCGCCGGCGTTCGCGAGCGCGCGGCTGGCGACGTTGGCGCGCACCGGGCACCTGCTGCCGGTCGAGCGGCCGGCGGAGGTGGCGGCGCTGGTCGCGGGGTTCCTGGACGAGATCCGCGACAGGGACGAGCGGGCTGGGACGCGCGGGGCTGGGGATGGCGGGACGGGGGATGGCGTGGTGGTCGGGGCGGCGTGGCGGGCGCTGCTCGGGTCGGATCGGGTGAGCGCGCGGACGCGGGCGGTGCTTCTGGTGCGGACGCGGCGCGAGGCGGGGGAGCCGGCGATGTCGGCGGCTCGGTTCGCAACGCTGCGCCTGGTGGTGGATCGGATGGTGCCGCAGGCGGGAGGCGCGCGGATCGACCTGGCGGCGCGGGTGGATGCCGTGTTGTCGTCGGGCGTGGGGGACGGCTGGCGGATGGTGGGGGTGCCGCCCGACGCCGAGCTGTGCGCGGCCGGGCTCGACACGCTGGAGGCGGTGGCGCGGCGAGCGACGGGCGGCGCGGGGTTCGCGGGACTGGCCGACGCGGCGCAGGACGCGATGCTGGGGCGGGTGGCGGCAGGGACGCTGGACATGGGCGGGATGGCGGACAGGCGGGACGGGGCGGCGGACGGGCAGGGCGGGGCGGGCGTGGACAGGGCGGGGCGGCTCGACGCGACGCGGATGCGGTTGTGGTTCGAGGAGGTCAGGTCGATGGCGGTGCGGGCCTACGTGGCGCATCCGGCGACCCTGGCGCGCATGGGATACAGCGGCGTCGGGTATGGCGGCGATGGGGCGCGGCTCGAAGGGTTCGTGCGGCTGGGCATCGGGGCGCGCGAGGACTGGGAGCCGGTGGCGGAGGTGGCGGGACAGGCTGAGGGTGGCGAGCCCGGGGGCGGGCCGGCGTCGGCGCGGGGGGTGCGGTCGTGAGGCTGGACGGGATGCGGCGCCATCCGGAGGGCGAGGTGGTCGACGCGGTGGTGGTGGGCACCGGGGCGGGGGGCGCGCCGCTGCTGGCGCGGCTCGCGCAGGCGGGACTGCGCGTGGTGGCGCTGGAAGCGGGGCGCAACTGGACGCCGCGCGAGGAGTTCGCCGCCGACGAGGTCGCGGCGTCCGGGCTATACTGGCTGGGCGAGCGGCTGGTGTCGGGCGATCCGCCCGAGGCGTTCGGCGCGAACAACAGCGGCATCGGCGTCGGCGGCTCCACTCTGCACTGGGGGGCGTTCATCCCCAGGCCGGACGCGCGCGACCTGCGGCTGCGCAGCGAGCTGGGCGTGGGCGAGGACTGGCCGATGCCTTACGCCGCGCTGGTGCCTTACTACGAGGAGGTCGAGCGGTTCATCGGCGCGTCGGGGCCGTCGCCGTATCCGTGGGAGCGCTCGCGCCGCTACCCGCTGCCGCCGGTGCCGCTGAACGCGCCGGCGGAGGCGATGCAGGCCGCGTGCGTGGCGCTTGGCGTGCGGACCTGCGCGGCGCCGGCGGCGGTGCTGTCGCGGGACTACGAACAGCCGGGGATTCCTGGGCGGCAGGCGTGCGTGAACTGCGGCCACTGCCACCAGGGGTGCCGCAACGGCGCCAAGACCAGCATGGACGTGACGTACCTGCCGCTCGCGGTGGCGGCGGGGGCGGAGATCCGGCCGGGGTGCTTCGTGCACACCGTCGAGCGCGACGCGGCGGGGCGGGTCGTGGCCGTGGTGTACCGGCGCGACGGCGTGGACCACCGGCAGCGCTGCGCGGCGCTGTTCCTGTGCGCGGGCGCGGTGGAGACGCCGCGGCTGCTGCTGCACGCGGGGATCGCCAACTCCAGCGGGCAGGTCGGGCGCAACTACATGGCGCACGTCGCCACCCAGGTGTGGGGCACGTTCGAGGCGGAGATGCGGCCGAACAAGGGCTATCCGTCCTCGCTGATCACCGAGGACATGGTGAGGGCGCCGGGAGCGGGGTTCGCGGGCGGCTACCTGGTGCAGAGCCTGGGGATCGTGCCGGTGACCTGGGCGGACCAGGTGGCGCGCGGGCGCGGGCTGTGGGGGCAGGCGCTGGTGGACCACCTGCAATGCTACAACCACGTCGCCGGCATCGGCATCAACGGCGAGTGCCTGCCGCAGGAGGGCAATTTCCTGGAACTGGCCGACGAGGCGGACGAGAACGGCGTGCCCAAGGTGCGGGTGCGGTTCAGCTACGGGGCGAACGAGCGCTCGGTGCACGCCCACGCGGAGACGTTCATGCGCCAGGTTTGGGAGGCGGCGGGGGCGAGTGACTTGTGGACGCTGACGCGCTCGGCGCACACCATCGGGACGTGCCGGATGGGCGACGATCCGGGGCGTTCGGTGGTGGACGGGGCGGGGCGCAGCCATGACGTCGCCAACCTGTGGGTGTGCGACAACTCGGTGTTCCCCAGCGCGCTGTGCGCGAACCCGGCGCTGACGATCATGGCGCTGGGGCTGCGCACGGGGGACGCGTTCCTCGGGCGGGAGGAAGCAGGCAAGGAAGGTTGAGGCTCTGCCTCAAACTCCGCCAGGGGGAAGCCCCCCTGGACCGGCTTTACTTAAGTAATGGATTCCAAAGGCCTGCCTTTGGCGGAGTTTGAGGCAGAGCCTCAACCTTGCTTGCTCGACGGTTGCTCCAGGGCGCGGTCAGGAGGCTGAGCAGGTAGGTCGCGGCGCTCAGGGCGGAGATCCAGAAGCTGCTCGGCCAGTCGGTGTAGAAGGCGAGCGTGATGCCGCCCCAGGCCTCGGCCAGCGCCAGCGCGGCCGACAGCGCGACCCCCTTGGCCATGCCGGTCGTCAGTTGCTGGGCCGCCGCCGCGGGGCCGACCATGAGCGAGAACACCAGGAGCACGCCGACGATCTGCGCGCACTCCGCGGTCGCCAGCGCCACGATGGCCAGGAACAGCACCGAGTACAGCCGCAGCGAGACGCCCTTCGCCTCCGCCAGCTCCGGCTGCAGGCTGGCGAACAGCAGGGGGCGGGAGATGACGGCCAGCGCCGCCAGGCTCGCGAGGCCGAGCGCCAGCAGCGTGCGGACGGTGCCCGCGTCCACGGCCAGCACGTTGCCGAACAGCAGCGCGGTCGCCTGCGTCGCGTAGGCGGTGAAGAAGTGCAGGAACAGCAGGCCGAGGCCGAGCGAGAGCGCGAGCACGATGCCGACCGCCACGTCGCGGTGCGCCAGCCGCTCGCCCATCAGGCCCATGCCGATCCCGGCGGCCACGGTCGCCAGCACGAGGCCCCACAGCGGCGCGATGCCGACGAGGAACGCGCCGGTGGCGCCGGTGAACCCCACGTGGGCCAGGGCGTGGCCGGCAAAGGTCTGGCCGCGCAGCACCAGGAAGTAGCCGACCGCGCCGGACACGACCGCGACCACGCCGGCCGCCGCAAAGGCGTTGCGCATGAAGTCGTAGTCAAGCATGCCCGGCCCGCGTCGCCGCAGCGTCCTGCCGGGGGCTCGCCGCGTCGTGGCGGTGTTTGCCGGGCTCCTCGCCGCGAGGCTCCTCGCCGCGGCCGGTCATGACGAAGATCCGGCCGTCGAGGCGCACCACGTCGATCTGTGACCCGTAGAGGCGGGAGAGCACGGGGCCGGTGACCACCTCGTCGACGGTGCCGAGCGCCGCTCGGCCGCCCCCGAGGTAGAGCACCCGGTCGAGCGCGCCCAGCAGCGGGTTCAGATCGTGCGCGCTGAACAGCACCGTGAGGCCGAGCTCGGCCTGCAGCGACCTGGCGAGCGCCACGACCGCGCGCTGGTGGTGCGGGTCCAGGCTGATCAGCGGCTCGTCGAGCAGCAGCAGGCGGGGACGCCCGATCAGCGCCTGGGCCAGCAGCAGGCGCTGCCGTTCGCCGCCGGAGGTCTCGAACAGCGGGCGCCGGCCCAGCTCGCGCGCGCCGACCAGGTCGAGCGCGCGATCGACCTCCGCCCGCCCGGCCCTGCCCGGGATGGGCAGTCCCAGGCGATGGCCGTCGACGGCGCCGGCCACGAAGTCCCACCCGCTGAGCCGCAGGCCGGCCGCCGCGGCGCGGGCCTGCGGCATGTAGCCGATCGCGGGATTGCCGCGCGCCGCCGCCCTGCCGAGCACCCGGATGCTGCCGCGCTCCGGCCGCACCAGCCCGAGGATGGCGCGCATCAGCGTCGTCTTGCCGGCGCCGTTCGGCCCCAGCACGCCCACGAACTCGCACGCGCCGATCTCCAGGTTGGCGTTGTCCAGGATCGTGCGGCCGCCGAGCGTCAGGCGCACGTCGCGCAGGTCGATCGCGTTCACGGGCGCGTTCACGGGCGCTGCTTCGGCAGCGCCCGGTCCAGCGCGTCGAGCTCCCCCAGCATCCACGCCTGGTAGGTCTTGCCGACCGGCTCGGTCTCGGTCGCGCCCACCACGGGGATGCGCGACGCGCGGGCGAGCTTCTCCATGCGCGCCGCGATCGCGTCCGAGGCCTGGCTGTTGTAGACGAACAGGCCGACCCGGTGCGTCCTGAGATCGGTCTCGAACGCCGCCACGTCGGACGCGCTCGGCTCGGTGTCGTTCATCACCGACACCTGGAACGAGTGGTTCCTGACCTGCATCCCGAGCGCGTCGAACAGGTAGCCGAACACCGGTTCCGTCGCGGTCACCGGCGTGCCGGCCAGGCGTGCGCGCAGCTCGGCGATCCTGGCCTGGATCGGCCGCACCGAGTCCTCGAACTCCGCGAGGCGCCGCCGGTACCCGTCGCGGTGCGCGGCGTCGGCGCTGCCCAGGTCGTCCGCCAGCGTTCGGGCGAGCGCCAGCATGGTTGCGGGATCGTACCAGATGTGCGGGTTGTCGCCGGGTTTCCTGCCGACGAGATCGGCGACCACGATGACCGTGCGATCGGCGCTGCGGGCGGCGCCGAGCAGCTTCTCCATCCAGGCGTCGTAGTCGATGCCGTTGTAGATCACGATGCGGGCCGCCGAGATGGCGCGGGCGACGGAGGGGCTCGCCTCGAACAGGTGCGGGTCCTGGTCGGGGTTGCCGAGGATGCTCGTCACCTCGATCCCGGCTCCGCCGATCTGCTGGGCGACGTCGCCGTAGAAATTCTCCGCGGCGACGACGCGCACGGCGTGGCGTGGCGTCTGCGACCGGGCGGGAGAGGGGACGGCGCCTGCCGCGGCGAACGCCCCCATCGCGAGGGCAAGTGCGGCCAGTCTCGGCATCGCGATCTCCGGAGCTTGCGTGCGCCCAGCGCCGCCATGACGCGCGAATTTGATACAACGTATCGTTACCGGCGAGCAACACCGGGCGGCGCCCGGACCGGAAATAACATTATAACGTTGTCCAATGCGGCACTTTGCGCCATTAAGCCTGCGTCGGCTCGTGCCCTTGCGGAGACACCTCTGGATGAAGAGACGCCACGCCCTGCTGCTGGGCAGTGCCCTGGGGATCGCTGGCGTCCCCGCCGCCGCCGATCCCCTGTCCGCGACCGTCGCCCCGGCCGCGACGCAATCCGCTGGCGACACCCCCGCCCTGCCCTCCGCCGGCCCCGCCGTCCGCCTCGGCACCGGCGACGACACGCCGGTCCCGGGCGTGGTCGAGATCCCCGCCGTGGTCGCCACCACACGGCTGAACGCCGCCCGCAGCGCGATCCTGCCCAACCTCGGCGCCACCACCTACGAGTTCGGCCGCCGCGCCATCGAGGGCATCCCGCAGGGCGACAACGCCGAGCTGAGCCAGGTCCTGCTCCAGGCGCCGGGCGTGGCGCAGGACTCCTTCGGCCAGCTCCACGTGCGCGGCGACCACAACGAGGTGCAGTACCGCCTCGACGGCGTGCAGCTCCCCGAGGGCCTGTCCGTGTTCGGCCAGGCGCTGGAGGGCCGCTTCGCCCATTCCCTCTCGCTCACCACCGGCGCGCTGCCCGCCCAGTACGGCTTCCTCACCGCCGGCGTGGTCGACATCACCACCAAGTCCGGCACCACCGAACCCGGCGGCTATCTGTCGATCTACGGCGGCGCCCGCGACACCCTCCAGCCCAGCTTCGCCTACGGCGGCCGCTCCGGCGCCATCGACTATTTCGTCACCGGCGACTTCCTGCACACCCGCGTCGGCATCGAGAACCCCACCGGCAATTTCAACGCGGTGCACGACCTCAGCAACCAGCAGCACGGCCTGGCGCACGTCTCCGGCCTGGTCGACCCCGACACGCGCGTCAGCCTGGTCGCCGGCTTCTCCAACGACTTCTTCCAGATCCCCAACAACCCGGGGCAGGCGCCCTCGCTCGGCCTCTCCGTCAACGGCGCCTCGGCCTTCGACAGCACCAGCCTGACGCAGCACCAGCGCGAGATCACCGACTTCGCCATCCTCTCGGTGCAGAAGCACACCGGCCCGCTCGACCTGCAAAGCTCGGTGTTCAGCCGCTACAGCAGCCTGTACTACTCGCCCGACCCGCTCGGCGACCTGCTGTTCAACGGCATCGCGCAGACCGCCGCGCGCTCGGTGTGGTCGAGCGGCGAGCAGACCGACGCCAGCGTCCGCGTGGGCGAGCACCACACCCTGCGCGCCGGCTTCCAGGTGTTCGCCGAGCGCACCGTCGACAGCACCGCGTCGACCGTGCTGCCGGCGCCGGGCGCCACCGGCAGCGACACCAACGGCGCGGGCATCGCCTCCACCGTGTCGCAGGGCGGCAGCGCCGCCTCCTCCGGCGTGCCGTTCACCCTGTACCGGGGCCAGGGCACGACAGGCACGATCTTCGGCCTCTACCTGCAGGACGAGTGGCGCGTGCTGCCGCGGGTGACGCTGAACGCCGGCCTGCGCTTCGACCGCGTCGACGAGTTCACCCACGAGCAGCAGGTCAGCCCGCGCGTCAACGCCGTCTGGCGCCCGAGCGGCACCACCACGGCCCACGCCGGCTACTCGCGCTACTTCGTGCCCCCGCCGTTCGAGCTGGTCTCCGGCGCCGCCGTGGCCCGCTTCAACAACACCAGCGCCGCCTCCGAGGTGACGCAGGACGATACCGTGCGCGCGGAGCGCGACGACTATTACGACATCGGCGTCGACCAGGTGCTCGCCCGCGGCCTGCGCGTCGGGCTCGACGCCTACTACAAGCAGGCGCGCAACCTTCTCGACGAGGGCCAGTTCGGCGCGCCGATCATCCTCACCGCGTTCAACTACGCCCAGGGCCAGGTGCACGGCGTCGAGGCCAGCGGCAGCTGCGACCGCGGCCCGCTCTCGCTCTACGCCAACGCCGCCCTGTCCCGCGCCGTCGGCCGCGACATCGTCTCCTCGCAGTTCAATTTCTCCGCCGCCGACCTCGCGTACATCAGCAACCGCTGGATCCACCTCGACCACGACCAGCGCTGGACCGGCTCCGGCGGCGCCGCCTACACCGTGTTCCAGCGCACCACCTCGCCGGCGCGCCTGTCGGCCGACCTCGTCGTCGGCAGCGGCCTGCGCGCCGGCAGCACCATCCCGAACGGCCGCGCGCTGCCGGGCTACTATACGATCAACCTCTCTGCGGTGCAGACGCTTGACGTCGGCTTCGGGCGGGGAACCCAGCTTCGCCTCGACGTGATCAACCTGCTGGACCGCAGCTACGAGATCCGCGACGGCACCGGCGTCGGCGTCGGCGCGCCGCAGTACGGCCTGCGCCGCACCATCCTGGGCGGCCTGCTGCAACGGTTCTGAAGACGCCGCGCCCCGTTGTGGAGGCAATACCAACGGCCCTTTGGAGCGAGCGGTAGAGCAAGCAAGGTTGAGGCTCTGCCTCAAACTCCGCCAAAGGCTCGCCTTTGGAATCCAATACTTAAGTAAAGCCGGTCCAGGGGGGCTTCCCCCTGGCGGGTCTGGGCGTAGCTGCCAAAGGTTCCGACGATCCGCTTGGATCGTTGGAATGGCAGCGGAGGGAGAGCCCAGCCTTGCTTCCTGACAAGGCACGTCACGCGCCCTCGGCCCACGCCACCGCGTCCGCGCCGGCGGGCAGCCGCATCGGGCACGACGGGTCGGTCGCCGCGCGCCACACCGCCTCCGCCACGTCCAGCGGCCGCGTGACCTCCGCTCCCGGCTGCTGCATCCCGGCGAAGACCCTGGCCGCCAGGCCGGCATAGGCCTCGGGGAAGCTCATCCCCATGCGGGCGCGGGCATTGTCGCCGAACGAGGTCTGCGGGGCCCGGCCCGGGATGACCAGCCGGACGCGCACGCCGAACTGCTCCAGCTCCGCCGCCAGCGACTCGGTGAAGGCGTTCACCGCCGCCTTGCTCGCCGTGTAGACCGAGAGCAGGGGCAGGGGCCGCAGCGTCACGCTCGATGTCACGTTGACGACCACGCCCGAGCGCCGCTCCCTGAACTGCGGCAGCACGGCCCTGGTCATGGCGATGGTGCCGAGCGTGTTGGTCTCGAACACCTCGCGTGCCATGTCCATCGACACGCCTTCCAGCGCGTTGAGCAGGCCGACGCCCGCGTTGTTCACCACGACGTCGATCGGCCCCGCCGCGTCCACGGCACGCGCGATGCTGTCCGCGTCGGTGACGTCGAGCGGCAGCACACGGAGCCGCGCGGAGCGGGGCAGGACGTCCTCGCGGGGCGTGCGCATCGTGGCGATCACGGTCCAGTCGCGGTCGAGGAAGTGGCGCGCCGTCTCCAGGCCGAAGCCGGACGAGCAGCCGGTGACGAGGATGGTGTTCATGCGAGCCCCCTGTTGATGCGCGACAGGACGCTAGGCGGGCGTGGCCGGACCTGCTACGAGCCGAAGTCCACATATCGTTGGCACACGTCCGAATTGTCCGACCCGCTCACCCAGGTCGTCGGCCTGCTCCGGCCGAACGCCTCCTTCTCGAAGCTCGTCGTCGCGGCCGGGGCCTGGGCCGTGCGGCGGTCGGACGAGGGGCGCCCGTTCTACTGCGTGGTGCTCGACGGCTCGTGCCGCCTGTCGGTGGCCGGGCAGGAGCCGGTCACGCTGGCGCAGGGCGATTTCGCTCTCGTGCCAGCGGCCTACGATTTCACCGCTTCGAGCCTCGATCCGCCGCCCTGCGGCATCGAGCCCGAGCGGGCCGAGACGAGCCCCGGCGTGTTCCGGCTCGGCGATGCCGACGCGCCGCCCAACGTCCGCATGCTCGTGGGGCACTGCGCGTTCGGCTCGGACGACGCCGGTCTGCTGGTGTCGCTGCTGCCGAAGCTCGTGCACGTCCGCGGGCAGGGACGGCTGACCACGCTGGTCCAGCTCGTGGACGAGGAGTCGCGCGGCGATCGTCCCGGCCGCGACGTGGTGCTGGCGCGGCTGCTCGAGGTGCTGCTGATCGAGGCGCTGCGCTCCACTGCGGGGCCCGCCGCGTCGCCGGGCCTGCTGCGCGGGCTCGCCGACGAACGGCTGGCCGCGGCGCTGCGGGGGATGCACGACCGTCCGTGCCGGGCCTGGACGGTGGTCGAGCTGGCGAGGCGGGCGGCACTCTCGCGGTCCACGTTCTTCGAGCGATTCAGGCGCGAGGTGGGCGTGGCACCCATGGAGTACCTGCTGGGCTGGCGCATGGCGCTGGCGAAGGACCTGCTGCGCCGGGAGCGCGTGGGCGTGGCCCAGGTCGCCGAACGGGTGGGCTACGGCTCGGCGAGCACGTTCAGCACCGCCTTTGCCCGCCACGTCGGGATGCCGCCGATCTTCTACGCGCGCGAGCAGCGGACAGGATGACACCAGCGGCCCCTTGAAGCGGCCGATGAAGCAAGAAAGGTTGAGGCTCTGCCTCAAACTCCGCCAAAGGCTCGCCTTTGGAATCCAATACCTCAGCAAGGCCGGTCCAGGGACGGCTTGCCCCCGCCTTGAAGCAGGGGCGGGTCCGGGCGGAGCTGCCAAAGGTTCCGACGATTCGCCTGGATCGTTGGAAGGGCAGCGGAGGGGGAGCCCAGCCTTGCCTGCTTCCTGCCGCGCCGCGCTTGACCACGGCCCGGCCGTTGCCGGACAAGCGGGAGATGCAGCGCATCTTCTCCGGCATCCAGCCGTCCGGCACCCTTCATCTCGGCAACTACCTGGGCGCGGTGCGGCGCTGGGTGGCGCTGCAGGCTGACCACGAGTGCCTGTACTGCCTGGTGGACCTGCACGCGGTCACGGTGTGGCAGGAGCCGGACGCGCTGCGGCGCCAGGTGCGCGAGGCGGCGGCGACGCTGATCGCGTGCGGGATCGACCCGGGGCGGCACGTGCTGTTCAACCAGTCGGCGGTGGGCGCGCACGCGCGGCTGGCGTGGGTGTTCAACTGCGTCGCACGCATCGGCTGGCTGAACCGCATGACGCAGTTCAAGGACAAGGCCGGCCGCGATCGCGAGGCGATGTCGGTCGGGCTGTACGCGTATCCGGACCTGATGGCGGCGGACATCCATGCGTATCACGCGACGCGGGTGCCGGTGGGCGACGACCAGCGCCAGCACCTGGAGCTGGCGAACGACATCGGGGCGAAGTTCAACCACGACTACGCAGTGGAGTTCTTCCCGGTGATCGAGCCGCTGATCGGCGTGGTGGCGGCGCGGGTGATGAGCCTGCGCGACGGGGCGAGGAAGATGAGCAAGTCCGATCCGTCGGACCAGAGCCGGGTGAACCTGACCGACAGCGCCGAGGAGATCGCGCTCAAGGTCAGGCGGGCGCGGACCGACCCGGACGCGCTGCCGTCGGAGGTCGAGGGGCTGGAGGGGCGGGCGGAGGCGCGCAACCTGGTGGGGGTCTACGCCGCGGTGGGCGGGGTCGAGCCGGGCGACGTGCTGCGCGAGTGGGGCGGGCAGGGGTTCGGGGTGTTCAAGGGCGCGCTGGCGGACCTGCTGGTGGCGCATCTGGCGCCGATCCGCGAGGAGACGGCGCGGCTGCTGGGCGATGTCGGGCACGTCGAGGCGGTGCTGCGCGATGGTGCCGCGCGGGCGGCGGCGGTGGCGGACCCGATCGTGGCCGAGGCCGAGCGGATCGTGGGCTTTCTGCGGTAGGGGCGGGGACGATGGAAGCAATCACGGTGGTGAGCCTGTTCGCGGCGACGCTGTCCACGGTCAGCTTCGTGCCGCAGGCGTGGGCGATCATCCGCTCGCGCAGCACGGAGGGCATCTCGCTGCGGATGTATCTGATCACGGTGGTGGGGTTCGTGGCCTGGCTCACCTACGGGGTGCTGGTGCGGCACTGGGCGATCGTGGTGCAGAACGTGGTGTGCCTGGGGCTGTCGTCGTTCATCCTGACGATGAAGCTGCTGCCGCAGGCGAAGAAGGAGGCGGTGGCGGACGCGCTCACGCCGGACGCGCTGCGGGAGGAGGCGGGACGGGAGTGAGGCGGGCAGGGCCGAGGCCGCGCCTTCGAGCATGGGGCTCACACTGCCGGTCAGGTTGGCTGACGCATGGATTTCCGGCGTGATCGGCCGGGCAAGCAAGGTTGAGGCTCTGCCCTCAGGCATGGGCCTCAAACTCCGCCAAAGGCCAGCCTTCAGAGTCCACTCCTTCAGAAAGCGCCGGTCCAGGGGCGGCTCGCCCCTGGCGGGTCTGGGCAGAGCCCAGCCTTGCTTGCTGGACGGGTCAACGAACCCGGCCACTGGTATTGCACTCCGCCCGAGACGCGCCCTGAGAGTCCCGCTTCCGGGCCTCAGCCTTGTTGCCGCCCGGGTGGATGTCGGGCTCGCCCCCACGATGCGGTGCAGCCGCACCATCCGTCGTGCAGGTCGCGGACAGATGGTGTGGGTCGGGTCCGACCGATCCGGCCGCCTTGCCTCCCGAGGTCCTGTCGCTATCCCGCCGGGCTGTGCTGGACCTCGCAGGCCCTGTGCCAGTACTCCTCGGCCTGGTTGTCCGGGCAACCCGCCTCCTGCCACAGGAAGTAGGCATGGGTGCGAACGTGCTGCTCGACCCGCTCGTCGGCCTGGTGCTTCAGCACGAGGGCGTCGCCGAACGGCGTGAGCTGGCCTCCTCTGCTGACATGCATCCGGGCGTGCAGGCCTTCCTTCTCCGCCTCGGGTACAAGCTGCAGATCGGCTGCGGCCTTGAGCGCCTCGTGGATGGCCATGTCCTCCGGCGTGCCGGCTGCGTCCTCCACCGGGATCGGAAAGACATGCAGGACCGTGTCCCGGGCGTTCAGCACGTCGACCAGGCACTCTTTCATGGCGCATCCTTCGCGTTGGAGCCCACCGGACCTCGGCGGCTTGGCCTGGCGTGGCGGGCGTTCAGGGCACACAAGTTATTAAGATCAATCGTTTAAATGTCGGTTAACGCCAGCGCGACAGGCGCGGCGGCGACGTGCCTGCCCGGGGACTTGGCTCGTTGTCATGCGCGAGAAGTCGATGGCGGCGTCGCGGATCGGCGAGGCGGTGGGCTGCGTGGTCTCGCGGAGGTCGGCGATGCGCGCGGCGGGGCTCTGGGGCGCGGACTCCGGGGACGCAAGGTTGAGGCTCTGCCTCAAACTCCGCTCAAGGCGAAGCCTCGAGAATTCGGTTCTCAAGTAGGGGGATCAAAGGGCCGAGGCCCTTTGCGGGTCTGGGCGGAGCCCAGCCTTGCCTGCTGCCTTGGCCGGCCCTGTCCGGGCGTGCGCCGGATTCGCGGGGCGTTAATCCTACGCCTGTATGCATGAGGCTCTGAACAGGCCGCCTGTGGGCGGGTCGGAGCCACAATGGCGTTCTTCCGCGCCGCGTTCCTGGCGCCTCTGGTGCTTGGCCTGGTGCTGGTCGCGGGGCCGGCGCGGGCGCAGGGTGGGTGGGCACCGTCGCTGCTGCTCAAGGGGGGGGCGCTCGGGATCGGGCCGGAACTGGACATGCGGGTGCCGTCCACCCGGTTCGGGGTGCGGGTGGACATCGAGGGGCTCGGGTTGTCCGGGCACAACCTGATCGACTCGAGGATCGCGCACAGCGAGCCGGCGTATGCCTACGACGCCAGGCTGCGCTACAGCAGCGTCGTGCGGCGGCTCAACGGCGGGCTGACCGGGGACTGGTATCCGTTCGGCGGGCACCTGCGGCTGTCGGCAGGCCTGGTGGTCAACGGCAACCAGGCCGACGTGCACGCGCAGCCGGTGGGCACGCTTCGCCTGGGCACGACCACCGTCACGGGGGCTGTGCCGGGGCGGGCCGACGCGCATGTCATGTTCAACGCCGTCGCACCGGTGGTGGGGCTCGGCTACAGCGCGCTGGTGTTCGGACGGGTGCGGGTGTCGCTCGACGCAGGCGCGATGGTGGAGGGCAACCCGCATCTGTCGGGTACGTTCAGCGGGTCGCTCATCAGGCTGCCGGCGCTGCAAGCGGACGCGCAGCGCGAGCGGGAGCTCATCCAGCGCAAGCTGAGCTATCCGGTGTATCCCGTGCTGATGCTGGGGGTGGGCTGGCAGTTCTGAAGGCAGGCAAGACCAGGGCTCTGCCCCATTGCCTGGAAGCGGGGACCCGCCAGGGCGAGCCGCCCTGGACCGGCCTTATACCAACGATCGTTGATCGTGACCGGTCAAGAAAGGCAAGGCTGGGCTCTGCCCAGACCCACAAAAGGTCCAAGGAGCCTTTGATCCCTTGACTTAAGTATTGGATTCCAAAGGCGAGCCTTTGGCGGATGAGGCAGAGCCTCAACCTTGCCTGCTCACGCTGCCTCGCCGGCGCACCAGCCGCTCGACCATGCCCACTGGAAGTTGTAGCCGCCGAGCCATCCGGTGACGTCGACCGCCTCGCCGACGACGAACAGGCCGGGGATTTCGTTGGCCGCCATGGTGCGTTGCGACAGGGCGCGCGTGTCGACGCCGCCGCGGGTGACCTCGGCCTTGGCGTAGCCCTCGGAGCCGGTGGGCGTGACCTGCCACGCCTTGAGGCGGGCGGCGAGTGCCGTGAGCGTGCGGTCGGGGGTGTCGGCGAGGTTGCGCGGCTTCGGCTCGGGGGGTGCGAGGGCGTTGGCAAGGCGCTGGGGGAGGACCTCGGCGAGCACGGTGCGCAGCTCGGCGCGCGGGCGGGTGCGCTTGCGTCCCAGCAGGAAGGCGCTCGCGTCCTGGCCGGGGAGCAGGTCGAGGGTGAGCGCGCCGCCGAAGCGCCAGCACGAAGAAATCTGCAGGATCGCCGGGCCGGACAGGCCGCGGTGGGTGAACAGGGTCGCTTCCTGGAAGGCGTGGCGGCCGGCGCGGGCGCCCTTACCTGCGCTGGCGCCCGTGCCGGCGCTCCTGCCGGTGTCCGTGCTGACGCCTGTGCTGACGCCCGTGCTGACGAGGGTGTCGAGCGCCACGCCGCTGAGCGGCTGCATCAGGGCGAGATCGTCGCCGCCGAAGGTCATCGGCACCAGGGCGGGCGCGGTGGGGGTGACGGGCAGGCCGAAGCGGCGGGCGGCGTCGAGCGCGAAGCCGGTAGCGCCCATCTTCGGGATCGACAGGCCGCCGGTGGCGAGCACCAGGCTTTCCGCGCAGATCGCGCCGGCATCGGTGTCGATGCGGAAGCGGTCGGAGCGCGAGAGTTCGGTGGGGCGGGTGGCGAGGCGGATGGTGACGCCGGCGGCCTCGCACTCGGCGAGCAGCATGGCGACGATGGCGCGGGCGGAGCCGTCGCAGAAGAGCTGGCCCAGGGTTTTCTCGTGCCAGGCGATGCCGTGGCGCTCGACGAGGGCGGTGAAGTCGGCCGGCGTGTAGCGGTGCAGCGCGGAGCGGCAGAAGGCGGGATTCTGGGAGAGGAAGCGGTCCGGGGCGGTGTCGCGGTTGGTGAAGTTGCAGCGTCCGCCGCCGGAGATCAGGATCTTGGCGCCGGGCTCTGGGGCGTGGTCGAGCACCAGCACGCGGCGGCCACGGCGGCCGGCGGCGATCGCGCACATCAGGCCGGCGGCGCCGGCGCCGATCACCACCACGTCGTGCTGTTCCATGCGACGGGATGTAGGGGCGGAGAGCGAGCGCGGCCAGAGGGGCGGGAAGGTTGGGGGCGCAGGAAGGTCGGGGCTCCGCGCCTCGGGCATGGGTCCCGGCATTCCGTCAGGGGCCTGTCCGTGGAGCCCACCTGCCGAGAGGGGGTGGGTTCGCGCGCTCCTGGCCCGCGGCGGGTCCGGGTGTTGCTGCCCGGACCGCCGGGGGCGCCCGGCCTTGGCCGGACCGGCGTTGCGGGCCTCCATGAATTCGACACAAAGGCGACGTAGGTCCGTCGCGGCCTTCGGTGCGGGCGCGAGTATCGCGGGGTTGGTTCAGGTGGTTGTGTCGGCTCCGTCAAGGAACCGTTAAGCCTGAGCAGTTCTTATAGCGCAACATCTGCATGGGGATTGAAGATGGCTCGAACTATAGTCGGCCTGCTCGGGACGATGGGGGTGCTTGCGGCGACAGTGCCGGCGCCCGCCGCAGCGCTCGCACCCGTCTCCGTTGATGCCGCGATGCGGGCGACGTCGTACTCCGACCTTCTCAGGCCGATCCCGAACGCTCTCGCCCTGATGAAGGCTGCGTCAGTGGCGGACGATGGAGCCGGCCTGGCCGGGCCGGCGGAGGGCGAGGCGACGGTTCAGGACGCTCAGTTCTTGCAGCCCTACTATCATCACCATCACCACCATCATCACCACTACTACTATCGCCGTCCCCGCTATCATCATCATCATCACCACCACCACCACCATCATCACCACCATCGCGACGACTGATCGCGGCAGGTCCGGTGCATGACCCGCCAGGGGCGAGCTGCCCCTGGACCGGCTTTTCTTAAGTGTTGGATTCCAAAGGCGAGCCTTTGGCGGAGTTTGAGGCAGAGCCTCAACCTTCCTGCCCCTACAGCCGCGCCAGCCTGCCGTCCGGCGTGAACAGGTAGTCTCCCGCGCGACCCAGGTAGTCGTGCAGGATCAGGAACCGCACGGCCTCGACGTTGCGGCTCATCGCGTGGATGTCCAGCCTGAGGAACCCGGGCTCCACCCGCACGTGCGCCTCCCCTCCGTCGTCGAGCGGGATCACCAGCGACGGCCTGCCGCCCGCGACAGAGAGCGCCCAGCGCACGCCCTGCGCCGTGACGTGCGACCCCGGGCCGACCGGCGGCTCGGCCCGGGCGGGCGGTCCCGCGGCATCGGCCGACGACGACGCCGGGTTATCCGGCTGCCCCGCACCGCCCGGCGCCCCCGGATCGTCGGGCGCCGCCGTCATGTCCTGCGGCGTGTCCGCGACGGGCGGGGCGGCGCCGGCCACCGCCTCGCCTGGCGCGTCCTGCGGCGGCGCGGCCGAGGGCACCGCGGGCAGCCCGGCCCGCAGACGCTCCACCGTGGCGGCGAGCGGGTCCGCCGGCGCAGCCCCCGCCGCGGCGTCCGGCCCGGGCACGGCACCCGGCGCGGCGTCGACTTCCGCCGCACCGTCCGCCGGCGCCTCGGCCGGAGCCGGCTGCGGCGCAGGCACGGCCTGGGCCGACACGGCGGGCGCGGCGTCCGGCATCCTGGACAGATCGGCCCTGTGCCCCGCGACCAGCAGGTACAGCCCGAGCACGCCCGCCGCGAACAGCCCGCACGCCAGCGCCAGCCACCTCATCCGCTGCCCACTCCCATGCACCGGAGCAGAAGGCCAGGAGGAGCGACGGCAGGCAAGCGAGGCTGGGCCCGTCCTCCGCTGCCCGTCCCAACGGCCCGGGCGGGCCGCCGGAACCCTTGGGCAGCTCCGCCTGGACCCGCCCCGCGCTTCAAGGCAGGCGCGAGCCGCCCTGGACTGGCCTCGCCGAAGCAAGTGTAGTCTCGGCCCGCCCCAGCCGGGCCGGGCCGGGGCAGGCCGGGGCGTGGCGCAGCGTGGCTCGGCCAGGCGCCGCGCACCGCCCGCGCCGCGCCGCCGGCGGATGGTCCGCACGACAGGGAGGCACCGCATGACGACGATCAGATACCGGCTCCGCAACCCAGGCCTGAGCCCGCGCCGCACCAGGCTGGAGGTCCCCGGCTGGGCCGGACGGCAGGAGCCGAGGGCGAACGGCTCCCAGGAGCACGCCTGGCATTGCCTGCCGTTCACCGAGGCCGCGCGGGCGGGCATCGAGCTGTTCTACCCGCACGACTCCGAGCTTCGCGTCGCGACACGCGGCGGCGTCCTGTGCTTCGAGGGCGAGTTCGGCGAGGCCGACGCGCAGCGCCCGCCGTTCCGGAGCTTCGGCACGCAGTACTTCACCTACCAGATCCTCATCGACCTCAAGGTGGAGGAGGGTCTCGCGCTGCGGACCGAGCCGCACCCCCGCTTCTACACGGACACCACCGGCACGGTGCCGATCGCGGTGCCGGCGCTGATCCGGCACTGGTGGCCGATGCTCTACTTCGTGGTGTTCAAGTCCCCGGCCGAAGGCCAGGTCCACATCTTCCGCCCCGGCGAGCCCTTCATGCAGGTCTGCGTCGTCCAGGCCGACGACAGGCCGGACCTGGTCGAGATGGGCGAGGAGGAGGCGGCCGAGCGCGAGATGCAGTCGCAGCGCATCCACCAGAGCCGGACGACCCTGGGCGCCGGCTCGCAGTGGACCTCCGCCACCGACACGGTGTTCGACGGCACCTACCGCCACATCCTGGCGGCTGCCAGGACCGACAGGAACACCTAGCGGCACGACCGCCGGACCTGGTGGCCCGGTCATGGCAGAGCCCGGCCTTGCTTGCTCCGCTGCCGTGCCACGCCTGGGCGTCAGGCCGGGAAGCCGCCCTCCAGCGCGATCTCGGCGAGCGGGCGGCGTCCGTTCGGGGCCTCGCGCGCGCGCAGCGGCTCGGGGAGCTGCGCCGGGTCGCCGCGGCGGCCGAGGGCGTAGGCGGCCTCGACGCGGTAGCCCTGCGGCACGCGCAGCTCGGCGAAGGCGCGCTCGCGGTCGAAGCCCACCATGCCGTGCGCCTGCCAGCCCATCCGCGCCGCCTGCAGCGCGAAGTTGGCCGAGGCGGCGCCGGCGTCGAGCGAGTGGCTGTGCGAGGGCACCTCGCGCTCCGCCCCGGGAACGCGCATCAGCGAGTTCGACACCAGCACCAGCAGCGCCGACGCCTCCTTCGCCCAGGAGCGGTTGGCCTCGTTGAGCAGCGACAGGAAGCCGTCCCAGTGCGCGGTGCCGCGGCGGGCATAGAGGAAGCGCCAGGGCTGCGAGTTGTAGGAGGAGGCGGCCCAGCGCGCGGCCTCGATCATGGTGAGAAGCTCGGCTTCCTCGATCGGCGCGGCGGTGAAGGCGCGCGGCGACCAGCGCTCCAGGAACAGCGGGTCAACGGGGTACTCGGACTCGCGGGCGTTGGCAGAGGTCATGGCTTGTCTCCGTGGCAAGGGGGCATCGTGGCAGGCACGCCTGGCACCTGCCCTGGCACGGAGGCGAGGGCGCGGCGCCGGGTCTCCACGGCTGTGAGGCAGTAGGCAAGGCTGAACTCTCCCTCCGCTGCCCATTCCAATGGCCCAAGGAGGCCATCGGAACCTTTGGGCAGCTACGCCCAGACCCGCCCCTGGACCGGCTTTCCTGAAGGAAGGCGGTCCAGGGGGCCTCCCCCTAGCGGAGTTTGAGGCGGAGCCTCAACCTTGCTTGCTTCGCCGGTCGTTCCAGAGAGCCGTCGGTCTCATGGTCGGATCGGGTCGCCGCGCTCGGGCCGCTGGCAGTCGACGACCTTCGCGAGGGCCGCCGCAGAGGCGGGTCCGGCGGCGGGGAACGTCGCGCTGGAGAAGGTGCAGTCCCGCACGACCCCGTCGTCCCTGAACGTGACGGACAGGCTGTCGGACGGCGGCGCAGGGCGTGTCCCGCCCGTGGCTCCGGCCAGTCCCAGGCCGGAGCCGACCACCCCCGCGTAAGGCACGAACGCCCCGAGTATCCCCGAGGCGGCGGACGCTCCGCTCATCAGGTCGCTGCCGCCGGTGCCGCCGCTGGTCGGCTGGTAGAACCAGACCTCGCCCAGGCTGCTGCGCTCCGTGCGCGCGGGCTGTCCCAGGGCGGCGAACACGTCGTTGCGCGACGAACGCCCTACGACGATGGAGGCCACCTTGGCGGAGTCCAGGGCCGGAGCGGACGGCGCGGACGGCGAACACGACAGCGTGGCGAGCAGGAACGGCAGCGCGGCGGCTGCGACGAGCGTCCTGCGCAGAGGGTGCGTCGGCCTGTCCGGGCCGGGGCCGCGTCGTCCTGGCGCCGCTGCGCCGTCCGGGCGTCCCGGTCCGGACGGCTTCGGGGGCCAGGAGTCCGACCCGCACCCGGCGTCGATTCGAGCGTGCGTCATGGCCCGGCAGGTTCGAGGCTTCATGCGCCGATGGTTATGCGTTTGGCCTCGACACGCTGACATTGCAGCCGAGTTCTGCTCTTCCGGTGACTCACGGTTGGAGGCCCTGGGTTGGAGCAGGCCGAGTTTTGGCGCGGCCACGTTGACGCGTTCCTTCGGTAGCGTGGCTCGCAGCGGGATTACTGCCAGCAGCATGGGATTCCGCCGCGGGAGCTACGCGAGTGGCGGATGCGGTTCTATAGGCCGGTTCGGCAGCGGCCCACGTCGGAGCCAGGCACTGTTCCGGCAAAGGCGGGCATAAGCGATTTCGCTTATGCCCGCCTTTCCGGGCCTGACATCGCCTCAAGGGACGTGACCGTTGCAGTAAAGGTTCGGCGTCGGCGTTCTCGGAAAAACCTGTTATCAAGAATGAATGTCGGCTGCTCTCGGCAGATCGGTGTTCCGTGGTAGGGGCATAGGTCGGGGTGGCGCGGCGCATCGCTTAGATCGCCCTCGTTGGTCCCTTGACGTTCTCGAGGAATATGAGGACCGTGTCATCCACGCTCTAAGGCTGTTCATCTCAAGCATGCTCTCGGCGCGGCGACTTGCATGCTGTGCACGGATCATGACTGAGGACGCGCTGCCAGAATTGATAGGTCCAGTTTAATGCGGCATGGGAATGGCAAGGAGCAGGAGAGCCGCTCTGTGGGAAGCTGGTTGGCGGGAGGTGGTCTTTTTGTCCTCCTGTACTTCGTCATGTCCAAAGGGTTGGGGGCCGCGCTGGCTGGGATCGTCCACCGCATGCCGCAGGAGGGCGAGGCGATCCCGCTGGCCATGGTCTTGCCGAGGTATGTCGGCTTTGCCGCGGCGGTGATCGCGGCGACGGCGCTGGTCGCGAGGTGGGATGGCCGCAGGCTGGACGCTTATGGCTTGGCCGACCACCGCTTCCTCGCCCGCTTCGCCTGGGGGTGCTTGGTCGGCCTGGGATCGATCTGCGGTTTCGTGCTCTTCCTCCGGTCGCAGCACCTTCTGGTCATTGCCATGCCCGGCGGGACCGGCGCTCAAGTGATCACGCTCGGCCTGGGTTGGGCCTTCCTGTTCTTCCTTGTCGCGCTGGTGGAAGAAATGCTGTTTCGCGGCTACCTGCTCTTCGCCGCGGCGCGGCGCATCGGCTGGCTGCCCAGCGCGCTGTTGCTCGCGGTCGCCTTTGTCGTGTACCACTGGTGGAATGCGGGCGAGAATGGCGTGGGGCTCGCCAACATCGCGCTGGTCGGGCTGGTGGATGCGCTTAGCATCTATTACACGCGCTCGTTATGGTGGGTTCTCGGTTACCATGCCGCCTGGGATTGGGGCGAAAGTTTCCTGTGGGGTGCGGCGGATAGCGGTAAAATGGTGGAAGGCTATCTGTTCCATGTCAGCCCCACCGGCCCCGCCCTGCTCAGCGGGGGCACGGCCGGTCCCGAAGGCAGCGTGTATAACGTGGTGGTGCTGTTGATCGCGGCGCTGGGCATGGTGCTATGGTGGGGAAGGGGAAACCGGCGCCTAGACGGTGATCAAGCGAGGGTACCCATTTCCTGATGTATGGATCGGCACTGAATGAATATGCCGACGCCAGTAATCACGATCCTACTGTACACTCGACCTACTCCAACCTGCGTCAGAACGACGAGCACATCACGACGGCCGATACCAGCGTGTCAGCACCGGATGGTTACCGCCGATGTTCCTTTTCCGGAAAGGAAGTCGCTTTCGGCCATCTAGTCAAATCGGGCGGCGGCGGGACAGTGGGCAGGTTTCAGACCAGCCCATGGCTGTCAGGCAGCAGGCAAGGCTGGGCGCTGCCCAGACCCGCCAGGGGCGAGCCGCCCCTGGACCGGCTTTACTTAAGAAGTGGACTCCGAAAGCCCGCCTTTGGCGGAGTTTGAGGCCCAATGCTTGAAGGCGGGGCCTCAACCTTGCCTGCTGCTTCAGCCGCCCGCCAGGACCTCCGCGAGGCGTTGGGGGATCAGGACGAGGGCGCCGCTGCCGAGGCTGACCAGGAACACCAGCAGCGCGGCGCGCCCGCGCGCGAGGTTCAGGGCGTGGCGGGCGATGAACCAGTTCAGCCACAGCCAGTAGGCGATCACCGCCAGCAGGACGAGGCGCATGGCGGACACGACCTGGCCGCTGTCGCCGGTGGCGACCTGCACGACCAGCAGCAGCACGGCGACCAGCATCGGCAGCGCCCACTGGCACCAGTTCACGGCCACGGCGTAGCGCAGCCACTCGCGCTCGCGGCCCCAGCGCGCGGCTAGGGCGTGCGACAGCACCGGCGGCGCCAGCAGGCCGACCACCGCCACCGCCAGGCCACGCGGCGCGTCCGGCGCGCCGCCCGCCGCCATCAGCAGGGCCAGAAGCAGCAGCGGCAGCAGCGAGACGAGGAAGCCGGAGACCGTGGCGTTGAAGCGGTCCAGGCCGTCGGCATGGCCGCGCGCCAGGCGCCACAGGCCGCGCGCCACGGTGCCCAGCGACGGCAGGCCGGGCGGGGGGCGGCCAGGGTCGCGCCGCCCGTCCTGGCCCGATGAGCCGGGCAAGGCACGCGGGGCGTCGTCGCGCAGGTTCTGGCGCGGGTCGGGGCGCGGGTCCGAACGGGAGCCGGAGCGGGGATCGGGGCGCGGGTCGGGCCGGGCGCGAGGGCGGGACGGGTCCGGGCGGAAGGGGTTGAGCGCCTGGAACGGGTTGGCGGGGCGGGGCGGGCGGCGGGGACGGTTCCACACGTCGTTCGGCACGACGAAGGGCGGCGGGCCGTCGGGCCGGTCCGCGGGCGGGTCGCGGTCGGAGGACGCGCCAGCGTCGCCCTGCGCGGGGGGGGCGGGGCGGCTGCGGGCGGCAGGCGCGGGAAGGCGGTCGCGGAGGCCGGGGGGCAGCAGGGCGCGCAGGCGGGCGCCCAGGCGCGCCCCGAGGCTCGCGCGCAGGCGGGAGCGGGCGTCGCCGGAGGGGCGCTCGGGCGGGCACTCCGGAGGGCGGTCGGGGGGGGTCAGGGCACGAACTCGGCAAGGATTGCGGCGTAGCAGGCGGACAGGGCGTGGAGGTCGGCCAGCGGCACGCGCTCGTCGACGGCGTGCATGGTGGCGCCGACCAGGCCGAACTCCGCGACGGGGCAGTGGCGGGCGATGAAGCGGGCGTCGGAGGTGCCGCCGGCGGTGTCGCGGCGGGGGCGGCGGCCGATGCTGCGCTCGATCGCGTCGCACAGTCGGTCGACCAGGGGGCCGGGAGTGGTCAGGAACGGCTCGGCGTTGGCGTGGGCGTCGAGCGTGGCGTCGGGGGCGTGGCGGCGCAGCGTGTCGGTGAGCCAGGCGGTCAAGGTGGCGCCGGTGTGGCGGTCGTTGAAGCGGATGTTGAGGCGGGCGCGGGCCTCGGCGGGGATCACGTTGAAGGCGGGGTTGCCGACGCAGAGGTCCACGACCTGAAGCGCGGAGGGGGCGAACCAGTCGGTGCCGGAGTCGAGCGGTTCGGCGAGCAGGGCGTCGAGCGTGCGCAGCAGGCGGTGGACGGGGTTGTCGGCGCGCTCGGGGTAGGCGGCGTGGCCCTGGGTGCCGCGCACCGTGATGGTGGCGTTGAGGCTGCCGCGGCGGCCGATCTTGACGACATCGCCGAGCAGGGCGGGGTTGGTAGGCTCGCCGACCAGGCAGAGGTCCGGGATGTGGCCGTGGGCGGCCATCCAGTCGAGCACGCGGGTGGTGCCGTCGGTGGCGGGGCCTTCCTCGTCGCCGGTGATCAGCAGGCTGACGGAGCCGGCGCGGGGGGTGGCGAAGTGGGACTCGCAGGCGGCGGCGAAGCAGGCGATGGCGCCCTTCATGTCCACGGCGCCGCGGCCGAACAGGGTTTCGTCGCGGATCTCCGCCTCGAAGGGGGGGCTGGTCCAGCCGCCGCCGGGGGAGACGACGTCGGTGTGGCCGGCGAAGCAGAAATGCGGGCTGGCGGTGCCGCGGCGGGCGAACAGGTTGGGGGTGGTGCCGAAGGGCAGGTGGGTGACGGCGAAGCCCTGGCGCTCGAGGGCGTGGGCGAGCACGGCCTGCGCGCCGGCGTCGGCGGGGGTGACGGAGGGGCTGCGCAGCAGGGCCTGCGCGAGGGGGACAGAGTCGGGGGTCACGAAGGAAGCAAGGCCAGAGGCCCAATGCTTGGAGGCGGGGCCTCTGGACTCCGCCAAAGGCTGGGCCTTTGGAAACCATCCGAAAGGAGCCGTGGCACCCTGCCGGGCGACATGCGCCTTTCAGATGCCGGTCCAGGGGCGGCTCGCCCCTGGCGGGTTTGGGCAGAGCCCAACCTTGCCTTCCCGTTCACTCGCGCAGCAGGTCGTTGATGGAGGTCTTGGCGCGAGTGCGTTCGTCGACGCGCTTGACGATCACCGCGCAGGCCAGGCCGGGCCCGGGCGAGCCGTCCGGGAGGGGGCGGCCCGGGAGGGTGCCGGGGACGACGACGGAGTAGGCGGGGACACGGCCGGTGGTGACCTCGCCGGTGGCGCGGTCGACGATCTTGGTCGACGCGCCGAGGAAGACGCCCATGGAGAGCACGCTGCCGCGCTCGACGATGACGCCCTCGGCGACCTCGGAGCGGGCGCCGATGAAGCAGTCGTCCTCGATCACCACGGGGTCGGCCTGCAGGGGTTCGAGGACGCCGCCGATGCCGGTGCCGCCGCTGATGTGGCAGCGCGCGCCGATCTGGGCGCAGGAGCCGACGGTGGCCCAGGTGTCGACCATGGTGTGCGCGCCCACGTGGGCGCCGACGTTGACGAAGCAGGGCATCAGCACGACGCCGGGTGCGATGTAGGCGGAGTGGCGGACCACGGCGCCGGGGACGGCGCGGAAGCCGGCCTCGCGGAAGCGGTTCTCGCCCCAGCCGGCGAACTTCAGCGCGACCTTGTCCCAGCCGCCGGCCGTCAGCGCGTTGTCATGCAGGCGGAAGGAGAGGAGCACCGCCTTTTTCAGCCACTGGTGAACGGCCCAGCCGGACCCTGCGGGCGTGGCGACGCGCAGGCGGCCAGAGTCGAGCGCGTCGAGCGCGTCGCGCACAACGTCGCGGGGCTCGCCTCGCGTGGCAGGGGAGAGGGAGTCGCGGGCGTCCCAGAGCGACTCGATCCGCAGCCGCAGCGTGTCGTCGTCGGTCATGCGCCGGGGTCCCGCAGTTGCGCCGCAGCGGGCGGCCGGGCGCCAGCCCCGTGCCCGATGCGGGGGGCGCTGTCAACGATCGCAGGCAAGGCAAGGCCGGGCTCTGCCCGGACCCGCCAGGGGCGAGCCGCCCCTGGACCGGCATTTGGTTTAGGCCTGCGGCACGCCGGGTGAGGCCTGAGTTCTTGTAAGTGGATTCCAAAGGCCTGCCTTTGGCGGAGTTTGAGGCAGAGCCTCAACCTTGCTTTCTCGCTTCAGGTGCGCGGTTAAGCGCCTGTTCACCGCCGCGTGTGAGGATGTCGGCAACGGGAGTGCGCAGCATTGATGAACCAGGACCTTGCCCACGCCGCCGAACAGGACCTGCCGCGCGTGGCCGACGCCGGGTGGCCGGAGCTTCTCGGCACGGCGGCCGAGCTGGTGTTCGAGACCGACGCGGCGGGGCTGCTGCGCTTCGTGGCGCCGGAGTGCGCGCTCGGCCACGAGGCGGGCGCGCTGCTCGGGCGCGAGGCGCGGGCGCTGCTGGTCGATCCGTCCGACGGCGACCCGTTCGAGGCGGGGTCGTCGTCGTGTGGGCGCAAGGTATGGGTGCGGCGCGCGGACGGCTCGTCGGCGTGCCTGCTGGTGACGGCGGCGCCGCTGCACGACGCGCTGGGGCTGCCCGCGGGGGTGCGCGGCTTCGCGCAGGAGGTGACGCGCAAGGTGGCGCCGTTCTCCGTGGCGCTGCACCGCGCGGCGGTGGCGGAGCAGGTGCTGGACGGCCTGCGCGGCCCGGCGTCGCTGGTGTGCCCGCTGGCGCTGGCGCTGGAGCTGGTGTGCGACCGGATGGGTGCTGCGGGGGCGACGCTGCTGGACCCGATCGGCTTCGTGCTGCGGCTGAGCGGCACCGTGCTGGCGCTGCCGCCCCGGTCGATGCCGGCGCGCGCCGGGGCGGCGGGGCGGCGGATGCTGAGCGTGGGCGGGCACGGCGTGCTGGTGTGCGGCGGCAGCCAGCCGGGCGACCCGGTGCTGGCGCTGTGGCGCAGCGAGGGCGCGGCGGCGTGGGCGGAGGCCGACGTGGGGGCGGCGGAGGCGGCGGTGGGGCTGCTGCGGCTGCTGCTTGGCCAGGAGCAGGTGGCGGGCGAGCTGTCGGGGCAGACGCGCAGCGACGGGCTGACCGGGCTGTTCAACCGCGAGGCGTTCGGCACCGAGATGGCGCGCCGGATCGACAGGCTGGACCGCGAGGCGGTGCCGGGGACGCTGCTGCTGCTCGACCTGGACCATTTCCGCAGGATGAACGCGTGCTGGGGGCAGGAACTGGGGGACGGCGCGCTGCTGGCCACCACGGAGATGCTGCGCCGCACGTTCCGGCCGGCGGACCTGGTCGGGCGGCTGGGCGGGGACCTGTTCGCGGCGTGGCTGGACAACGCCGACGAGCTGTCGGTGGCGGAGCGGGCGGAGAAGCTGCGGCTGGAGGCGCCCGCGACGTTCGCGTCGCTGGCGGCGGAGGGATCGCTGCTGCTGGGGGTGTCGATGGGCATCGCCTGCCGGCGGGTGGGCAGCGCGGAGGGCGTGGACAGCCTGGTGCGCCGGGCGCAGCGGGCGCTGCGCCACGCCAAGGCGGCTGGGCGGGGGCGGTGGTACGTGTCGCACGACCCGGCGGAGGGATGAAGGCAGGCAAGGCTGGGCTCTGCCCAGACCCGCAAAGGGTCCGAGGACCCTTTGATCCCATGACTTAAGCAAGACCCCCGATGCGCTTGGGAGTGCTGAACCTTACGTGTGCCGGTCCAGGGCGGCTCGCCCTGGCGGGTCCAGGGCAGAGCCCTGGCCTTGCTTCAGCTCCGGATCAGCGTCCCCGGCCCCGCCTCGGTGAACAGCTCCAGCAGGCAGGCGTGCGGCACGCGCCCGTCGAGGATCACCGCGCCGCGCGCGCCGCGCTGCACGGCCTCGAGGCAGTTCTCCACCTTGGGGATCATGCCGCCCGAGATCATGCCGCTGGCGATGCCGGCGTGGACGTCGGCGACGGAGAGCTCCGCGATCGGCTGGCGGTCATGATCGAGCACGCCGGGCACGTCGGTCAGCATCAGCAGACGGGTGGCCTTGAGCGCGCCGGCGATGAAGCCGGCGACGGTGTCGGCGTTGATGTTGTAGGTCTCGCCGTCGTCGCCCATGCCGATCGGCGCGATCACCGGGATGATGCCGGCGCCGGTGAGCGCGTAGATCACGCCGACGTCGATCTGCACCGGCTCGCCGACGAAGCCGAGGTCGAGAACGTGCTCGATGTGGCTGTCCGGGTCGCGCGTGGTGCGCTGCAGCTTGCGGGCGCGGATCAGGCCGCCGTCCTTGCCGGAGATGCCGACCGCCATGGCGCCGGCGCGGCTGATGAGGCCGGCGACCTGCTTGTTCACCGTGCCGGCGAGGACCATTTCCACGACCTCGACCATGGCGGCGTCGGTGACGCGCAGGCCGTCGACGAAGGTGGACTGGATCGCCAGGCGCGCCAGCATCGCGTTGATCTGCGGGCCGCCGCCGTGGACGACGACCGGGTTGAGGCCGACCAGCTTGAGGAGCGCGATGTCGGCGCCGAACTGCTCGGCCAGCACCTGGTCGCCCATCGCGTGGCCGCCGTACTTCACGACGATGGTGGCGCCGGCATAGCGGCGCAGGAACGGCAGGGCATGGGCGAGGACGGCGGCCTGCTCCGCGGCGACGGCAAGGGCTTCGGGAGAGAGGGACATCGGCGAGGACTCCTTCGGGCTCGCGGACAAGGGCCGGGCGGAGGGGGCGGCGTCAAGGGAGGAAGCGCCGGACTTCCCCTCCGCTACCCTTCCAACAAGCCCAAGCGGGCTGCTGGAACCTCTTCTCTGCCGATTGAAAGGAAAAGAGGGTAGCGGTCTTTTATGGTTGCGGGGAAGGAAAGGTTTTGAACATGTCCGATATGCAGATGTAGGTCTATCTACGCGTTCAATAAACGTCCGCTTCAGATTTGGTCGTCACACATGTAAATATAATTACAATTTATATAAAGATGCACCGAGAAGATCTATATTAACACAGAACCCAGCATCAGGTGATACACAGCTAATCTTATCTGTCTCACTCTTGACCCGTGCCGCAGCGCCACGAACACGATGGCGGACATGATCCATACCAATGTTCGGCCTAAAGCGGGGTGGCTTTAGGTACAGGAATCGTCAATAGCCGTTTGATTGCCGCAATGGTCGTTATCGCTTGCATCTCAGAAATCGGTCATCCCTCCTTGCCCTGCTTTTCCACCTGGGCGCGGAACGCCGCCGCGCTCCTGAGCAATTGCTCGATCTCCTCGGGAGTGCGGGCTTCCGCTTCCACGTCACCAAGCTTCAACCGTACTTTCCGCCCGGCGCGGCCTGCAAACCATCCAGTGATCGCCGCTGTGACAATGCCGATGGCGGGCGGGTCTAGATACTGGATCGCAAATTCAGCAAGAGGGTATCCGTGAGCGTCAACCGAATCGAAAGCTATCGCACGTTGGGTGTAAGTAATTTCTACTGCCTTTAGCATGCCGCCAAAGATTGCCAGTTCTTGCTGAAAGCCAGGATCATTAGTCGGGGGATCGTCAGGGGCGCTCCCCAACTCGATCCCGAGTTCACCCGCCTCCATCCCCCACTGCTTGTCAAGCGTGGCGTCTCTCGCGAAGCTGGCGGCAAACATCGCCTCTGCCTGCTTTTGCTGTTCTGCCGTTAGCGAGGCCATTCAGTTTCCCTGACCTTCAGTTTTGGTTGCCTGCTCGTTAGAACTGGCCTTTCTTCAACGCCTCGCGCAGCACCTTCTCAACGCGGGCGTTGTAGCCGGGTCCGGTCGCGCGCACGCTCTTCACCACGTCAGCGTCAAGCCGGAAACCGATATGCACCTTAGGCTGTTCGACTGGGGGCCTACCCCGTCCGCGCTTCCAGTCGGCATGGATTTCGGGGTGCGCGTCCTTAAACGGGACGGCGCGGTCCCACTCTTCGTCAGTCGCCTCGGGAATACCCACGGCGTCCCAAGCCTCTTGCGAGATATGAGGGGGCTTTTCAGGCAAGTCGTTCATAGCGTTTCCTTTCACGGTCGTTGGCTTTTCTCAGGCCGATGATCCGGACAACATCGCCGCGCAGCGTGTACCAGACGCAATGCAGCCGCCCGTCTATGGGACCATAGGCGATCAACCTGGTTTCGCCGTAGTCGAAGCGCCGGTCCTCGATCCTCACGGCCTGGTCGAGGTCGATCTGCTCCGCCGCAACGAGCGAAATACCGTGCTTCGCGCGGTTGGCCTCGTCCTTATCTAGGTCAAACTCGATCTTCATTCCTGGAATAGATGTTGCAACATAAACTGGCCAAGAGCAAGATTTTCTGTTGCAACATAATTTCAGGCGGCTGCTGTTTCGTACGAAACAGAAATCCGTCTGGAAACCTGCCCATCTGGGCTTGCGGCACGGGGCCTCGGGGCGGTGCCGCTTACGTGCGCCGGTCCAGGGGCGCTGCCCCTGGCGGAGTTTGAGGCAGAGCCTCAACCTTGCTTACTGCTTCGGCAGCGCCAGGGTGGCCAGCGCCGCGCGCAGCTCCGGGATGCCGGCGCCGGTGGTGCTGCTGGTCGCGATGATGTCGGGGTGGGCGGCGGCGTGCTCGCGGACATAGCCGCGGACCTGGGCCAGCTTGCGGGCGAGAGCGGCGGGTTTGGTGCCGTCGGTCTTGGTGAGGACGAGCTGGAAGGTGACGGCGGAGAGGTCGAGCAGCTCCATGACCGCCTCGTCGGAGCCCTTCAGTTCGATGCGGCTGTCAAGCAGCAGGACGACGCGCTGCAGAGTGGGGCGGCCGCGCAGGAAGTCGAGCATCAGGCCTTGCCAGTCGCGCTTCACCTCCTTGGCCGCCTGGGCGTAGCCGTAGCCGGGCATGTCGACGAGGGTGAGGCGCTCGCCGAGGTCGAAGAAGTTGAGCTGGCGGGTGCGGCCGGGCTGGTTCGACGCGCGGGCGAGGCCGTGGTGGTTGGCGAGCGCGTTGATGAGGCTGGACTTGCCGACGTTGGAGCGGCCGGCAAAGGCGATCTCGGGGCCGCGCGGCTCGGGGAGCTGGTCGGGGCGCTGGGCGGCGTAGAAGAAGCGGCAGGGGGCGGCGAACAGCACGCGGCCGGTCTCGACCTGCTCCGCGTCGGGGGGGCGGCGGCCGAGGGGGAGGTCGGCGGCGGAGGGCGCGAGCTCGGGGGCGTCGTCGGCGTCGGGGGGGGCGTCGTCCCAGTCGTCGGCGTCGGCCTCGGACAGCTCGGGCAGGCCGGCGAATGCGGCGGGCAGCGCGCCGGACCCCGGGGCCTGCGGCGGGAGGTCAGCGCGCGGGACGTCGGAAGGCGCGATATCGGAAAGTGGGGCGTCGGAAGGCGCGATGTCGAAGGACGGCGCGGGACGGCGCGGGTCGCGCGAGCGGGCTGGCAGCGGGCCGGGCGTGTCGGCCTGCCGGGTCTGCGGTGCGCGGGACGAGGCGGGACCGGCGGCGGCCTGTCGCGCCCTGCCGCCCGCTTGCCCCCGGGCACCGGCCGCGGCTGCGCCGGGCGGGGCGGGGCCAGGCGCGGTGCCAGGCGGGGCGGTGCCGGGGCGCCAGGGGCGGCGGCCTGGCATCAGGTGCGGGCCACCTGGGCGGTGCGGGTGCCGCGCAGTCGGGTCTGGCGCATGATGAACCACTGCTGGAGGCAGGTCAGGGTGTTGTTCCAGCTCCAGTAGATCACCAGGCCCGCGGGAAAGCGGCCCATCATGAACATGAAGATCAACGGCATGAAGCGGAACAGCCTGGCCTGCATCGGGTCGGGCGGCGGGGGGTTGAGCTGCTGCTGGGCGTACATCGTGACGCCCATGATCAGCGTCCAGGCGGAGAGCTGCACGGCGGGGAAGAAGCTGGCCGGATTGAACGGGATCAGGCCGAACAGGTTGAACAGGTTGGTGGGGTCCTGGGCCGAGAGGTCGTGGATCCAGCCGAAGAACGGGGCGTGGCGCATCTCGATGGTGACGAAGATGTCCTTGTAGAGGCAGAAGAACACCGGGACCTGGAGCAGCATCGGCAGGCAGCCGGAGGCGGGGTTCACCTTCTCCGCCTTGTAGACCGCCATCATCTCCTGCTGGATCTTGGCGGGCTCGTCCTTGTAGCGCTCGCGGAGCGCGGCGACCTTGGGGGCGAGCAGCTTCATCTTGCTCATCGAGCGATACGAGTAGGAGGCGAGCGGGAAGAACAGCGCCTTGACGCCGATGGTGAACGCCATGATCGCGAGGCCGAAGTTGCCGAGCACGCCGTTGAGCCAGTCCAGCGCGTAGAAGATCGGCTTGGTCAGGAAGTAGAACCAGCCGAAGTCCACCGCCTTGTCGAAGCTCGGGATGGAGTACTGCGCCTCGTAGCGGTCGAGCAGGGTGACGATCTTGGCGCCGGCGAACAGGTGGGACTCGTAGGTGGCGTCCGCGCCGGCGGCGGCGACCAGCGGGTCCGACGTGACGAAGTCGACCTGGTAGCGGTCGTGGTTGTTGTCGAGCAGGTGGCGGTAGGAGGCGGAGGTCTGCGCCTTCTGGTCGGGGACCAGGGCGGTCAGCCAGTACTTGTCGGTGATGCCGGCCCAGCCGCCCGTGGTGACCTCGTTGAAGGCGACGCCGCCGGGGTGGCCTTGCGCGGCCTTCTTGGAAGCGTCGTATTTCAGCTCGTGCAGGCGCTCGCCGAGCACGCCCACGAAACCCTCGTGCAGGATGTAGTAGCCGGCGGTCTGCGGCGTGTAGTCGCGGCGGATGCGTGACCAGGGGAACAGGGCGACGGGCGCGCCGGTGGCGTTGTGCAGCCCCTGGGTGATGGTGAACATGTAGTCGACGTCGACCGCGAGGCCGACGGTGAAGATCAGGCCGGCACCGTTGTCCCACGACAGGGTGACGGGGTGGGCGGGCGTGAGGTCGCCGCCCGAGGAGGTCCACTGCGTGGTCTCGGGGTCGGGCAGCGCGGGGGTGGCGGTGCCGGGGGCGGAGGCGGGCGCGGTCCAGCCGAACTGCACGTAGGAGGGCTGCGGGTCGGCGCGGGGCTCCAGGAGCTGGACCAGCGGCGAGTCCCTGGCGACGGTGTCGTGGTAGGCGCGCAGCACCAGGTCGTCGAGGCGGGCGCCGCGCAGGTTCAGGCTGCCCTGGACGCCGGGGGCGTCGATCGCAAGACGTGGGCCGGTGTCGGGCGCGGGCACGGTGACGGGCTGGTTGCCGGGGTCGGACGGGTTGTTGGTGGGCAGCGGGCTGTCGCCGGAGGGGGTGTCCCTGGTGGCGAGCTGGGCCGCGTGCTGCTGCTGGGCGACGTTGGCGTGGGGCATGAAATACTGGAAGCCGAGCAGGATCGCGAGGGAGAGCGCGATCGCCAGGATCAGGCGGTTCTGGTCCATCAGACCAAGCTCCTGTGACGCGAACGGGGGGCGGGCGCGGGTGGGGAAGGAAGCAAGGCCAGGGGCTTTGCCCCTGGACCCCGCCAAAGGCTCGCCTTTGAAAACCACTTGTCTAAGTAAATCGGTGTCCAGAGGCCTTGGCCTTTGGCGGGTTCGGGCAGAGCCCGACCTTGCTTGCTGCCTTCGCAGCGGCACGGCGGCACCGGGTCGTAGCCGCCGTCGCAGAACGGATGGCAGCGCAGCACGCGCCAGGCGGCCAGCGCGCTGCCGCGAGCGGCGCCGTGCTCGCGCAAGGCCTGAAGGGCGTAGTCGCTGCAGCCCGGCTCGAAACGGCAGCAGCCGGGGATCAGCGGCCGGACGGTCCACTGGTAGAGGCGTAGGGCGACGGCGAGCAGACGGGCAGGCGGGGTCACTGCGGGTCCGGGAGGGTGACGCCGGCCTTGGCCAGCGCGCGGGCGAGGTCGTCGACGAGCTGTGGGAACGGGCGGGCGCAGGTGGCGTCGCGGCCGATCAGCACGAGGTCGAGGCCGGGCAGGGGTCGGCCGGCGAGCAGCAGGCGGGCGGCCTCGCGCAGGCGGCGGCGGGCGCGGTTGCGGACCACCGCGTTGCCGACCTTCTTCGTCACCGTGTAGCCGACGCGCAGGGGAGCTATGTCTTCGCGGGCGAGGGCCTGGAGCACCAGGCCGTGCACGGCGGCCTTGCGGCCGTGGGCCGCAGCGCGCAGGAACTCGGCGCGGACCTTCAGGCGCGGCGGGAGGCGGCCGTGCTGCGGGAGGCCGGGGTCGGGGCACCCGGGCTCGGGGCGGGGCGGCGCCATGCGGGCGCCATTCCGGTCCGTGCCGTCAGGCCGACAGGCGCTTGCGGCCCTGCGCGCGCCGGTTGGCGACGACCTTGCGGCCACCGACGGTTTCCATGCGGGCGCGGAAGCCGTGGCGGCGCTTGCGGACCAGCTTCGAGGGTTGATACGTGCGCTTCACGAGCAGTCTCCAGGAGGTCGGGCCGGCCGAACGGCGGCGCGGGAGGGCTCGGGGGCCGTCCCGTTCAAGGCGCGGCTTATACGGGCGGGGGGGCGCGGGCGTCAATGTGGGGTTGCGGGAAGGACGGCCGGCGCCCGGGGCTCGTTCCGCTCGGCGCGGGCTTTCAGGGCGGTGTTCATCGCCTGGAAGCCGGGCACCAGCTCGGCCATGTCGAAGAACCACAGCGCGACGCCGCGGACATGCTCGCCCTGGGTGAGGATCGTGGCGGTTCCCTCCGTCCGGAGGAGGAAGTAGTGCTCCGCATCGAAGAGCCGCGGCACCAGGATACGTCCACGCCAGCGAAGCTCCTGGCCGGCTCTCGCCACGAGCACCGTCGGCCGGAAGACCTGCTGCTCCCGGCCGTGGCCCACACGGTTCTCGATGACCGATCCAGGCACCAGGTTGCCGGTCAGGGCGGTCTGCGGGTTCCACTCGGGGTTAGGCGTCGGTGTCGGTCAGGATGGCCCAGACCCGCGCCGGCGGCGCTGCGATCGCGATCTCGGTTGCGATGTCGCGTTGCGGCGCGAGGCCGAAGGCCAGACCGAGCGCAGCGACGCCGGCCGCAGCGACGGCGCAGGTGCGTTTCAGCAAGGTGCCGCCTCCCGTCTGCCTCAGGGTGCGCGTCGCCGGTTCAGCGTTGCACGTTTCCGTGCTGGCCCATGGAGCCAAAGCAGGCCGCCTTGCAGGAGCGACGCGCTTTCGTGGCAGCGGAAGCAAGGCTGGGCTCTGCCCAGACCCGCCAGGGGCGAGCCGCCCCTGGACCGGCCTTACTTAAGGAGTGGATTCCAAAGGCGAGCCTTTGGCGGAGTTTGAGGCAGAGCCTCAACCTTGCTTCCCGCTGCCTTGTGCCGGGGGTAGCATGGCCGGGTGAGACGGTTCTGGCCCCTGGTGCTGGTCGTGGCGGCGCTGCTGGCGGCCTGGGGGCTGGGCGCGGGGGACTGGCTGTCGCTGGCGGCGCTGGCGCGGGAGCGGGCGGCGCTGGGCGCGCGGGTGGCGGCGCATCCGGTGCTGGCGCCGCTGGCGTTCGCGCTGGCGTATGTCGGGGTGGCGGCGCTGGCGCTGCCGGGGGCGGCGGTGATGACGCTGGCGGGCGGGCTGCTGTTCGGGCCGTGGCCTGGGCTGGCGTGCAGCATGGCGGGGGCGAGCGTCGGTGCGGCGCTGCTGTTCCTGGCGGCGCGGCGGGCGGCGTCGGGGTGGCTGGCGGCGCGGCCGGCCGGGCGGCTGGCGGCGATGGTGGCCAGGGTCAGGCCGGGGCTGGAGCGCGACGGGTTCGCGGGGCTGCTGGCGCTGCGGCTGGTGCCGGTGGTGCCGTTCTTCGTGCTGAACCTGGCGCCGGCGCTGGCGGGGATGGGGCTGCGCGACTTCGTGGCGGCCACTGTGCTGGGGATTGCGCCGGAGGCGGCGGTGCTGAGCTGGGCGGGGGCGGGGCTCGGGGGCGTGCTGGACCGCGGCGGCACGCCGGACCTGGGGGCGGTGCTCGGGCCGCGGGTGGTGTTGCCGCTGGCGGGGCTGGCGGCGCTGTCGCTGGCGCCGGCGGTGTGGCGAAGGGTGCGGGGGCGAAGCAAGGAAGGTTGAGGCTCTGCCTCAAACTCCGCCAAAGGCTCGCCTTTGGAAACCATCACTTAAGTAAGGCCGGTCCAGGGGCGGCTCGCCCCTGGCGGGTCTGGGCGTAGCTGCCAAAGGTTCCGACGACCCCCTTGGGTCGTTGGAATGGCAGCGGAGGGAGAGCCCAGCCTTGCTTGCTTTCCTGGGAGGTCTGATGGCCGAGTTCGACATCGCGGTGATCGGCGCGGGTTCCGCCGGGCTGTCCGTGGCCAACGCGGCGGCGCGCCTGGGCCTGCGCACCGTGATCGTGGAGCGGGCGGAGATGGGGGGCGACTGCCTGAACGCGGGCTGCGTGCCGAGCAAGGCGCTGCTGGCGGCGGGGCGGGCGGCGCAGGCGGCGCGCGGGGCGGGGCGGTTCGGGGTCGGGCTGGGGGAGCCGGCGATCGACTGGGCGGCGGTGCGGGCGCATGTGCGGGGCGCCATCGCAGCGATCGCGCCGGTGGACTCGCAGGAACGCTACGAGGGGCTGGGCTGCGTGGTGCTGCGCGGGGCGGCGCGGTTCGTGGCGCGCGACACGCTCGCCGTGGCGCTGCCGGGGGCGGTGACGCTGCGGGGCGCGGACGGCGCGGGAGGCTCGGACGGCGCAGGCGGGGAGCGGCGGCTCACGGCGGGGCGGATCGTGGTGGCGGCGGGCAGCCGGCCGGTGGTCCCCGCGGTGCCGGGGCTCGCCGACGTGCCTTACCTGACCAACGAGACGCTGTTCGCGCTGGAGGAGCGGCCGGGGCACCTGGTGGTGCTGGGGGGCGGGTCGATCGGGCTGGAGATGGCGGAGGCGCACGCGGCGCTGGGGTGCCGGGTCAGCCTGGTCGAGCAGGGACGGATCGCGGCGCGCGAGGACCCGGCGCTGGCGGAGGTGGTGCGCGCGGCGCTGCTGCGGCTGGGGGTCGCGGTGATCGAGGGCGTCGCGGTGGCGGCGGCGGAGCGGGACGGCGAGGGCGTGGCGCTGGTGCTGGCGGACGGGCGGTGGGTGGCGGGGAGCCATCTGCTGGTGGCGGCGGGGCGGCGGGCGTCGCTCGACGGGCTGGGGCTGGAGGCGGGCGGGGTGCGGTTCTCGGAGCGGGGCGTGGTGGTGGACCGGGGGCTGCGCTCGGTGAGCAACCGGCGGGTGTATGCGGCGGGCGACGTAGCGGATGTCGCGGGGATCGGGCCGCTGGGGTTCACGCACCTGGCGGGGCACCATGCGGGCGTGGTGGTGCGCGGCGCGGTGTTGCGGGTGCCGGCGCGGGTGTCGCGGGTGGTGCCGCGGGTGACGTACACGACGCCGGAGCTGGCGCAGGTCGGGCTCACCGCGGAGGAGGCGCGGGCGGCGGGGCACGACGTGGAGGTGCTGCGCTGGGACATGGCGGAGAACGACCGCGCGGTGTGCGAGGCGGACACGCGGGGGCTCGCCTTGCTGGTGGTGTCGCGCGGCGGTCTGCGAGGGGGGCGGCTGCTCGGCGCGGGGATCGCGGCGCCGCACGCGGGCGAGACGATCGGGCTGTGGGCGCTGGCGCTCGGGCAGCGGGTGGGGCTGGCGGCGCTGGCGGGGATGATCGTGGCGTATCCGACGCGCGCGGAGGCGGGCAGGCGCGCGGCGGGCAACTTCTACACGCCCAGGCTGTTCTCGGGGCGGACACGGCGGCTCGCGCGGCTGCTGGCGCGTCTGCCCTAGGCCGCGGTAGGCGTGGGGGGAGGCCAGGGCCGGGTCTGCTCCCGACGGCGGCCTGAAAGGGATGGCTCGATGGCCCGGCACTGCCTGCTGCTGTCGGTCGCGGTGGCGATCGTGGTGTTGATTGGCGTCGAGCTGGCGGTGCGCGCGCCGGGGCAGGGGGACGCGGTCGCCCTGGTTGCGGCGGTGGCGGCGGGCGTGGTGATGCAGCTCGGGCTGGCGGCGTTCGTGGTGCGGCCGCTGCGCGACCAGGAGGCGGTGCTGCGCGAGCGGGTGCGGCTGGCCGAGCAGTCGCAGGTGCAGCTGGCGGAGCTGGAGGCGAGCACGGCGAGCCTGCGCCACGACCTGCGCGGCATCCTGTCGCCGAGCCTGATGATGGCGGACCGGCTGCTGGACCACACGGACCCGAAGATCCGCCGGGTGGGCGAGGTCGTGGTGCAGACGGTGGAACGGTGCAGCGAGCGGCTGGGGCAGACGCGCGGAGGGTAGCCGGGCGGGAGTCGGGCGAAAGCAGCGAGAGGCGAAGCAAGTAAGGTTGAGGCTCTGCCTCAAACTCCGCCAAAGGCAGGCCTTTGGAATCCATTTGTCTAAGTAAAGCCGGTCCAGGGGCGGCTCGCCCCTGGCGGGTCTGGGCAGAGCCCAGCCTTGCTTGCTGTCGGCCTGCCTAGTTGTCGTAGCCCTGCGGGGCGCTACCGCCGTAGCCAGGCTGTGCGTAGCCGCCGGGCGGAGGGTAGCCGTAGCCGGGCTGGGCATAGCCGCCGGGCGGGGGGTAGCCGGGCTGTGCGTAGCCGCCGGGCGCAGGATATCCGGGCTGGGCGTAGCCCGCGGGGCCATAGCCGGGCGACGGATAGGCCTGTGGTGGCGGCGCCGCGGGTGTGGAGGCGCTGCCGCCAACCGCGCCCAGGGCGCCGCCCGCCAGCGCCCCGATCGCGGCGCCGCGGCCGCCGCCGGCGAGCGAGCCGAGCACCGCGCCGGTGCCGGCCCCGAGCAGGCCGCCGCCCACCGCCCGCTGTCCCGGGTCATACGGGTTGGTGCAGGCCGACAAGGCAAGGACGCCCAGGAACAGCAAGGGGCGGGCCGGGGAACGCCGGAGCATCGTGGTCTCCTGTTGCAGGTCGGGGTCAGTAGTGGTTCGGGGTGGTCGCGGCCCCACCGACCGCGCCGAGGGCCCCGCCGCCGAGCGCGCCGACCGCAGCGCCGCGGCCGCCGCCGGCCAGGCCACCGATCGCGGCCCCCGCGCCCGCGCCGAGCAGGCCGCCGCCGACCGCGCGCTGGCCAGGGTTGTAGGGATCGCAGGCGGCGACGCTGAGGGCAAGGCCGGCGGCGGCCACAGCGGCCACTGCGCGGCGAAGCACGGTGGCATGGCGGGACATGGCGAATTGGCAGGACATGGTGGCGCTCCCTGATGTGGTGAAGCCTGGCCGTGGGCGGCCGGGTGGTGTTGGGCGGGGCTGCGGCGGGTGTCGCCGAGCCACCAGAATGCATAAGGCCCGTGTCCGGTTGCTCGCACGTTAACGGCAGCGGAGCCTTGCGCCGCAGCGGCGATTCAGACCCATGGCGCAAGGGTGTGGCGACGACCCGGCGGGATTGCGGCGCCGCCGGGGCGGCGTGTCCCGAGCGGTGGCCGCCGGGGTCAGCCGAGGCGGCGTGACGCGGAGAGCGGCCCTTGCTCCGGCGGGTGGCCGACGCTAAGCCCCCGCCACCTCCTGCCGGGCCGCAGCCATCTCTGGGCCGCGCCCGGCGGTCCTCGCTGCCACTCCGGAGCTGCCGATGTTCTCCCGCCTGCTGGGCATCATGTCCGCCGACATGGCCATCGACCTCGGCACCGCCAACACCCTCGTCTACGTCAAGGGGCGGGGAATCGTGCTGGCCGAGCCGAGCGTGGTGGCGATCGCGGACGTGCGCGGCAAGAAGCAGGTGCTCGCGGTGGGCGAGGAGGCCAAGCAGATGCTGGGGCGCACGCCGGGCAACATCCAAGCGATCCGGCCGCTGCGCGACGGGGTGATCGCGGACTTCGAGGTCGCCGAGGAGATGATCAAGCATTTCATCCGCAAGGTGCACAACCGGCGCGGCTTCGCCTCGCCGATGATCATCGTGTGCGTGCCGTCGGGCTCGACCGCGGTGGAGCGGCGCGCGATCCAGGAGAGCGCAGAGAGCGCCGGGGCGCGCAAGGTGCTGCTGATCGAGGAGCCGATGGCGGCGGCGATCGGGGCGGGGCTGCCGGTGACGGAGCCGTCGGGGTCGATGGTCGTCGACATCGGCGGCGGCACCACGGAGGTCGCGGTGATCTCGCTGGGGGGCATCGTGTATTCGCGCTCGGTGCGGGTCGGCGGCGACAAGATGGACGAGGGGATCATCTCCTACATCCGGCGCAACCATAACCTGCTGATCGGCGAGAGCTCGGCGGAGCGGATCAAGATGGACATCGGCGCGGCGTTCGCGCCGGAGGACGGCTCGGACGGGCCGTGGCGCGAGGTCAAGGGCCGCGACCTGATGCACGGGGTGCCGCGCGAGATCGTCGTCTCGCAGCGCCAGATCGCGGAGAGCCTGGCGGAGCCGGTCGCGGCCATCACCGAGGCGGTCAAGGTCGCGCTGGAGAACACGCCGCCCGAGCTTGCGGCCGACATCGTCGACAAGGGCATCGTGCTGACCGGCGGCGGCGCGCTGCTGTTCCGGCTGGACCAGGTGCTGCGCGACGCGACCGGGCTGCCGGTCGTGGTCGCGGAGGACCCGCTGAGCTGCGTGGCGCTCGGCACCGGGCGGGCGCTGGAGGAGATCAAGCGGTTGAGGAACGTGCTGACCACAATGTACTAGGCGACTGAGCGAAGAAAGCAAGGTTGAGGCTCTGCCTCAAACTCCGCCAAAGGCTCGCCTTTGGAATCCAGTACTTAAAGTAAAGCCGGTCCAGGGGGGGCTTCCCCCCTGGCGGGTCTGGGCAGAGCCCAGCCCAGCCTTGCCTGCCTTCTACGGCCGTCGCCGGACCGCCCGGCAGAGCTGCGCGCCGAGCTGCGCCAGGGTGCGGGCGAGGGCGGGCACCGCCACCGTCAGGCTGACGCTGGCATTGGCGACCACCGCGAGCTGTGCAACCTGGGTCAGTGTCATGGGTCCTGCCGGGTCCGGGTCGCGCCGGCCGGACAGCCGGCGGCATCGTGGAAACAGGAACATAAGTAGAACATAAAGGACGCGATTCCTAGAGATTTGTCGGTCCTGCATACGTCGATGTGCGGGAGTGGCCGGAGTGGCGATCGGGGCGGCGAGGCGGGGCGTGGTGAAAGGACGTGATCTTTGCGGGCCGATCCTCTAGGACCCGACCACCTGCGCGCATGAGGCGAACCGTCCTTGATCCGGCTTTCCATCCAGGCCCGCCAGGCGCTGGCCAGACTGACCCTGCCGCTGCTGATCGCGGCCTCGTTCGGGCTGATGCTGCTGGGCCGCGCCGACGGGGCGCTGACGGGGCGCGCGCGCATGGCGCTGGCCGACGCGCTGGCGCCGATCTACCGCATGGTGGCCGAGCCGATGGCCGGGATGCGCCAGGCGGTGTCCGACCTGCGCGGGCTGGTGTCGCTGGAGAGCGAGACCTCGCGGCTCCGCCTCGAGAACGACAGGCTGCGGCGCTGGTACGCGGTCGCCGTCGCGCTGGAGGCGGAGAACGCGACGCTGAAGGCGGACCTGCACTGGATCCCCGACCCGGCGCCGTCCTACGTCACGGCGCGCGTGGTGGCCGACGCGGGCGGCGTGTACGCGCGTGCGGTGCTGCTCTCGGTCGGGCCGAACCATGCGGTGCGCAAGGGGCAGATCGCGCTTGACGGCGATGGGCTGGTCGGGCGGGTGAGCGAGGTCGGCGAGCGCTCGGCGCGCGTGCTGCTGCTCACCGACATCAACAGCCGCATCCCGGTGATGCTGGAGACGAGTGGCGCGCGCGCCCTGCTGGCCGGGACCAACGCCGCCCGCCCGCGCCTGATGTACTACGCGGAGGGGACGCACCCTGTGGAGGGCGAGCGGGTGCTGACCACGTCGGAGGCCAACGCGTTCCCCTCGGGGCTGCCGATCGGCGTCGTGCACTACACCGTGTCCAACGTGCCGGAGGTGGCGCCTTTCGCGCATCTGGACCACCTCGATATCGTCAGAATCTTCGACTACGGCCTGACCGGGCTCCAGCCGCCCGAGGTGCCCGGGCGCCCGGACGGGGGGCGCCAGGAGGGGGGGCGCGCGGCCGAGAGGAAGCGGTGAGCGGTGGAGCGCGGGATCGGCAGTGGGCCGGACGACCGCACGCCGGGCATCCGTCCCAGGCCCACGCTGTGGCGTCGGCTCGATGCGGTGGCGCGGGCGTCGTTCCCGGCGGCGGTGACGATGGCGCTGCTGCTGGCGCTGTCGGCGCCGCTCGGCCTGCCGGGGCAGGTGCAGCTCCAGCCGGCCTCGGCGCTGGCCTGCGTGTTCTTCTGGTCGCTGTTCCGCCCGGCGTCGATGCCGCCGCTGCTGGTGTTCGCGCTCGGGCTGCTGTGCGACCTGCTGGGGCTGGCGCCGGTGGGCACCGCGGTGCTCACGCTGCTGCTCACCCACGGGGTCGCGGTGCGCTGGCGCCGCGTGCTGGTCAGGCAGGGTTTCGCCCTCGTGTGGCTGGTGTTCGCGGCCGTAGCAGGGGCGGCGGCGGCGCTGGGGTGGGCGCTGACCTCGCTGCTGACCTGGCACCTCCTGACGGCGGGGCCGGCGGTGTTCGAGGCGCTGGTCGCGGCGGGGATCTACCCGGCGCTGTCCATGCTGTTCAGCCTCGCGCACGGCAGCGTCGCGGACCCGGACCAGGCGTGATCGGGAAAGCAAGGAAGGCCAGGGCTCTGCCCTGGACCCGCCAGGGGCAGCGCCCCTGGACCGGCATTGGATTGGGGGCACGTCGGGCGGCAGTGTGCCGCAGGCGCGGCGTGGGTTGGCCTGCGGCACGCGCTTTCGTGGCGTGCCGCCAGCCCAAGGTCATGGTTTCCAAAGGGCGAGCCCTTTGGCGGGTCTGGGCAGAGCCCAGCCTTGCTTGCTTCCTGTCAGGCGCCACGTCATGAAGCGCGACAGCCGGCGCTCGGGGGTGTTCACGCGGCGCGCGCTGCTGGTGATGGGCGGCCAGGTGGCGGCGCTGGGGGCGCTGGGGGCACGGCTGTACCACGTGCAGGTGGCCGAGGCGCAGAAGTACGCGACGCTGGCGGAGAGCAACCGCATCAGCGCGCGCATGATCGCCCCGCCGCGCGGGCGCATCCTGGACCGGTTCGGCACGGTGGTCGCGGGCAACCGGCTGAACTGGCGGGCGGTGCTGCTGGCCGAGCAGACCGACGACGTCGAGGCGACGCTCGACCTGTTCGCGCGCATCGTGCCGCTGGCCGAGCACGAGCGGGCGCGGGTGGACCGCGAGCTGCGCCACCGCAGGCGGTTCATCCCGGTGATGGTGCGCGAGTTCCTGAGCTGGGAGGACATGGCGCGCATCGAGGTGAGCGCGCCGGAGCTGCCGGGCATCATCGTCGACGTGGGCACGACGCGGATCTACCCGTTCGGCGAGCAGCTCGCGCATGTCGTGGGCTACGTGGCGCCGCCGCAGGAGGCGGACATGGGCGAGGACCCGATGCTCGCCTTGCCCGGCATCCGCATCGGGCGCGCGGGGGTGGAAAAGGCGCGCGACGAGGAGTTGCGCGGCGAGGCCGGCGAGGTGCAGATGGAGGTCAACGCCGTGGGCCGGGTGATCCGCGAGCTGGACCGGCGCGACGGCAAGCCTGGGGACGACCTCGGGCTGTCGCTGGACTACGAACTGCAGAAGAGCGTGCAGCAGCGCATCGGCGAGGAGAGCGCGTCCGCGGTGGTGCTGGACTGCCGCAACGGCGAGATCCTGGCGATGGCGAGCACGCCGTCCTTCGACCCGACGCTGTTCGACTCCGGGGTGAGCCAGGCGCAGTGGGTGCAGTGGACCAACGACCGCCGCACGCCGCTGATCAACAAGGCGACGGCGGGCGTCTATCCGCCGGGCTCGACGTTCAAGATGGCCGTGGCGCTGGCGGGGCTGGAGGCGGGCACGCTCACCGCGTCCGACAGGGTGAACTGCCCCGGCTACATCGACGTGGGCGACGCGCGGTTCCACTGCTGGAAGAAGGGCGGGCACGGCTCGCTCGACCTGCACGGCGGGCTGAAGAACTCGTGCGACGTGTATTTCTACGCGGTGGCGCAGCGGACGGGGATGGACAGGATCGCGCAAGCCTCGCACCGGCTGGGGCTGGGGACGGCGCTGGACGTGGATCTGCCGGGGGCGCGGGCGGGGCTGATCCCGACGCCGGCGTGGCGGCGCGCGCACGGGCATCCCTGGAACCTGGGCGACACGATCGTGAGCGGGATCGGGCAGGGCTACATCCAGGTCACGCCGCTGCAGCTCGCCACCTACACGGCGCGGATCGCCACCGGGCGGGCGGTGCAGCCGCACCTGACGCGGCGGATCGGGGGCGCGATGCAGCAGGGGTCGGCGGCGGACGACTGGCCGGCGCTGGGGATGGGGGAGAAGGCACTGGCGGCGGTGCGGGCGGGGATGCACGCGGTGGTCAACGAGGCGGGGGGCAGCGGCGTCAACGCGCGGCTGCCGCTGGCCGGGGTGACGATGGCGGGCAAGACCGGGTCGGCGCAGGTGCGCCGCGTGTCGCGCGAGACGCGAGAGCACGGGCACTTCGACTCCAGCAAGCTGCCGTGGGAGTTCAGGCCGCACGCGCTGTTCGTGTGCTTCGCGCCGTACGAGGCGCCGCGCTACGCGATCGCGGTGGTGATCGAGCACGGCAACGCGGGGGCGGCGGCGGCGGCGCCGCTGGCGCGCGACCTGATGGTGCAGACGCTGACTCGCGACCCGGCGGGGCGGGCGGCGGCGCAGACGGTGGCGGCGCGGTGAGGAAGGCTGGCCTCCGGAGAAGTCTCTTCCTTAAATAGTGCCGGTCCAGGGGCGGCTCGCCCCTGGCGGGTCTGGGCAGAGCCCAGCCTTGCTTTCTTTCTGACAGGTGGCCGCCGTCAGTCCCGGCGAGCGGGTTCGTGAACTGCGGCGAGTTGTTCCTGCCGTCTTCGGTCTTTGTTAACCGGGCCGCGCCAGGATGGCGTGGACCAAACGAGACCCCGTTTCATACAGTCGGAACCCCCTGAGCGAACCCACCTGTTCCACGGAGAGCGAGCGATGAACGTTGCACCCGACGACCCGACCTGCGGCCGGCCGCGCGGCGCCGGACACGTCGACGACGCGATGCTCTCCTACGAGGTCCGGGCGATGGGGGACCGCGTCGCGCTGATCTACGACACGCCGGACACCGCGTACATCCACGAGCTGAAGCTCGACCAGGCGGCGATCATGCTGGAGCAACTGGTGCGCGCGATCCACGAGGCCCGCGAGATCGAGCGGGCCTGACGGCCTGCAAGCAAGGCAGGCAAGGTTGAGGCCCCGCCTTCAAGAATGGGCCTCAAACTCCGCCAAAGGACGAGCCCTTTGGAATCCATTACTTAGGAAGATCGGTTTCCGGCAGGGTCGGGTGGAGCCCGGCCCTGCGCCTCCCCGATCAGCTCCGCGACCTGCGCGCCAAGCGCCTCCAGCCGGAACGGCTTGCACAGCACCGCCATCCCCGGCTCCAGCCGTCCGTCGAGCACCCCGCCCTCGTAGCCCGTGACGAACAGCACCGGCAGCCCCGGCCGCGCCGCCCGCGCCGCCTCGGCAAGCTGGCGCCCGTCCGCCCCGTTCGGCAGCCCGAGGTCGGTCACGAGCAGCGCCGGCCGCGCACCCTGGGCCAGCGCGGCCAGGGCGGCAGCGGCGTCCGCGGCCTCCAGCACGTCGTAGCCCCGGTCGCGCAGCGACTCCGCGGTCATCTCGCGCAGCAGGGGCTCATCCTCGACCAGCAGCACCAGCCCTCCGGCGCCGGTCACGGCCGGAATCGGCGCTTCGGCCCCGGTGGCGGCGACGTGGCGCGGCAGGCAGATGCGCACCACCGTGCCCTCGCCCTCCACGCTGCGCAGCTCCAGCACCCCGCAGGACTGCCGCACGAAGCCGTACACCTGGCTCAGGCCGAGCCCGGTGCCCTCGCCGGACGGCTTGGTGGTGAAGAACGGCTCGAACGCGCGCGCCTGCACCGAGGCCGACATGCCCGAGCCGGTGTCGGACACCGCGATCTCCACGAAGTCGCCGGGCAAGGCGCCCTCGTGCCCGGCCACCTCCGCGCGGTCGAGCGTCACGTGGCGCGTGGCCAGCGTCACCTCGCCGCCGCCCGGCATCGCGTCGCGCGCGTTGAGGCACAGGCTGAGCAGCACGCTCTCGAACTGGTTGGCGTCGCACAGCACCGGCCACACGCCGTCGTGCATCCGCAGCACGATGCGCGCCCGCGGCCCCACCGTGCGGCCGAGCAGCTCGCGCAGCCCCTCGGTCAGCAGGTCCACGTTCACCGGCTCGGGGTCGAGCGGTTGGCGGCGCGCGAAGGACAGCAGCCGCTGCGTCAGCGCCGTGGCCCGCTCCACCGATCGCTGCGCATGGGCGACGAAGGCGGCGGCGTCCTCGATGCGGCCCTGCGCGAGGCGGCGCTGCATCAGCTCCAGCCCGCCGCCGATGCCCTGCAGCATGTTGTTGAAGTCGTGCGCGATGCCGCCGGTGAGCTGGCCGATCGCCTCCATCTTCTGGCGCTGGCGCAGGAGCGCCCCGGTGCGCTCGCGCTCCTCCGCCTCGGTCAGCAGCCGCGCGTTCGCCGCCTCCAGCGCGGCCGTGCGCTCGCGCACCTGGCCCTCCAGCGACGCGCGCTGGCGCACCTCGCCCTCCCGCAGCGCCGCCTCCGCCGCCTTGGTCGCGGAGATGTCGACCACGACGCCGGCGTAGCGCACCGGCTCGCCCGGCTGCCTGCGCCCGCAGGCCAGCACCCAGCGCGTGCCGCCGATCCCCGCCACCCGGTATTCCTTGGTGTAGCCGCGCGAGGCCATCGTCGCCGGCACGCTCTGCGCCACCACGTCGCGGTCGGCGGGGTGGATGTGGCGGAACACCTCCTCGGCGGCGACACCCTCCGCCGACACCTCGACGCCCAGGCCGTGCAGCGCCGCGAAGGTGGCGTCGCCATGCACGCGCATCGTCGCGAAGTCGACATCGAAGAACCCGACGGCGCCGGCGCCCAGCCCGCCAGGGACGCCGATCGCCGCGACCGCATCGCCCTCCGCCCCGATCGGCAGCAGCGTGATCCGCGCCTGCGGCTCCCCGCCCTCCGCCTGCCGAGGGCCTGGCTCAGGCGGCACGACGCGCCCCGTCAGGCCGGGGCCAGCCTGCGGCGTGCGGGTTCGGGGCAGCGGCGGGAGGCGTGGTGCGTGCGTTCGCCATGGGGCAGGGAATACCAGCGCGGCGCCCGGCGGCACAATGCGACCTGCGGGATCGTGACCAGGGGCGGCGCGAAGGCAGAAAGCAAGGCTGGGCTCTGCCCAGACCCGCCAGGGGCGAGCCGCCCCTGGACCGGCTTTACTGAGACAAGTGGATTCCAAAGGCGAGCCTTTGGCGGAGTTTGAGGCAGAGCCTCAACCTTGCTTGCTGGCTGGCTAGACCCAGCCGCGTGCGCGGAACGCGTCCAGGTCCGTGCCGGGCGGCGCGTACCAACCGCCGTCGCGGTAGCGCGCGCCGAGCTGCATCGCCGCTTCCTTGTTGCCGAACGGGATGCGCAGCGCGGTGCCGTCCGCCGCGTCCTCCCGCTCCGCCGGACTGGGACGAGCGGCCCCTGCGCCCCTGCGCGGCGTCGCGACGGCGCGGCGCGGGGCGTCGGCAGGCACGGGCTTCGCGGCGGCCCGGGTCCTGCTCCGCTTGCCCGCGGCCGCGGCGGTGCGGGCGCCGGCCGGGCCGCCGGCCGGGCCACGGCGGCGCGGCGGGCCCGACTTCGCGTTCGACTTCGCGTTCGCGCTCCCGCGCGCACCGGCCGTGGCCGCGGGCGGCAGCGCGGGGGCGGTGCCGTCGGCCGCGCCCTGCACCAGGCGGGCGATGATGCGCGTGGCCTGGTCGCACACGGCGTCCACCGCGCCGGCCATCTCCTGGCGCCCGACCAGCACGTCGTCGAGCAGGCGCTCCATCTGCGCGGTCACGCCGGGGTCGACCAGCGCCGGGTCGGCGCGCTCCAGCACGCCGTGCAGGGCGAGGCCACGTTCGGTGGGCACGACTGCCTTGCCGTCGGCGGCGAGGAAGTCCTGCGCCTTGAGGCCGCGGATCACCTCGGCGCGGGTCGCGGGCGTGCCGATGCCCTTGGCCTCGCGCAGCCGCTCGCGCAGCGCGGGGTCGGCCACGAAGCGCCAGGCGTTCTGCATCGCGTCGATCAGGGTGCCCTCGTTGTAGCGCGGCGGCGCTCGGGTCTCCTTGTCCTCCACGGCCGCGTCCTGGAGGCGGACCGGCTCGCCGTCGTGGAGCGTGGGCAGGGTCTGGGCGTCCTCGCCGCGCTCCTCTGCGGGCAGCCAGTCGGGGAAGGCGGCGCGCCAGCCGGCCTCGATCGGCTGGCGCCCGCTGGCGCGGAACAGGTGGCTGGCGACGTCGAGTTCTGCCACCGTCTGGCGGTAGCGGAAATCGGGCATCAGCGCGGCGAGGTAGGAGCGCGCCACCACGTCGAACAGTCGGCGCTCGTCGGCGTCCAGGCGCGGCCAGATCGTTGCGAGGTCGTCGGCGGTGTTGGCGTTGGGGATCACGGCGTGGTGGCTGGCGCCGGCCAGGCCGCGGTCGCTGAAGGTGCCGCCGGCGCCGCGTCGGATCACCGGCGGGTCAGGCACGGGGATCGCCGCGAAGGCACGGCCGCGGCGCAGGGCGGCGGCCAGGCGGGGCGCGTCGGGGATCAGGCTCTCCGGCAGGCAGCGCACCTCGGCGCGCGGGTAGGTGATGATCTTCTTGCCGGCGCCGTCATAGAGCGACTGTGCCACCTCGAGCGTGCGGGTCGCGGTCCAGCCGAAGCGGGTGGCGCACAGCTTCTGCAGCGAGGGCAGGTCGTGCAGGCGCGGCGGGGCCTGGCGTCGGTCCTCCACGGTGACGGCGAGCGGGCCGTGAAAGCCCTCGGCCAGGGCGGCGACGGCCTCTGCATCGGCGCGCTTGAGCAGGCGTTGCTTCGGGGCGTGGCGCATGCGGAACTGGCCGGGGGCGAGGTCGGGGGGCGTCGCGGCACCGGCCTGCGCGCCGGGGGTGGCATCGGGCTCGGAGCCGGGTGCCGCGTGTGTCTGCGCGGCGGTGGCGGCCGCGGGGCCGGGCTCCGCTGCGGGTAGCGGAGCGGGTGCCACGGTGGGCGGCGGGGCGGCCTGGGCGGTGGCGACGACCTCGTAGTAGGCCTGCGGCACGAAGTCGCGGATCTCCAGCTCGCGGCGGCACACGATGGCCAGGGTCGGGGTCTTCACCCGGCCCACGCCGATCACGGCGCGGGTGCCGCGCGCCAGCGTCACCGTGGCGGTGCGGGTGAGCGAGAGGTTGTAGATCTGGTCCGCCTGCCGCCGCGCCACCGCCGCCGCGTAGAGGCGGGCGTACTCGCGGTTCGGCTTGGCGTGGGCAAAGGCGTCGCGGATGGTCTGCGGGTCCTGGGCTGTGAACATCACCCGCATCACCTCGCCGCGGAAGTGCAGGTGGTCGAGGATCTCCTGGCCGATGAGCTGGCCCTCGCGGTCGCAGTCCGTCGCCAGCCACACGCGCCGCGCCGAGCGCAGGGCGTCGCGGATCGCCGCCAGCTTGGCCGCCTTGTTGCCGCCGCTCGCGGCCCGGGTGGAATACAGGCCGTCGGGGCGCAGCAGCACCGTGCTCCAGCGCTTCCACGCCGGCACCGCCTCCTCCGGCTCCTGCAGGTCGATCAGGTGGCCCTCGGCGGGCAGCACCGCGCCGTAGCGGCCGCCCACGGCGGCGCGGATGTCCTTCGCCTGGCTGGTCTTCTCGGCGATGACGATCTGCTCGGTCAGGGGAGCCTCGCGGGGATGCGCCGGGTTGCCAGGATGTTCCGGGCGGGCGGACTATCCCAGGGTCGGCGGGGGGAAGGCAACAGGCGTGGGTCGGAAGGCAAGCAAGGTTGAGGCTCTGCCTCAAACTCCGCCAAAGGCTCGCCTTTGGAATCCGTTACTTAGTAAGGCCGGTCCAGGGGCGGCTCGCCCCTGGCGGGTCTGGGCAGAGCCCAGCCTTGCTTGCCTGTCCTGCCGCGCCGAGGCCCGCTAGGCTGGCCGCGCCTCGCAGGAGCCTTGCCATGCCCCGGATCGCCTACGTCAACGGCCGCTACCTCCCGCTGTCCGAGGCCAGCGTCAACATCGAGGACCGCGGCTACCAGTTCGCGGACGGCATCTACGAGGTGCTGGCGGTGGCCGGCGGGCGGTTCCTCGACGAGGCGCTGCACATGGCACGGCTGTGGCGCTCGCTCGACGCGCTCGACATCGCGGCGCCGATGGGCGGGGCGGCGCTGCGCCTGGTGCTGCGCGAGGTGGTGCGGCGCAACCGGGTGCGCGACGGGCTGCTCTACCTCCAGGTCACGCGCGGCGTGGCGCGGCGCGAGCACGCCTTTCCGCAGGCGTCGCGGCGCCCAGGCAGACACGCCGGATCGCGCCCGGTGGCGCCCGCCCTGGTGGTGACGTGCCGCGGCCTCGCGCCGCCGTCGGGCGACGTGGCGGCATGGGCGGCGGCGGCGATCACCGCGCCCGACGAGCGCTGGGCGCGCTGCGACATCAAGTCGATCGCCCTGCTGCCCAACGTGCTCGCCAAGGAGCGGGCGCGGCGCGCGGGCGCGGTGGAGGCGATCCTGATCGACCGCGACGGCCTGGTGAGCGAGGGCGCGTCGACCACGGTGTGGGTCGTGGACTCGGCCGGCACGTTGCGCACCCGGCCGCTCGGCCACGCGATCCTGCCGGGCTGCACCCGCGCGGCCCTGGTGGCAGAGCTGGAGGCGGCGGGGATCGGCTTCGAGGAACGCGCGGTCGGCGAGGCCGAGCTGCACGCGGCGCGCGAGGTGTTCGTCACCAGCGCCACGTCCTGGGTGCGGCCGATCACCCGGCTCGACGGCGCGGCGGTGGGGGACGGCGCCGCGGGGCCGGTGGCGCGGCGGCTGTCCGCGCTGCTGCGCGACCCGGCGCGGGCGGGTAGCAAGCAAGGTTGAGGCTCTGCCTCAAACTCCGCCAAAGGCTCGCCTTTGGAATCCATTCCTTAAGTAGCGCCGGTCCAGGGGCGGCTCGCCCCTGGCGGGTCTGGGCAGAGCCCAGGCTTGCTGCCTTGCCTACGGGCCGCCGTCCTCCGCCTCCTCGCGCCGGAGCAGCTCGTCGTCGATCTGGGTCAGCAGCTTGGCGAAGTCGACCGGTTTGGGGTGGTAGGCGTTGCAGCCGGCGGCAAAGGCGCGGTTGTCGTCGCCGGCCATGGCGTGCGCGGTGAGCGCGATCAGCGGCAGGGTGTGCGTGGCAAGCTCGGCACGCAGGGTGCGCGCCACGGTCCAGCCGTCCATCACCGGCAGGTTCATGTCGAGCAGCACGAGGTCGGGCGACTCGGCGGCCACCTGGTCGAGCGCCTGCTGCCCGTCGTGGGCGAGCACCACCTCGAAGCCGCGGCGGCGCAGGCGGCGGGAGAGGAAGTCCCACAGCTCCTCGTGGTCCTCGACGAGCAGGATCTTGGTCATGGCGGTCCCTGGGGCGTGGGTGGCACGGACGCAGCCTAGCCCGAAACGCGGCGCGGCGGGATTGGATACCGACGGTCCCTGACATTGACCGGCAAGCAAGGCTGGGCTCTGCCCAGACCCGCCAGGGGCGAGCCGCCCCTGGACCGGCACACCTCAAGGGAAGGCGGTCCAGGGGACCTTCCCCTGGCGGAGTTTGAGGCAGAGCCTCAACCTTTCTTGCTGCGCCGGCCAGCGCCCGCGCCCCGTGCCGTGCGGCGCCGCACCTGCCATGATGGGCCAGACGCCCCAGCCCAGGACCCGCCATGCCCCTCGAAGACGCCACGCCTTCCGCGCCGCCGGCCGCCGCTCCCTCGCTCGCGGTCTCCGGGCTGGCGGCGCTGAACGCGGGCGCGGTGGTGGTCGCCGCACTCTATCTCGGGCGCGACCTGCTCGTGCCGCTGGTGCTGGCGGTGCTGCTGGCGTTCGTGCTGGCGCCGGCGGTGAGCCTGCTGCAGCGCGCACGGCTCGGGCAGGCGCTGTCGGTGGTGCTGGCGGTGCTGCTGGCGTTCGCGGTGATCGCCGGCGTGGGGCTGGTCGTGGGGCGGCAGATGACGCAGCTCGCGCGCAGCCTGCCGGGCTACCAGGCGACGATCCAGGACAAGATACGCTCGCTGCGGGTGGGCGGCGAGGTGATCGAGCGGCTCAGCGGCGGCGTGCAGCGGCTGGTGGGCAGCGCCGCGCAGGAAGGACCGGCGGCGCTCGTGCCGGGCATGGGCGGGCCAGGCTTGGGCGGGCCAGGCTTGGGCGGGCCAGGCTTAGGCGGGCCAGGCGCGCGCCTGGCGGTGGTGCCGCTGGCGGGCGTCGCGGGCGGGGTGGGCGCGGCCCAGGGCACGCAGGGTGGCACGCAGGGCGGGGGCACGCTGGGCGGCGGCGGGCTGGACGGGTGCAGCGCGCTGGTGGTGGTGCGCAGCGTGCTGGCGCCGCTGCTCTCGCCACTGGCCACCGCGGGCATCGTCGTGGTGTTCGTGATCTTCGTGCTGCTGTACCGCGCCGACCTGCGCGACCGGCTGATCCGGCTGGTGGGGCGCGCAGACCTGCACCGCACCATCCTGGCGATGAACGACGCCGCCGCCCGGCTGTCGCGCTTCTTCCTCACGCAGGTGGCGATCAACGCCGCGTTCGGCTGCTTCATCGGGCTCGGGCTGTGGGCGTTCGGGCTGCCCAACCCGGTGCTGTGGGGCATCCTCGCCGCTCTGATGCGCTTCGTGCCGTTCATCGGCAGCTTCGTCGCCGTGGTGCCGCCGCTGCTGCTGGCGCTCGCCGTGGTGCCGGGCTGGTCGATGGCGGTGTGGGTGCTGCTGCTGTTCGTGCTCGGCGAGATGGCGATGGGCCAGGTGGTCGAGCCGCTGCTCTACGGGCACAGCACGGGGCTGTCGCCGGTCGCGATCATCGTCGCCGCCGCGTTCTGGACCTTCCTGTGGGGGCCGATCGGGCTGCTGCTGGCGACGCCGCTGACCGTGTGCCTGGTGGTGCTGGGGCGCCACGTCGAGGCGCTGGCGTTCCTCGACGTCATGCTCGGCGACCGCGCGCCGCTCGACCCGCCGGAGTCGTTCTACCAGCGCGCGCTGGAGGGCAACCGGCGCGGCCTGGCCGCGGATGCGCTCGGGCGCACGCGCGAGCACTCGCTCGCGGAGTACTACGACCAGGTGGCGCTGCCGGGGCTGGCGCTGGCGCAGGCGGACCTGTCCTCGGACAAGCTGGAGTTCGAGCGCCTCGACGCCATCCATCAGCAGATCGAGGGGCTGCTCGGCCAGCTCGCCGCGCAGGCCGGGTCCGGCACGGCGCAGGCACGCGGGCGGGCGGGCGCGCTCGGCGGCTTCGCGCGCCTCGGACGCGGCAGGGCGCGCGGGCGCGCGTCGCTGGCCGGGGGCGTGGTGGCGTCGGGCGGGGTGGCGCGGGTCGGGTCCGCGGGGTCGGGCGCTCCGCCGCAGCTCGCGCCGCACGCGCTGGCGCCGGCCTGGGCGGCGGAGGGCGGCGTGCTGTGCATCCCCGGGCGGGGGCAGCTCGACGACCTCGCGGCGACGATGGCGGCGCAGGTGCTGCGCCAGCACGGCTTCGGCGCCCGGGTCGAGCCGAACGCCAGCCTCGGCACCGGCGCGGCGCAGGCGCGCGGCCCCGGGGCGGCGCGGCTGTGCTGCCTGTCGGTGCTGGAGGAAGGCAGCACGCCGTCCTCGATCCGCTACTTCCTGCGCCGCATCCGCCGCACCATGCCCGACGCCACGGTGATCGTGGGGCTGTGGCACACCGCGGGGGGCAGCCCGATGCTGGCGGCGCTGCGCGCGGAGGGGCCGGGGGAGACCATCGTCACCTCGCTAGGCGAGGCGGTGGCGTTGTGCCTCGCCCTGGCGGCACGGCCGGACGCGGCGGAGCGGCAGCAGGTCGCGGAGTAGGAAGCAAGGTTGAGGCTCTGCCTCAAACTCCGCCAAAGGCTCGCCTTTGGAATCCAATACTTAAGAAAAGCCGGTCCAGGGGCGGCTCGCTCCTGGCGGGTCTGGGCAGAGCCCAGCCTTGCTTGCTGCCGCGTCGCGCCCGCTCGCGCGAAGTGCTAGGCAGGTTCGGCATCCAGGGAGCCGACGATGTCCGACCAGTATGCCACCTATCCGAGCCTTGCCGGCCGGCGCGTCCTCGTTACCGGCGGCGCGTCGGGCATCGGCGCCAGCCTGGTCGAGCACTTCGCCGCCCAGGGCAGCCACGTCGGCTTCCTCGACCTCGACGACGCGGCGGCGGCCACGCTGCTCGCCAGCCTGCCCGGATTGGCCACGGTGCGCTTCGCCCACGCCGACCTGCGCGACATCCCCGCCGTGCGCGCGGCGATCGCGGGGCTGCGCGAGGCGCTCGGCGGCGGCTTCACCGTGCTGGTCAACAACGCCGCGCGAGACGACCGCCACGCCATCGACGACGTCACGCCGGAGTACTGGGACGAGCGCATGGCCACCAACCTGCGCCACCAGTTCTTCTGCGCGCAGGCGGTCAAGGACGACATGATCGCGCAAGGCGGCGGCTCGATCGTCAACATGAGCTCGAACAGCTTCCTGCTCGCCAGCGGGGGGATGCCGGCCTACACCGCGGCCAAGTCGGGCGTGATCGGCCTCACGCGCGGCCTCGCCCGCGACCTCGGGCCGCATCACATCCGCGCCAACGTCGTCTACCCCGGCTGGATCATGACGCAGCGCCAGATCGACCTGTGGGTCACGCCGGAGGCCGAGGCGAAGCGCGCCGCCGGGCAGTGCATCCCGGACGCGCTGCACGCCGACGACGTGGCGCGCATGGTGCTGTGGCTCGCGGCTGACGACAGCCGGCTGGTCACGGCGCGCGATTTCGTGGTGGACGGGGGGTGGATGTGAAGGAAAGCAAGGAAGGTTGAGGCTCTGCCTCAAACTCCGCCAAAGGCAGGCCTTTGGAATCCACTTGTCTCAGTAGATCGGTGTCCAGAGGCCTTGGCCTTTGGCGGGTCTGGGCGGAGCTGCCCAAAGGTTCCGACGGCCCCCTTGGGCCGTTGGAATGGGCAGCGGAGGGAGAGCCCAGCCTTGCTTTCTTCGGTCCGGCCTCTAGTCTCGCCCGCAACGAACCACCGGCGCTGCGGCCGTGTCGCCGGCGCCCAGGATGGGTCGAGGGAGGCAAGCCCATGGTACGCTCGTTCGCTCGCGCCGGCCTGACGTCCGGCGCCGCTTTGCTGGGTGCGCTCACCCTGGCGGCGCCCGCCTCCGCCCTGGAGGGCGGGTCGCAGGTGGTCGGCGCGCAGTCCAGCGAGACCTGCGTCAACCCCAGGCCGAGCCAGGCCAGCCTGTCCGGCATGATCGTCGGCTTCTCGCAGTCCGAGAACGAGCAGAACCCGTTCCGCGCCGCGGAGACGCAGTCGGTCAAGGACGCGGCGGCGGCGGCGGGCGTCAAGCGCCTGCTCTACACCAACGCCGCCGACAGCCAGGCCAAGCAGGTCGCGGACATGCAGAGCATGATCGCCCAGGGCGCGCAGGCGATCATCGTGGCGCCGCTCAACGCCACCGGGCTGCAGCCGGCGCTGGAGCAGGCGGCGGCCAAGGGCGTGCCCGTCGTCACCATCGACCGCGAGACCGCAGGCACGCCGTGCCAGCCGGTCATCACCTTCCTGGGCTCGGATTTCCGCGCGCAGGGCGTGCGCGCCGCGGAGGCGCTGGCCGCGGCCACCGGCGGCAAGGCGAGGATCATGGAGATCCAGGGCGCCTACGGCAACAGCGTCGAGACGCAGCGCACCGAGGGCTTCGCCGACGGGCTGAAGGCGCACCCGGACATGCACCTCGTCGCGGCGCAGACCGGGAACTGGTCGGCCACCGACGCGCAGCGCGTCACCGACCAGGTGCTGCTCGCCCACCCCGACGTCGACGCGCTGTACGCCCAGGCCGACGTGATGGCGCTGGGCGCGATGACCGCGATCACCCAGTCCGGGCGCGAGCCGGGCAAGGATGTCAGGGTCGTCTCGATCGACGGCACCAAGTCCTTCGTGCAGGCCATCGCCGAGAACCACGCGCAGGCCGACATCGAGACCAACCCGCGCTTCGGCACCCTGTCGTTCCAGGCGCTGGCCGACTGGTTCGCGGGCAAGCCGGTGGCGCGCACCACGACCATGAAGGACGCGCTGTACACCGCCGCCAACTCCGCGGACGCGCTGAAGAGCGGCGCGCCGTACTGAGGCCGGCGGTGACGGGGGCGCGAAGCAGGCAAGGCCAGAGGCTCTGCCCCTGGACCCCGCCAAAGGCTCGCCTTTGGAATCCATCACTTAAGGTAAGGGTTTCCAAAGGGCTCCGCCCTTTGGCGGGTCTGGGCAGAGCCCGGCCTTGCTTGCTTCCTGCGGGGCAGTTCCGGGCGTGACCGCCGCCCCGCTCCTGGAGACGCGCGGCGTCGGCAAGTCGTTCGGCGCGGTCCATGCGCTGCGCGGCGTCGACTTCGCGGTGCGGGCCGGCGAGGTGCACGGGCTGATGGGCGAGAACGGCGCGGGCAAATCCACGCTGATCAAGGTCCTCACCGGGTTCCACAGGCCCGACAGCGGCGAGGTGCTGCTCGGCGGCAAGGCAGCGCGGTTCGACAGCCCGCGCGAGGCGCAGCGGCTCGGCGTGGCGGCGGTGTACCAGGAGATCAACCTGATCCCCGAGCGCAGCGTCGCGCAGAACGTGTTCCTCGGGCGAGAGCCGCGCCGCGGGCTGCTGGTGGACCGGCGCCGCATGGAGGAGGAGACGGCGCGCATCCTGGCGCGATACGGGCTGGCGATCGAGCCGGGGGCGCGGCTGCGCTCGCTCGGGCTCGGCCTGCAGCAGATGGTGTCGATCGCGCGCACGGTCTCGCTGGGCGCGCGGGTCGTGGTGATGGACGAGCCCAGCTCGGCGCTGAACGGGGCGGAGGTGGAGGTCCTGTTCGGCGTGGTCGAGGCGCTGCGGGGCGAGGGCATCGGCGTGGTGTTCGTCAGCCACCGGCTGTCGGAGTGCTACCGGCTGTGCGACCGGCTCACCGTGCTGCGCGACGGGCGCTCGGTGTGCAGCGCCACGCCCGCGGAGCTGGGGCGCGAGGCGCTGGTCGCGGCGATGCTTGGGCGAGAGGCGGCGCCGACGGCCGGGCCGCGCGGGCCGGAGGCTCGGGATACAGCGGCCAGAGATGCAGCGGCCAGAGATGCAGCGGCCGGGGATGCGGGGGCGGAGGCGGGCGGCGGCACGGCCCCGCCGCGGCTCGCGGTGCGGGGCCTGAGCTGGCGCAACCGGGTGCGCGACGTGTCGCTCGCGGTGGGCGCGGGCGAGATCGTCGGGCTGGCGGGGCTGCTGGGCTCGGGGCGCACGGAGACGCTGAAGGCGATCTTCGGGGCGGAGCGGCGCGGCGGCGGCGAGGTCGAGCTGGCGGGGGCCGCGCTGCCGCCGTCGGGGCCGGCGGCGTCGCTGGCCCGCGGCCTCGGCTTCCTGTCGGAGGACCGGCGCGCGGAGGGCATCTTCCCGGGACTGTCGGTGCGCGAGAACCTCACCGCCTCCGTGCTGCCGCGGCTGTCGCGCTGGGGGGTGATCTCGCGCTCCCGGCAGGACGCGCTGGTGGCGCGCTACGTGGCCGCGCTGGGCATCCGCACCGCGGGGCCGGGGCAGGCGATCGCCAAGCTGTCCGGCGGCAACCAGCAGAAGGTGCTGCTGGCGCGCTGCCTGTGCGCGGAGCCGCTGGCGGTGATGCTGGACGACCCGACGCGCGGCATCGACGTCGGCGCCAAGGCCGAGGTGCACAGGGCGATCCGGGCGATGGCGCAAGGCGGGCTCGGCGTGCTCGTCACCTCGTCCGAGGTCGAGGAGCTGCTGGAGCTGGCGAACCGGCTGGTGGTGCTGGCCGAGGGCGAGGTCGCCGGCGGGCTGCCCACTGCCGGCGCCAGCCCGGAGCAGGTGCTGGCGCTGTTCGCGGCGCCGGACGCGGGGCCGCCGGGCGCCGCGTCGCGGCCCGCGCCCGACGCCTCCGCGGCGGCCGGGGCATGAGCGGCGGCAGCGCGAGCCCGGGCGTGCCCGGCCCGGATGTACCCAGCCCTGGCGTCTCCGGCCCCGGCGTGGCGCCGGCGGGGTGGGCGGGCGCGGCGCCGGCGCTGGGCTGGCTCAAGGCGCGCAGCGTGTACGTGGCGTTCGCGCTGCTGGTGGCGTTCGACCTGGCCGCGACGCCCGGGTTCCGCAGCCCGTTCGTGCTGCGCAGCCTGTTGTTCACGGCGGCGCCGCTGATCCTGATCGCGCTCGGGCAGAGCCTGGCGATCGGCACGCGCGGCATCGACCTGTCGGTGGGCTCGGTGATGGCGCTGGCTTCCGCCGCGATCGGGCTGTGCGCGGGGGCGGGCGCCGGCGTGTCGCTGGCGGCGGCGCTGGCCACCGGGGCGGCGGCGGGCGCGCTGAACGGCGGCCTGGTGGCGTTCGGCATCGACCCGCTGATCTCCGGGCTGGCGCTGCTGGTCGCGGCGCGCGGGCTGGCGCAGGCGCTGCTCGGCGGCGCGCGCGTGGCCCTGCCGCCCAGCGCCGCCTACGCGTGGCTCGGGCGGGCGACGGTGGGCGGGCTGCCCTGGGTGGCGCTGGCGGCGCTGGGGGTGGCGGCGCTGCTCGCCTTTGCGGTGGCGCGCACCGTGCCCGGGCGGCGCGTGGTGTTCGTGGGCGCGAGCCGCACCGCGGCGTTCCTCGCGGGCATGCCGGTGCGCTCCACCCTGGCGCTGGTGTATGTCGCGAGCGGGGCGCTGGCCGGGCTCGCGGGCATCCTCGCGACGGCGCGGCTGGGGGCGGCGGACCCGAACTACATCGGCGCGGGCGCGGAGCTGGACGCCATCGCCGCCGCGGTGATCGGCGGCACGCCGCTGTCGGGCGGGCGCATCTCGATCCTGGGCAGCGTGTTCGGCGTGCTGTTGCTCACCGTGCTCGACGCCAGCTTCATCATGAACGACGTCAACGCCACCTACGCGCAGATGCTCAAGGCGGTGTTCATCATCGCGGCGCTGTACCTGCAGCGCGGCGGCGGGTGAGGGCGCGCACGATGCCAAGAAATCCCGGAGCAGCCGGCGAAGCGAGCAAGGTTGAGGCTCCGCCTCAAACTCCGCCAAAGGCTCGCCTTTGGAAACCATTACTTAAGTCAAGCCGGTCCAGGGGGGGCTTCCCCCCTGGCGGGTCTGGGCAGAGCCCAGCCTTGCTTGCTCGCAGGCTCTCCCGAGTGCCGCAGGCCGAGCGCCGCGCCCCCCTCGTCGCGCTGCTGCAGGCGCGCGGCGCCGCGGTGCTGCTGGCGCTCGCGGTGGCCGCCGCCGGCGTGGCGTTCCCCGACTTCCTGCGCCCGCGCAACATCGAGGACATCGTCACCGCGGCGAGCTTCGTCGGCCTGGTCACGGTCGGGCAGAGCCTCGTCGTGATCCTGGGCGGCTTCGATTTGTCGGTGGGCTCCATGGTCGGGCTCGGCACCGTGCTCGCGGCGTATGCGGCGCCGTGGGGGTGGCCGCTCGCCCTGCTGCTGCCGGTGGCTGCGGGGGTGGCGGTGGGGTTCGGCAACGGCGCGCTGATCGCCTACGGGCGGATGGCGCCGTTCGTGGTCACGCTCGCCGGGCTGCTGGCGCTGCGCGCGCTGGCGGTGCTGCTCGCGGGCGAGAGCATGGTGATCGCCGACCCGGGGGCGTTCGGGCGGATCGCCAACGGGCGGGTGCTCGGCGTGGACGACCTGATCTGGGTGCTGCTCGCGGCGTTCGCGCTGGCGGCGGTGCTGCTCAACCGGACGCGGTTCGGCGCCGCGGTGTTCGCCGTCGGCGGCAACGAGGACGCGGCGCGGATGATGGGGGTGCGGGTGGAGCGCACCAAGCTGCTGACCTACGCGCTGAGCGGCGGCATGGCGGGGCTGGCCGGCGCGCTGCTGGCCGCCCACCTCAGCTCGGGGCTGTCGGGCGCGGGCAGCGGCTACGAGCTGCAGTCGATCGCCTCCGCGGTGGTCGGCGGCGTGCTGCTGACCGGAGGCGTCGGCACGCTGGGGGGCGCGCTGTGCGGCGCGCTGCTGCTCGGGCTGATCGACAACGTCATCAACCAGGTCGGCACGCTGAACGCCTCGTACCAGGGGCTGGCGAGCGGGGCGTTCCTGCTGTTCGCGGTGATCGTGCAGGCCGGCCTGACGCGGCGGCGCGAGGAACGCTCGGCGTGAGGGCGGGGGCGGCGGCCTGCAAGGAAGCAAGGCTGGGCTCTGCCCAGACCCGCCAGGGGGGAAGCCCCCCCTGGACCGGCTTTCTTAAGTACTGGATTCCAAAGGCGAGCCTTTGGCGGAGTTTGAGGCAGAGCCTCAACCTTGCCTGCTTCCTTGGTGGCCCGTCGCCGTCAGCCCGCGAACTCGTGGCATGGGGGGCCGTCGATCCCGGCGTCGACGGCGAGCACCGCGCCGTCCGCGTCGCCCGGGGCGTCGAGCCCGACCCGCGCCGTGGTGACGAACAGGGTGCGCGACCCCGGGCCGGCAAAGGCGCAGCTCGTGGGCTGCGCCGCCGGCAGCGCGATGGTGCGGTCCACCCGCCCGTTGGGGGCGTAGCGCAGCAGGCAGGCGGCGCCCCAGCGCGCGGTCCAGACGAAGCCGTCGTGGTCGATCGCGGAGCCGTCCGGGGCGCCGGGGCCGCCCTCGACGAAGGGGCGGGGCGCGCCGAGGGTGCCGGAGACAGCGTCGAACGGGTAGGCGTCGATGCGGTTGCGCAGGGTGTCGGCGAAGTAGAGGGTCGCACCGTCCGGAGTCCAGCACAGGGTGTTGGCGATGCCGATCCCGGCGCCGTGGCGCGAGGTCGTGCCGTCGGCGTCGATGCGGAACAGGCCGCCGGTGCTGGCCGTGACCGAGACGTGGCGGCCGTCGGGGAGGATGTTGTTCCACATGGTGCCGAGCCACAGCCGGCCGGCGGCGTCGCAGCGCGCCTCGTTGGCGCGGTTGCCCGGGTCGGGGTCGGGCGTGGCCAGCGTCGTGACCCGCGCGGGGGCGTCGTTGGGTGCATCCCCGGACGCGGCGTCGGGCGCCGCGTTGTCCGGATCAAACAGTGCGACGCGCGAGGCCAGGGTGACGACCAGGCCGCCGGCGCGGCGCGGGATCGCGGCGGAGACCGGCTCGGGCATCGTCCAGGACCGCGCGGCCTGGCCCGGGCGCCAGCGCAGCACCTGGCGGGCCGGGATGTCGACCAGGGTGAGCGCCCCGTCGCGCGCCGACCACGCCGGGCCCTCGCCCAGCACGTGCCGGGTGGGCAACGCCACGCTCACCTTCATTCTTCGTCTCCCCCTGCCGCCATCCGCGAGGCCGCGGCACCTCCAGCGGCGAAGGGTCAGCGCCCGTGAAGATCACCCGCCTCGTCACCTACATCGTGCCGCCGCGCTGGCTGTTCCTCAAGGTCGAGACCGACGAGGGCGTGTCCGGCTGGGGCGAGCCCGTGGTCGAGGGGCGCGCGGAGACCGTCGCGGCGGCGGTGCACGAGCTGGCGGACTACCTGGTCGGGCGCGACCCGTCGGCGATCGAGGACCACTGGACGGTGCTGTACCGCGGCGGGTTCTACCGCGGGGGCGCGGTGCACATGAGCGCCGTCGCCGGGATCGACCAGGCGCTGTGGGACATCAAGGGCAGGTCGTTGGGCGTGCCGGTGCACCAGCTCCTCGGTGGGCCGGTGCGCGAGCGAATCCGCGTCTACTCGTGGATCGGCGGCGACCGCCCGGACGACACCGCGCGCCAGGCGGCGGACGCGCAGGCGCGCGGCTTCACCGCGATCAAGATGAACGCCACCGAGGAGATGCAGTACGTCGACAGCCACGCCAAGATCGACGCAGTCCTCGCCCGCGTGGGCGCGATCCGCGACGCGGTCGGACCGGATTTCGGCATCGCGGTGGACTTCCACGGGCGCGTGCACCGGCCGATGGCGAAGCAGCTCGCGAAGGCACTCGACCCGTTCCGGCTGATGTTCATCGAGGAGCCGGTGCTGAGCGAGCACGCCGAGGACCTGCGCGAGATCGCCAACCACTGCGCCACGCCGATCGCGCTGGGCGAGCGGCTGTACTCGCGCTGGGACTTCAAGGCGATCCTGTCCGGCGGCTACGTCGACATCATCCAGCCCGACCCGTCGCACGCCGGCGGCATCACCGAGACGCGCAAGATCGCGGCGATGGCGGAGGCGTACGACGTGGCCGTCGCGCTGCATTGCCCGCTGGGGCCGATCGCGCTGGCGGCCAACCTCCAGCTCGACGCCGTCTGCTACAACGCGTTCATCCAGGAGCAGAGCCTGGGGATTCATTACAACACGGGCAGCGACCTGCTCGACTACCTCGTGGACCCGTCGGTGTTCCACTACGCGGACGGGCACGTGCGGATCCCGCAGGGGCCGGGGCTGGGGATCGAGGTGAACGAGGCGCACGTGATCGAGCAGGCCAAGGTCGGGCACCGCTGGCGGAACCCGATCTGGCGGCACAAGGACGGGAGCTTCGCGGAGTGGTGAGCGGGCAAGCAAGCAAGGTTGAGGCTCTGCCTCAAACTCCGCCAAAGGCTTGCCTTTGGAATCCAATACTTAAGTCAAGCCAGTCCAGGGGGGCTCCCCCTGGCGGGTCCCCGCTTCTAAGCAATGGGGCAGAGCCCTGGCCTTGCTTCCCGTGACGGCTCCGCCCGCCCTGGTGCTGGGCGACTGGGGCACCAGCAGCCTGCGGCTCTGGGCGGTGGCCGCGGACGCCGCCGTGCTGGCCGAGCGGCGGTCCGGCGAGGGCATGTCGACGCTGGCGCCCGGGGCGTTCGAGGCGGTGCTGCGCGGCCATCTCGACGTGCTGGGGGCGGCGCCGGTGCTGCTGTGCGGCATGGTGGGGGCGCGGCAGGGGTGGCGCGAGGCGCCGTATGTCGCGGTGCCGGCCGACGTGGGCTCGATCTGCGACAGGGTGGTGGGCGTGGCGGCGGGCGGGCTGGACGTGCGCATCGTGCCGGGGCTGTCGGTGGGAGGCGGGGCGGTGGGAGGCGGGGACGCGGTGGCGCGGTGCGACGTGATGCGCGGCGAGGAGACGCAGTTGCTCGGCGTGCTGCTGGGCGAGCCGGGGATGAGCGGGACGGTGGTGATGCCGGGCACGCACTCAAAATGGGTGCGGCTGGAGGGCGGGCGAGTGAGCGGGTTCGAGACGGCGATGACGGGGGAGCTGTACGCCGTGCTGTGCCGGCACTCGGTGCTGCGCCACAGCGTCGGCGAGGCGCAGGGCGCGGCGTCGGGCGATGCATCGGGGGAGGCGTTCGCGCGCGGGCTGGCGGCGGGGCTGGCGGCGCCGCAGCGGCTGGTGCTGTCGCTGTTCGGGGTGCGGGCGGCATCGCTGCTGCACGGCCTGGGCGGCGAGGACGCGGCGGCGATGCTGTCCGGGCTGCTGATCGGCGCGGAGGTGGGGGGCGCCGCGGTTGGAAGCGCGGAGGTCGGGCGCGAGGTGGTGCTGGTGGCGGGCGGCGTGCTGGCGCGACGCTACGGCGAGGCGCTGCGTTCGGCGGGCTGCCGGCCCCGGGTGGTGGACGCGGAGGCGGCGTCGCGCGACGGGCTGCTGCACGTGGCGCGGCGGCTGTGGCCGGAGCGGATGATGGGGGTGGCATGATGGGGACGGTATGATGGGGACTGGGGGCGAGTGGCCGGCGCTGCGGCGCAACCTGGTGGCGATCCTGCGCGGTGTCAGGCCGGAGGAGGTCGTGGCGATCGGCGAGGCGCTGGTGGCGGCGGGGTTCGACGCGATCGAGGTGCCGTTCAACTCGCCGGAGCCGCTGGACTCGATCGCCCGGCTGGTGCGCGCGCTGCCGGCCGAGGTGCTGGTCGGTGCGGGCACCGTGCTCGACGCGGGCTCGGTGGACGCGGTGCACGGGGCGGGCGGGCGGCTGATCGTCTCGCCGAACATGGACCCGGCGGTGATCGGCAGGACAGCGTCGCTGGGGATGGCCAGCCTGCCCGGGGTGTTCACGCCGAGCGAAGCTTTCGCGGCGCTGGCGGCCGGGGCGTCGGCGCTGAAGTTCTTCCCGGCCTCGGTGCTGGGGGCGGAGGGCGTCTCCGCGGTGCGGGCGGTGCTGCCGCGCGGCACCGTGCTGGGCGTGGTGGGCGGCGTGGCGGACGCGCACTTCGCCGCATACGCCGCGGTGGGAGTGACGGTGTTCGGGCTGGGGTCGAGCCTCTACAAGCCAGGCCTCGACGCGGCGGGGGTGGGCGCGCGCGCGGCGGCCGCGGTGGCGGCGTACGACGCGGTGTTCGCGGCCTGAGCGGGGGCGTTCCGCGCCGCGTGGCTGGCAAGGTGTTGTTAACCGGGGGTGCGTAGGCTGGGTGAGGCCGGCGGTGGTTGGGGCCGGCCTGACGAGGGAGCTTGCGCCATGTCGATGACCGTCGGATCGCCTGCCGCCGCCTATTTTTCGCCGGGTCCTGCGGCCCGGCCATCGCCTGCCCCCGCAGCAGGCGGGGCGGGCGCGGTCGATATCGTCGCGCTGAGTGTGGCGGCCAAGCTGTCCCTGACCTCGACCGCGGTGGCCAGCGCGGCCGAGGCGACCGAGGGCGCCGTCGGCGCGGCGACGGCGGCGCTCGCGACGGGCCTCACGGTCTAGCCGCCTGCGGGAGTCGGCAAGGCAGAAAGCAAGGCTGGGCTCTGCCCAGACCCGCCAGGGGCGAGCCGCCCCTGGACCGGCTTTACTTAAGTATCGGATTTCAAAGGCGAGCCTTTGGCGGATGAGGTAAAGCCTCAACCTTGCTCGCTTCCTGTCCCCGTCGCCGGTCCGGCGGGAGGGCGTGGCGTGCATGCCCTGGAAAATGGCGGAGGCGGCCTGTAAGCAGGTTCCGGATCTGCAAGCAGGAGGGGCGTCGCCATGGCCGTGAAGATTGCCATCAACGGGTTCGGGCGGATCGGGCGCCTGGTGCTGCGCGCGATCGTGGAGAGCCGGCGCGACGACGTGGTGCCGGTGGCGATCAACGACCTCGGCAGCGTCGAGGCCAACGCCCACCTGCTGCGCTACGACAGCGTGCACGGCCGCTTCCCCGCCGAGGTCGTCGTCGACGGCGACAGCATCACCATCCGCCACGGCGGGCGCACCATCGGGCCGATCCGGGTCTCCGCGGAGCGCGACCCGTCCAAGGTGCCGTACCAGGGCGTCGACGTGGCGATGGAGTGCACGGGGCTGTTCACGTCGAAGGAGAAGGCGTCGGCGTTGCTGACGGCGGGGGCAAGGCGGGTGCTGGTGTCCGCGCCGGGCGACGGGGTGGACGCGACCGTGGTGTTCGGCGTCAACGAGGACGTGATGACCCCGGAGATGACCGTGGTGTCGAACGCGTCGTGCACGACCAACTGCCTGGTGTCGATGGTCAAGGTGCTGCAGGACAGTTTCGGGGTCGCGCGCGGCTACATGACGACGATCCACTCCTACACCGGCGACCAGAACACGGTGGACACGCTGCACAAGGACCTGCGCAGGGCGCGGGCGGCGGCGCTGTCGATGATCCCGACCAGCACCGGGGCGGCCAAGGCGGTCGGGCTGGTGATGCCGGAGCTGCGCGGCCGGCTGGACGGCACCTCGATCCGGGTGCCGACGCCGAACGTGTCGCTGGTCTCGCTCGACGTGAACCTGGAGCGCAACGCCACCGTGGCGGAGATCAACGCGGCGATGAAGGCGGCGAGCGAGGGGCGGATGCGCGGCGTGCTCGACTACAGCACGGCCGAGCTGGTCAGCAGCGACTTCAACCACGTGCCGGCGTCGTGCTCGTTCGACGCGACGCAGACCCAGGTCGTGGATGGAGGGGCGATGGCGCACGTCGTCGGGTGGTACGACAACGAGTGGGGGTTCTCGAACCGCATGGTCGATACCGCGGCGCGGCTGGGCAGCCTGTAAGGCAAGGCCAGGGCTCTGCCTTGGACCCGCTGGGGGCAGGCGCCTTCAGACCCGCGCACGTCAGGGTTCGAGGCACGGGCCGCACGAGTGTGCCGTAGGCTCTTGCAGAATGGTTTCCAAAGGCCTCCGGCCTTTGGCGGGTCTGGGCAGAGCCCAGCCTTGCTTTCTTCCTCGGGAGGCCACGTCCATGGCATTCAGCACGATCGACTCGTTCAACCCCCACGGCCTGCGCGTGCTGCTGCGCGTGGACTTCAACCTCCCCATGCGCGACGGGAAGATCACCGACGTCTCCCGGCTGCAGCGGGTGGCGCCGACGATCAGCGAGCTGGCGGACAAGGGCGCGCGGGTGATCGTGGCCAGCCACTTCGACCGGCCGAAGGGCCAGGTGGTGCCGTCGATGTCGCTGCGGCCGATGGCGGCGGCGCTGGAGGAGGCGATCGGCCGGCCCGTGGCGTTCGCGCCCGACTGCATCGGGCCGGTCGCCGAGAACGCGGTGGCGGCGATGCGCGACGGCGACATCCTGCTGCTGGAGAACACGCGGTTCCACGCGGGCGAGGAGGCGAACGACCCCGACCTGGCGCGGCACCTGGCGCGGCTTGCGGACGTGTATGTCAACGACGCGTTCTCGGCGGCGCACCGGGCGCACGCCAGCACGCACGGGGTGGCGCAGCACCTGCCGTCGCACGCGGGGCGGCTGATGCAGCGCGAGCTGGAGGCGCTCGGCGCCGCGCTCACCGACCCGGAGCGGCCGGTGGCGGCGATCGTGGGCGGGGCCAAGGTGAGCACCAAGCTCGACCTGATCGGCAACGTGCTGGGGCGGGTGGACGTGCTGGTGATCGGCGGCGCGATGGCCAACACGTTCCTCGCAGCCCAGGGGGTGCGGGTCGGCAAGTCGCTGCAGGAGGCGGAGATGCACGCGACCGCGCTCGACATCTTGGAGCGGGCGAAGGCGAGCGGGTGCGAGATCGTGCTGCCGGTGGACGCGGTCACGGCGACGGAGTTCCGCGCGGACCCGCCGACGCGGGTGGTGGCGATCGACGAGGTGGCGAGCGACGCGATGATCCTGGACGTGGGGCCGCGCACGGTGGCGGCGCTGGTGGCGCGGCTGCCGGCGCTGCGCACGCTGGTGTGGAACGGGCCGCTGGGGGCGTTCGAGACGCCGCCGTTCGACGCGGCGACGGTGGCGCTGGCGCGCGCGGTGGCGGCGGCGACGAAGGCCGGGCGGCTGCGCAGCGTCGCGGGTGGGGGGGACACGGTCTCGGCGCTGCGCCACGCGGGGGTGCTGGAGCAGATGAGCTACGTGTCGACGGCGGGCGGCGCGTTCCTGGAGTGGCTGGAGGGCAAGGTGCTGCCGGGGATCGCGGCGCTGGAGGGGACTGTGTTCCCAGGGTGAGGAAGGCCAGGGCTCTGCCCTGGACCGGCTTCACTTAAGTAATGGATTCCAAAGGCGAGCCTTTGGCGGAGTTTGAGGCAGAGCCTCAACCTTTCTCGCTGCCTTCCTGTTAACCGGCCGGCAACGAACACCTGCTAGGAAGGCCGCATGTTGTCACTGTCCTCGCTCTCCGCGTTCTCCCAGTCCATCGCCGCGCGGGCCGCGCCGCCGAGCCCGACGCCGGTCGCCGCGCGCGATGCCGTAGCGCGGGCTGCCCCACTGCCCGGGGTGTCCGCTGCCCCGCCGCCGGCGTCTGGCAGGCCCGCGCCCCGGGGGTCGTTGCTTAACCTGTCGGTCTGACGGCGGCGCAACGGAGTCGTGCCTGCGCGCTGCGCGCGGGCCGTCCATACGTTTCGTTGCCTGTAACAAAGTTCAACTTTATCGCGCACCGTTGATCCGGGAGGGGGTGTCGGGCAGGGTGCCCCATGCCCGAGTTCACCCTTCGCGTCCCGGACGGCGACACGCGCGAGCGATCGGTGTGCTCGGCGTGCGGCCATGTGGACTATCGCAACCCCAAAGTTGTCGTGGGCTCAGTCGTGGCGCGGGGCGGGCGGGTGCTGCTGTGCCGGCGCGCGATTGAGCCGCGCCGCGGGTTCTGGACCTTGCCGGCGGGCTACCTGGAGCTGGACGAGACTCCGGAGGAAGGCGCGCGGCGCGAGGCGGACGAGGAAGCGGGCGCCGCCATCGTCACCGACGGGCTGCTCGCGGTGTTCAGCGTCAGCCGCATCGGCCAGGTGCTGATGATGTTCAGGGCGCGGTTCGCCGACGAGGGCGCCGAGCGGCTGATCCTGGCGGGCGAGGAGAGCCTGGAGGTCGGGCTGTTCGCCTGGTCCGAGATCCCGTGGGACGCGCTGGCGTTCCCCACCGTGCGCTGGGCGCTCGACGCGTGGCGCGCTGCCGGCGACGGCCCGCTCGGCGCGCCCGCCGGCAATCCGGTCGAGGACCGCCGCGGCACGCAGCGCCTGCCCGCCGAAGGAGGCCTGTCATGACGCGGGTGGGCGCTGGTGGACATTGCCTGTCTGCTCGCTGGCGGCGGGTCGCCGTGGTGGCGCTGGTCGGCGCGGGGCTGCCGCTGGCGCCGGGCGCGCGGGCGGGGGGTGCGTCGCCATATGCCGTCTCGGGCTTCGAGCTGCCGATCGTGGTGCCGGGCGGGACCGCGGTGGCGCCGCAGCCGAACACGGGTGCCTCGCTATACGAGCGCGCGCCAGTGCCGAACCAGAACGCCTTTGCGCCGGACGCCGACGCGGGGCCGAGCGATCCAGTGCAGCCCTCGGTGATCCGCAGGGCCGGCCGTGTCGGCGAGAGCGACGGCTACTCGCGCGGCTCCTCATCGACGTCAGCGCAGGAAAGCCGCATGAAGCCCAGCCTCGGCTTCGCGCTGCACGTGCCGACGGAGTAGGCGGTTGCTCCAGGGTCTGACGACCCTCGTCCTGTTCCAGTTCGCGGGCGAGGTGCTCGCCCGCTCCCTCGGCCTTGGTCTGCCCGGCCCGGTGATCGGCTTGGTGCTGCTGTTCTGCGTGCTGGTGACGCGCGGGCGGAGCGGGGCGGAGCTGCGCGTCGCGTCGTCGGGGCTGCTGCGCCACCTGTCGATGCTGTTCGTGCCGGCCGGGGTTGGCGTGGTGACGCAGCTCGGGGCGCTGCGCGAGAACTGGAAGCCGGCGGTCGCCGCGATCGTGGTGTCCACGGCGCTCGGGCTCGCGGTGACGGGCTGGGTGATGCAGCGGCTGTCGCGCGGCACGACACAGGGTTGAGGCGTTGAGTGAGGAAGCAAGCAAGGCTGGGCTCCGCCCAGACCCGCCAGGGGGGAAGCCCCCCCTGGACCGGCTTTACCCAAGTGTTGGATTCCAAAGGCGAGCCTTTGGCGGAGTTTGAGGCAGAGCCTCAACCTTCCTTGCCTTCTTCAAGGCGGGGGCGGCGGTGAATCTGGCACATGTCTGGGTGTATCTGGAGACGACGCCGCTGCTCGGCCTCGCCAGCACCCTGGTCGCGTGGCAGGTGGCGGTGGCTCTGTCGCGCCGGCTCGGCAACGCGGCGGCGGCGAGCCCGGTGCTGCTGGCGATCTCGATGCTGGCAGTGCTGCTGCTGGCCACAGGCACGTCATACGGGGCGTATTTCCAGGGCGCGCAGTACGTGCACTTCCTGCTCGGGCCGGCGACCGTGGCGCTGGCGGTGCCGATGCACGACAACTGGGCGCAGATCAGGCGCTCGGCGCCCGCGCTGCTGCCGGCGCTGCTGGCGGGCTCGGTCACTGCGGCGGCCAGCGCCATGCTGGTGGCGCGCGCGCTGGGGGGCAGCCGGGTGATCGTGCTGTCGCTGGCGCCGAAGTCGGTGACGACGCCGATCGCCATGGGCGTGTCCGAGCAGATCGGCGGCTCGCCCTCGCTCACCGCGGTGTTCGTGCTGATCACCGGGCTCACGACGATCGGGCTGATGGGGCCGGTGATGCGCTTGGTGCGGGTGCGGGACTGGCGGGCGTTCGGGCTGGCGGCGGGCACCGCGGGGCACGGGCTGGCCACGGCGCAGGCGCTGCTGCTCGACGAGACGGCAGGCGCGTTCGCAGGGCTGGCGATCGGGGTCAACGGGGTGGTCACGGCGGTCGTCGTGCCGCCGCTGGCGGGGTGGATCGTGGGGTGAGGCCCTCGCGCGGGCAGCAAGGCCAGGGTTCTGCGCCATGCGTCAGGGCGGGGACCCGCAGAGGGCGAGCGCTTCGGGCACGGCTCCGGGAGGACGGCAGGTTCGCGAGTGCGTGACCGACCGGGGACGGTGCGACCGGGAGGCATGTGCGGCGTTGTGGGCGGGCAACCGTTGGGAGGATACGCGAGATGGTCGAGAGCAGCCAGATTCAGGAGCACGCCGAGGTGATTGGGGCGGACGGGGTGCACGTCGGCACCGTCGATCACGTGCAGGGTCAGCGCATCAAGCTGACGAAGAAGGATTCGGGGGACCAGCACCACCACTACATATCGCTCGGGCTGGTGGCGGAGATCGAGGACGGCACGGTCAGGCTGTCGGCGAACGCCGATGTGGCGGTGACGATGGAAGAAGGGGAGTAACGCCGGGCGTCCCGGGCCAGTGCCGCACGGAGGCTCGCCGGGTGTCGGCGGGGCTTCGCGCGGGGTGGGGTGGGCTCCGGGGCTGGTGCGAAGTCAGTGGACCCATGTTCGATTGTGGAACGTGCAACGAATGGGTGGTTTCCAAGACCTGGTGCCGGAGGTCTTCGAGTGTGACCGGTGAAGCAAGCAAGGTTGAGGCTCTGCCTCAAACTCCGCCAAAGGCTCGCCTTTGGAATCCACTCCTTCAGTAAAGCCGGTCCAGGGGGGGCTTCCCCCCTGGCGGGTCTGGGCAGAGCCCAGTCTTGCTTGCTGAGGTCGACGCATGATGCCGGCCCTGCGGTGTCTGTCACTTTTGTGATCAGACCCTGCAAGGGATTCGGGCACCCGGTCTCGCCATGCACCTCAAGGCCCGGCTGCCGCCGGATTTTCGGCCAGCGTCAGGACGGCAAGGCCGCTGCTGGACGACAGCAGCGCCGAAATCATGGGCTGCGGGTCACGTTGTGCCCGGCCCGCGATCGATGCGGGAGCGGTGCGAGTCCCACATTACCGCGCAGGTGGCACGGCGTGTGCTTTCCGGGGTCTTCAAGGCCGCAGCAACGCAGCCTCGACGCGCTCAAGGCACCGCGCGCCGATGTCCCGGCCGCCGCGGCACCCGCACGCTGTCGACAATCTTGCCCCACCCGCAGGAGTTCTGCATGGCCACGGCCAAAGCCACCCGTATCGACCTGTTCAGCTTCTCCACCCCGCAGATGCGCGCCTTCCACCTGACGTGGATCGCCTTCTTTGTGTGCTTCTTCGCGTGGTTCGCCACGGCGCCGCTGATGCCGGTCATCAAGGGCGACCTCGGCCTGACGAACGACCAGGTCTACTCGATCGGCATCGCCGGCGTGTTCGCGACCGTGCTCGCCCGCTTCATCATCGGCCCGCTGTGCGACAAGTACGGGCCGCGCCTCACCTACACGGCGCTGCTGTTCTTCGGCGCCTTTCCGGTGATCGGCGTGGCGTTCGCCTGGGACTACACGTCGTTCCTGGTGTTCCGCCTGCTGATCGGCATCATCGGCGCCAGCTTCGTCATCACACAGTTCCACACCTCGGTGATGTTCGCGCCCAACGTGGTCGGCACCGCCAACGCCACCGTGGGCGGCTGGGGCAACGCGGGCGGCGGCGTCACGCAGAGCGTGATGCCGCTGGTGCTGGCGCTGGTCGGCGCCTGGGGCTTCAGCAAGGGCCTGTCGTGGCGCTACGCGCAGGTTCTTCCGGCCGCCCTGATGCTGATCACCGCGGTGCTGTACTGGAAGTACACGCAGGACACGCCAGAGGGCAACTTCGCCGACATGCGTCGCAGGGGCCTGTCGACGATGGTCGGCAAGAAGGGCGGCTGGGACGTCATGAAGGAGGCGTCGAGGAACTACCGGGTGTGGCTGCTCGGCGCGTGCTACGGCGCGTCGTTCGGGGTCGAGCTGTTCGTCCATTCCATCGCGGCGACCTACTACTTCAACCGCTACCAGCTCTCGCTCGAGGATGCCGGCCTGGCGGTCGGCGCGTTCGGCCTGCTGGCGCTGTTCGCGCGCGCCCTGGGCGGCCTGCTGTCCGACAGGATCGCGCAGACGAAAGGGCTGGACGGCCGCACCTGGCTGCTGTTCGGCCTGATGATCGGCGAGGGCGTGTTCCTGATCGCGTTCTCCCAGGCCGGCGCGGTCGGGATGGCGGTCTCGATGATGCTGGTGTTCGGCCTGTTCACGCATATGGCGTGCGGCTCGCTCTACGCGCTGGTCCCGTTCATCGACCGCAAGGCGCTGGGCGGCGTGTGCGGCATCATCGGCGCGGGCGGCAACATCGGCGGCGTCGCGGCGGGGCTGCTGCTGCGCTTCACCGGCAAGCCGGCGTTCTGCTTCATGGTGCTTGGCGTCGCCGCCATCGTCTGTGCCTGCGGCGCGGCGGCGATCCGCTTCTCCGTCAAGCACAAGCAGGACGAGCAGGCGCTCTACGACGCGGCCGTGGCACAGCGCATGTCGTCGTCGATGGCGATCGCGGCCTGAGCCGCCGGCTTCACCAAGCCCTGAGAGGGCCGACCGCGGCGACGCGGCCGGTCCTTTGCTTTGATCGGTCAAGCAAGCAAGGTTGAGGCTCTGCCTCAAACTCCGCCAAAGGGCGAGCCCTTTGGAAACGTTTACTTAAGTAAAGCCGGTCCAGGGGCGGCTCGCCCCTGGCGGGTCTGGGCGGAGCCCAGCCTTGCTTTCTTTACGCAACCGCCCGCGCCGAGCCGAGCACGCTGAGCGCCACCGCTTCCGCCGCGCGGATGCCGTCGATCCCGGCCGACAGGATGCCGCCGGCGTGGCCTGCGCCTTCCCCGGACGGGTAGAGGCCGGCGACGTTGAGGCTGCGGCCGTCGCGGCGTCGGAGCATCCGCACCGGCGAGGAGGTGCGGGTCTCCACGCCGGTCATCACCGCATCTTCCATGGCGAAGCCGGGGATCTGGCGGTCGAAGACGGGCAGGGCCTCGCGGATCGCGGCGGCGGCATAGTCGGGCAGGCATGTCGCGAGGTCGGTGGGGCGCACGCCAGGGCGGTAAGAGGGCGTGACGCTGCCCAGCTCCGTGGAGGCGCGGCCGGCGAGGAAGTCGCCGACGCGCTGGGCGGGGGCGGCGTAGGTGCCGCCGCCGGCGTGGAAGGCGGCCTCCTCCCAGCGGCGCTGGAAGGCGATGCCGGCGAGCGCGTCGCCCGGGTAGTCGTCGGGGGTGACGGCCACGACGAGGCCGGCGTTGGCATTGCGTTCGTTGCGCGAGTACTGGCTCATGCCGTTGGTGACGAGGCGGCCGGGCTCGGAGGCGGCAGCGACGACGGTGCCGCCGGGGCACATGCAGAAGCTGTAGGCGGAGCGTCCGTTCGCGCAGTGATGCACGAGCTTGTAGTCGGCGGCGCCGAGGAGCGCGTGGCCGGCCTGGGCGCCGAAGCGGGCGCCGTCGATCAGGGATTGCGGGTGCTCGATGCGCACACCGAGCGAGAACGGCTTGGCGCGCATGGCGACGCCGTCGCGGTGCAGCGCCTCGGTGGTGTCGCGGGCGCTGTGGCCGATGGCGAGGACGACGTGGTCCGTCGCGATGCGGCCGCCGTCGGCAAGCACGACGCCGGCCACGCGCAGGCGGGGGCCGTCCCAGGGCTCGGGGTCGCCGCCGGGCTCGGAGGCGGTGGGCGCGTCGGGGCGCGCGCCCAGGGGCTCCGGGCGCAGGTCGAGCGAGGCGACGCGGCTGGCGAAGCGGTACTCGCCGCCGAGGGACTCGATGGTGGCGCGCATCCGCTCGACCATGCCGACGAGGCGAAAGGTGCCGATGTGCGGCTTGCTGACGGTGAGGATCTCCTCCGGCGCGCCGGCGAGGACGAACTCGTCAAGCACCTTGCGGCCGTAGTGGCGGGGGTCGCTGACCTGGCTCCACAGCTTGCCGTCGGAGAAGGTGCCGGCGCCGCCCTCGCCGAACTGCACGTTGCTCTCCGGGTCGAGGGTCGAGCGGCGCCACAGCGCCCAGGTGTCCCGGGTGCGGCGGCGCACCGGCTGCCCGCGCTCCAGCACGATCGGGCGCAGGCCCATCTGCGCCAGCAGCAGCGCCGCGAACAGGCCGCACGGGCCGGCGCCGATCACCACCGGGCGGGGCGCGTCGGGCGCGCGCCCGCCCGCGTGGGCGACGAAGCGGTAGCGCGTGTCGGGCGAGGGCGCGATGCCGGGGGCGGAGACGGCGCGCTCGTCGCGGACGGCGACGTCGAGGGTGTAGACCAGGCGGATGTCGCCGCGCTTGCGGGCGTCGTAGCCGCGGCGGGCGACGTGGTGCTCGCCCACGTCGGCGGCGGGGATGCCGAGGCGGGCGGCGAGCGCGGGCACCAGCGCGCCGGGGGCGTGGTCGAGGGGCAGGCGAAGCTCGGTGACGCGCAGCATGGGGCGGAGATCGGCGCTGGGCGGGGCGGGCGCAAGGGCAGGCAGCAAGGCCAGGGCTCTGCCCTGGACCGGCTTTTCTCTAAGAGTGGATTCAAGAGTGGATTCCAAAGGCGAGCCTTTGGCGGAGTTTGAGGCCCATGCTTGAAAGCGGGGCCTCAACCTTGCTTTCTGCCTATGCTTGGAGCCGGCGGTGTTCCCCGTGGTATAGGCTGTTCCAGGATCGTTTACCCGGAGCCGCTGCATGGCCTCACTTGCCCAGACCCGCCGCGCCGCGCCGGGCGGTTCCGCCGACCGGCTGGCCTCGCCGGAGATCCGGCTGCTGGTGCGGCGGCGGCTGGCGGAGCTGGGCGGGGTGGTGCTGGGGCTGTGCGGGGTGGCGCTGCTGGTGGCGCTGGCGAGCTACAACCCACGCGACCCGTCCCTGAACACGGCGGCCTCGGTGCGCGTGACCAACCTGGTGGGGCCGGCGGGGGCGGTGCTGTCGGACCTGCTGCTGCAGGGCTTCGGGCTGGCGGGCGCGCTGCCGGGGATGGCGATGCTGGCCTGGGCGTGGCGCATCGCCTCTGGTGGCAGGCTGGGGCGGGTGTCGGTCCGGGTGGGCGCCACGCTGCTGGCGCTGCCGATGCTGGGCGCGGCCCTGGGGACGCTGCCGGTGGGCTCGGGCATGGCGGGCACGGTGGGCAGCGGCCTGGCGTGGCCGACGAGCGCGGGGCTGGGCGGGGCCGCGGGGCGGGTGCTCGGGCTGGGCGTGCTCGGCGCGGCGCGCGGGGCGTTCGGGCCGGTGGGCACGGGGCTGGTGTGGGTCGTGGGGCTGGCGGTGGCACTTGGGCTGGTGCTGCTCGGGCTCGGGCTGACGCCGGGCGAGTGGCGCGCGGCGGGGCGCGGGGCGCGGCGGGGCATGAGCGGGGCCGGGCTGGGCCTGGCCGGCGCCGGGCGCGGGCTGGCGGATGCCGCGCGGCGTGGTGCCGCGCCGGGGTTGCGGTTCTGGGCGTGGCGGCCAGGCGCGGGGCGGCCAGGCGCGGGACGGTCCGGCGCGGCGGGCGCCAGTGCGGCGTGGAGTGGGGCGGCGTGGGGCGGTGCGGCGGGGCCGGGCACGTCGCGGCTCTCCGGGCTGCTGCCGCGCGAGAGGATGGCGGAGGAGGGCGCACCCGGGTCGGCGTGGCCCGGCGGTGGCGGGAGCGGCTCCGTCCCGGCAGGCACGGAGCGGCGCGAGCCTGTGCTGGGGGTCGGCGGCGCGCCGCGTCGCGTGCCGGTGGTGGCGGTCGGCACGGGCGTACCCGCTGGCGACGCACCCGCCGGCGACGTGCCCGCTGGCGGCATCGCGGCTGGCGAGGCCGGCGGTGGCGCCACGGTCGCGGCCGGGCCGTTGGCCGAGGGGCAGGACGACGGCGCGGAGCAGGTCGCGGTGGCCAGGACCGCGCGGGTCAGGCCGAGCGGGGTGGTGGCGGCGCTGCGGGCGGTGGCGCCGCGGATCGTGGCGGCCGGGGCGGCGGGCCGGCTCGCGCCTGCCGCGCCGATGCCGCTCGCGTCGCACGATGGCGGGGCGGCGGCCGAGGGTGCCTGGCGGTTCCCGCCGCTGTCGCTGCTCAGGCCGGCGCCCGAGCGCGGCGCCAGCGGGCCTTCCGAGGAGGCGCTGCAGTCCAACGCCCGGCTGCTGGAGACCGTGCTCAACGACTACGGCGTGCAGGGCGCGATCCGCGAGATCCGGCCCGGCCCGGTGGTCACGCTCTACGAGCTGGAGCCGGCGCCGGGCATCCGCTCGGCCCGCGTGATCGGGCTGGCCGACGACGTCGCGCGCAGCCTGTCGGTCACCGCGGTGCGCATCGCCACGGTGCCCGGGCGCAACGTGATCGGCATCGAGGTGCCCAACAGCTTCCGCGAGACGGTCTATCTCAGCGAGCTGCTCGGCGCCGAGGAGTGGGCGCAGCATCCCTCTCGGCTGTCGCTCGCCCTGGGCAAGGACATCGCCGGGCTGCCGATCGTGGCCGATCTCGCGCGGATGCCGCACCTGCTGGTCGCGGGCACCACCGGGTCGGGCAAGTCGGTGGGCATCAACGCGATGATCCTCAGCCTGCTGTACCGGCTGAGCCCGGAGCAGTGCCGGCTGATCCTGATCGACCCGAAGATGCTGGAGCTGTCGGTGTACGACGGCATCCCGCACCTGATGGCGCCGGTGGTGACGGAGCCGGCCAAGGCGGTCACGGCGCTGAAGTGGACGGTGCGCGAGATGGAGCGGCGCTACAGGGCGATGAGCCAGCTCGGGGTGCGCAACGTCGGCGGCTACAACGACCGGGTGGCCGAGGCCGCGGCCAAGGGCGAGGTGGTCACGCGCCGCGTGCAGACCGGCTTCGACTCGGAGACCGGGCGGCCGATCTTCGAGGAGCAGCCGCTGGCGCTGGAGACGCTGCCGTTCCTGGTGGTGATCATCGACGAGATGGCCGACCTGATGATGACCGCCGGCAAGGAGATCGAGGCCGCGATCCAGCGCCTCGCGCAGATGGCGCGCGCGGCGGGCATCCACGTCATCATGGCCACGCAGCGGCCCTCGGTGGACGTGATCACCGGCACCATCAAGGCGAACTTCCCGACGCGCATCTCCTACCAGGTGATCAGCAAGTTCGACAGCCGCACCATCCTGGGCGAGCAGGGCGCGGAGCAGCTCCTGGGGCAGGGCGACCTGCTTTATATGCAGGGCGGCGGCAGGATCGGGCGCGTGCACGGGCCGTTCGTGGGCGACCGAGAGGTCGAGGACGTGGTCGCCTTCCTGCGCGCGCAGGGCGAGCCGGCGTATCTCGACGAGGTCACGGAGGGCTCGGACGACGAGGACGGGGCGAACAACGCGCTGTCGGGGATCGCGGCGGCGGGCGAGGGGGAGAAGGGGCTGTTCGACCAGGCGGTCGACGTGGTCTCGCGCGAGGGCAAGGCCAGCACCAGCTTCATCCAGAGGCACCTGTCGATCGGCTACAACCGCGCGGCCAAGCTGATCGAGCAGATGGAGAAGGAAGGCATCGTCAGCCCCGCCAACCACGTCGGCAAGCGCGAGGTCCTGGTAAGGCGGCACGAGGACTGAACGGGCGGGCTTGTCAGGCAGCAAGCAAGGCCAAGGCTCCGTCCTGGACCCGCCCCATACTTGAAGGTGGGACCTTAACCCTGCTTCTTGACTGCGGCCCAACAGCACGAGGCCATTGCCCAGGCAAAGTGACGATGTTGGTCATGCCAACGCAAGCCGGAGGGGCGCATGGCTGACGGGAAAGGCCGCGGGGCCAACGAGATCAAGACGCCGTTCGTGTTCGTGCGCCACGGCGACCCGCCTCCCCTCGACTGGATGGCGCGCCACCCCGGCTGGGTCAGGTTTCCCGCGACGCTGGTGCCGCGGCCCGTGCCGCAGCGGGTGGTGCCCGGCACGCCCTGGGACGCGGCAGGTGCGGGCGAGGCGGCCGAGTTCGGGCCGATGTCGCGGCCGGTGTCGGTGGGCGCGCCCGTGGTGCGTCGCCGCAGGGTGCCGGTGCACCGGCTGCCCACCGGGGCGGGCGGCATGGACATGAGGGACGCGGTCGATGCCTACCGGCAGGCCAGCGAGACGATCGACAGGGCAGCTTCGACGTATCTGGCGTCGGTTGCCGGCAGCGCGGGGGTTGACGGGCACAAGCCGGCCGGTCGTGCGGCCGCGGCTCCGGACGGCCACGAGGGTGCGGCTGGCGGGGAGCCCCACGACCAAGTGCCGCTGCACCGGCTGCCGCCGCAGCCGCAGTGGCCCATCGAGGAGTCCAAGAGCCTGGACGCGGCCTATCGGCAGGCCTGTAGAGACCTGGACAAGGCGGCGCTGCTCGAGTCGGCCGAACCGCTGACGGCCGACCAGTTGCGCGCGATCATGCCGCAGGCCGGCGCCGCGGCGGACCTCTACGTCGATGCGCTGAACTACGCCATGATCATGCACGGCATCAACACGAACGTGCAGCGCGCCGCCTTCCTGGCGCAGATCGCGGTGGAGAGCGGGCAGCTCCACAAAACGGAGGAGGACCTGTACTACACTACTGCGCACAGGATTACGGTTTTCTGGCCGAGGCTCTTTCCAACCGATGCTGCGGCGGCACCCTACACTCGCAACCCGGAGGCACTCAGCAATCGGGCGTATGCCGGCAAGAACGGCAACGGCAACGAGGAAAGCGGTGACGGCTTCCGCTATCGTGGCCGTGGCCTGATGCAGGTGACAGGCCGCGCCAACTACCGCGCCAGTGGTTTCGAGAACAATCCCGATGCGATGGCCGAGCCGCAGAATGCTGCAAATAGTGCGGCGATATGGTGGGAGAACAACGGCATGGACACTCGGACGTCGGCGTTGCTCGACCGGACGCAGTTCGATGCCGTGACGCGCACCGTCAACACCGCCAAGCGTGACGCGCAGGAACGATGGAACACCTACCAGCGCGCCCTCGATGCATTCGGAGTCCCCCGATGAAGCGCGCGACACCCGCCGTGCTGCTCCTTGCAGCGCTTGCGGGAACTCACCTGGGCGCCGCATCGGCTCGCCCAACCCGGCCCAAGGCGCCCATGTCCCTCTGCCGAGTGCCGGAGAGAGCGTTATTCACCTGCAAAATCAGCAGCAAGGTGGTGTCGATCTGCGGCCAGCCCCGAGGCGAGCACGCTCAAGGCGGAGCGGTGTATCGTTTCGGGCGCCCCGGTCGCATCGATCTGGAAGTTGCCAACCTGCATCATGCCGAGCACGGAACCTCTGGCGGCGGCGACGCCGAGGTCTATGCCGACACCCCGACCCACCGCTACGTCGTCTACGACACGATCGTGCGGACCGGGTTTGGCCCGAGCGGGCATTTCGACCCGCAGGAGGTCTTCGGCCTGCTGGTGCAAAGCGGTGGGAAGACCGTGTCCAACCGGACATGCACCGAGCCTGTGGATCTCGACCCGCTGGTCGGGACGCTGATGCCGAAAGGCGACTACGTGGACCACGACGTGACGCTGCGGCCCCTTCCCCCGGAGACCGAGTGATGCCAGGGAAAAGGCGAGCATCGTCTATGGTTTCGAGAAAAACCTTCACGATGACCAGGCCGCAGAACGCCGCCGACTGCGCGGCGGTGTGGTGGAAGAACAAATGGCTGGACGATCGGACGTTGGCGTTGCTCGACCGGACGCGGTTCGATGCCGTGATCCACACCGTCAACACGGGTGACCGCGACGCGCAGAAACGATGGGGCACCACCCAGCGCGCTCTCGATGCGTTCGGGGTCACGCGATGAAGCGCCCTTCCTACGCCCATAGGGCGAGCCTTCGTATCTCGAAGAGGTGACGGAAGGCAGCGACGACGAGGACGGGGCGTCGGCGCTGTCGAGGACCGCGGGGGCGGGCGAGGGAAGAAGGGCCTGTTCGACCAGGCGGTCGACGTGGTCTCGCGCGAGGGCAAGGCGAGCACGAGCTTCGTCCAGCGTCATTTGTCGATCGGCTACAACCGGGCGGCCAAGCAGATGGAGCGCGAAGGCATCGTCAGCCCCGCCAACCACGTCGGCAAGCGAGAGGTCCTGGTGCGGCGGCGCGAGGACTGAGCGGGCGGGCCTGCAAGGCAGGAAGCGTTGGGGCTGCTGGTGCCAGAAGCCCTTGAGTGTGGCCGGTCAAGCGAGAAAGGTTGAGGCTCTGCCTCATCCGCCAAAGGCTCGCCTTTGGAATCCACTCCTTATACGCTCGGCTGAGTTGGCTGACACGTAAAGAGGCTCCCGGTCCTCATGGAAGCATGGGTCACTTAATAAAGCCGGGCGTATTAGATAAGGCCGGTTCAGGGGCGGCTTGCCTCTGGCGGGTCCCCGCCTTTAAGCAATGGGCAGAGCCCAGCCTTGCCTGCCTTATCGCTCGGGCACCCACAGTTCCAGCGTTCCCGGCGACGGGCTCGGCGCGAAGCCGCTGAACGAGCGGACGCGCCACGGGCTGTGCGCGCCGCCGAGGCTGCGGGACAGGGCGCGGGCCGCCTCGGCGTCGTCGTCGAAGAAGTAGCGGATCTCCGCCGCGCCCGGGGTCGCGGCCACGGTGCGGATCACGGTGCGGGCGAACTGCGGGTCGAGCGTGCGGGCGAGGTCGTCGGCCACCACGGCGCCGCGCCGCGACCCGCCGCGGTAGTGGATGAACACCCGACGGCGGCTGAACTCGGGGTTCGCGACGGCGATGCCGGGCGGGGGCGGGACGACGCCGGGCGGGGCCTGGAGGACGCGGGTGCGCGGCACGTCCGGTGGCGCCGCGACGCGGGGCGGGGCGGGCGGCGGGGGAGCGGGCGCCGTGCCCCCTGACGGGCCGGCCTGGTCCAGCTCGGTAAGCAGGTGGCGGAACGCGGTGGCCGGGGGCAGGGCCGGCGCGGCGGGCGCGTCCAGGGCGGGAACGCCCACAGCGGGAGCGCGCAAGGCGGGTACGTTCAAGGCGGGAACATCCGGGGCGGGAGGCGTGGGCCCGGCGGCCGTGACGATCGGCTCCGGAGCCGGCGCGATCGGCGTGGCGGCGGGCATGGCGGGCGCCGGGCTCGTGGATGCGAGGCCTGTGGATGGGGGAGCCGCGGGCGCGGGATCGGGATCGGGTGCGGGCGTCGCGGCGGTGGCGACCGCGGTGGGGGGTGTCGCGCAGCGCCACGCGCCGTCGAGGTCGATCACCTGCTGCCCGCTCCGGTCGGTCAGGTGGCGGGCGTGGATGCGGCCGCCGTCCTGGCCCGGCAGCAGGGACACCTCCAGGCGGAACGGGGCGCCGGGCTGGGTGGAGCCGAAGAAGGTCTGGCCGCCGATCGCGACCTGCACGCTGCCGTCGCGCGGGCCGGTCTGCGCCGGCGCCGCGCCGTCGAGCCCGGCCACCGTCAGCACCAGGGCGGGCCGCGCCGGGTCGAGCACGCTCGCGGCCGGGTCGGCGCCGAAGCGCAGCAGGTAGTCCTGCCGCCCGCCCGGCAGGGTCAGGGTCGCGCAGAGATGGGTGTCGTCGGCGGGGGCCTGCTGCGCGAGGCGCGCGGACACGGCGCCGGTGGCGTCGAGCTGGACGGCGACCTCGCCGGGCCGCACGTCGGGCAGGGGCGTCGTGAGGTCGCGCGCCTGCGCGGGCGCGGCGTGGCCACCAGCCCAGAGGCAGGCAAGGGCGGCCGTGGCGCGCAGCAGCCGGACCTGCGGGAAGGGAAGCGGCAAGTCCGGGGCCTTTCTGGGTGCGCCGGCAGGGCGGCGGGAGGGAGCAGGAAGACAGAAAGGCCAGGGGCTCTGCCCCCCATGCTTGGAAGCGGGGACCTCGCCAGAGGCTCGCCTTTGGAGTCCATTACTTAAGTAAATCGGTGTCCGGAGGCCCCACGCTTGAAGGAGGGGGCCTTTGGCGGGTCTGGGCAGAGCCCAGCCTTGCTGTCTGTCTTCAGTGGAAATGGCCGGCATCACTCCTCGCGCAGGAAGCCGTGGCGGCCGGTGTCGCGCATCCCGAGGACGACCAGCAGCGACACGCCCGCCATCGCCGTGGCGTACCAGCCGAACCATCCCGCCACGCCCTGGCTCTTGAGCCACAGCGCCACGTATTCGGCGGAGCCGCCGAACACCGAGTTCCCCACCGCGTACGCCAAGCCGACGCCGAGCGCGCGCACCTCCGTGGGGAACATCTCGGCTTTCACCAGGCCGCTGATCGAGGTGTAGAAGCTGTTGATCCCCAGCGCGCCCACCACCAGCAGCAGCGCGGTCCACGGGGTGTGCCCGGCGGCGGCGATGGCGTCGAGCAGCGGCACGGTGGCCAGGATCGACAGCACCCCGAAGCAGAGCAGCGAGCGCCTGCGCCCGACCAGGTCGGAGAACGCGCCGAACAGCGGCTGCGTCGCCACCATCGCGAACAGCGCCAGCGTCATCACCCAGGTCGCGGTGCGCGCGTCCATGCCCGCGGTGTTGACCAGGTATTTCTGCATGTAGGTGGTCCAGGTGTAGAACGCGAGCGAGCCGCCCGAGGTCAGGCCCACGACCTGCCAGAAGGCGCGGCCGTTGCGGCGCAGCAGGGCGAAGCTGCCGGCGTTGCGCCTCGCGGCCTCGTCGGTGCGGATGCTCTCCGGCAGGGAGCGGCGCAGCCACAGCGCGATCAGGGCGAGCGCGGCGCCGAGGCCGAACGGGACGCGCCAGCCCCACTCGCGCATGGCGTCGGGCGAGAGCACCTGCTGGAGCACCAGCATGCTGAGCGCCGCGAGGAGCTGGCCGCCGACCAGGGTGACGTACTGGAACGAGGCGTAGAAGCCGCGGTGGCGTGCGATCGCCACCTCGCTCATGTAGGTGGCGCTGGTGCCATACTCGCCGCCGACCGAGAAGCCCTGCACCAGCCTTGCCAGCAACAGGATCACCGCCGCCGAGCGCCCCAGGGTGGCCGCGGTGGGCAGCACCGCGATCGCCAGCGAGCCCGCGCACATCAGCAGCACGGAGAGCAGCATCGACGCGCGGCGGCCGCGCCGGTCGGCGTAGCGGCCGAAGAACCAGCCGCCGATCGGGCGCATCAGGAAGCCCACCGCGAAGACGCCGGACGTGGCGAGCAGCTCGCTGGTGCGGTCGCCGGAGGGGAAGAACGCCGGGGCGAAGTAGATCGCGCCGAACGCGTAGACGTAGAAGTCGTACCACTCGACCAGGTTGCCCGACGAGCTGGCCAGGATCGCGCGCACCCGGGCCAGCGTGCCCAGCCGGTCCGTGGCCAGCGGGTCGGCGGACGGCAGGGCGAATGCGGCCGCAGGGTCCAGGAGTCGCTCGGTCATGCACGGCCTCGGCGGTTGCGGCGCCGGCGGGCACGGGCCGGGCAAGCGCCAGCGAGCGTCATCCGGGCGGGGGCGTCAAGCGGGGCCGGGGACGCAACGACCGGCAACTTAGGCAAGCAAGGTTGAGGCTCTGCCTCAAACTCCGCCAAAGGCTCGCCTTTGGAATCCACTTGTCTCACTAAGGCCGGTCCAGGGGCGGCTCGCCCCTGGCGGGTCTGGGCAGAGCCCAGCCTTGCTTGCTGGCGCGTCAGCCGCCCGATGCGGAGACGCGCCAGACCGTGTTTCCCAGGTCGTCGGCAATCAGCAGGGCACCCGTGCGGTCCAGCGCCAGGCCCACGGGACGGCCGCGCGCCTGGTCCTTGTCGTTGAGGAAGCCGGTGACGATGTCCTGCGGCGGGCCGGCGGGCCGGCCGGCGTCGAAGGGGACGTAGATCACCTTGTAGCCGTTGAGCGGGGAGCGGTCCCAGCTTCCGTGCTCGCCGACGAAGGCGCCGCCGCGGTAGGTCTCCGGCAGGCCGGCGGCGGTGTCGAACACCAGGCCCAGCGGGGCGACGTGGGAGCTGAGCGCGTAGTCGGGCACGATGGCGCTGGCGACGAGGTCGGGGCGCTGCGGCTGGACGCGCGGGTCGACGTGCTGGCCGTAGTAGCTGTACGGCCAGCCGTAGAAGCCGCCGTCGCGCACGGAGGTCAGGTAGTCGGGCACCAGGTTCGGGCCCAGCTCGTCGCGCTCGTTGACCACGGCCCACAGCTTGCCGGTGCGCGGCTCGAACTGCAGGCCGTTGGGGTTGCGCAGGCCGGCGGCGAAGATGCGGAAGGCGCCGGTCGCGCGGTCGACTTCCAGGATGTCGGCGCGGTCCAGCTCGGCGCCGATGCCGTTCTCGGTGATGTTGCTGTTGGAGCCGACGCCGACGTAGAGCTTGGTGCCGTCTGGGCTGGCGACCAGGCTCTTGGTCCAGTGGTGGTCGATCGGGCCGCCCGGGAGGTCGAGGAGCTTCGTGCCGGGGTCGGTGATCGTGGTGTCGCCCTCGGTGTAGGGGAAGCGCAGGATCGCGTCGGTGTTGGCGACGTAGAGGTCGTGGCCGACCAGGGCGACGCCGAACGGCGAGTTGAGGTGGTCGAGCAGCACGGTGCGCGTGGGCGCCACGCCGTCGGCCTCGGCGCGCACCAGGGTGATGCGGTTGGCGCCCTTGGCGTGGGCGCCGGAGAACGCCTCGACCCAGCCCATCACCAGGTCCTTCGGGCGGTTGACCGGGGCGGGCGGGCCGCTGGTCTCGACGACCAGCACGTCGCCGTTGGGCAGGACGGTGAGCGAGCGGGGGTGCACGAGGCCGCGGGCCAGGGCCTCGACCTTGAGGCCCTTCGGCACGGTGGGCGTCTCGCCCGCGCCCCACGCGACGTTGGGCGCGATCTTCATGGGTGGCAGCAGATACTGGTGCGCGCCGGGCAGCGGCGGGTTGGCGCCGTACTGGGTGATGGCGTCGAGCTGCGCCGCAGGCGGGCCGGAGAAGGCCCAGACGGTGCCAAGGCCGCAGGCGAAGGCGACGAGCGCCAGCAGCGACACCACCGCCGCGCGCGGACGGGCGCGGGGGGTGGCGGTGCGGGCGGGGTCGGTGGCGGGGCGGTACAGCCTAGAGGCGACGAGGATGACGACGACCATGGCCGACAGCGTCAGGCCGGTGGGCACGACTGCGGTGTAGCCGTCGCGGCTGTGCACGAAGGCGTTGACCAGAGACAGCACGGCCGCCAGCGCGTCGCCCAGCACGTGGGGCCAGGGCGGCGTCAGCGGGTGGGTGCGGCGACGGGCCGCGAGGTCGGTCAGGCCGGCGACAGCGACGACGGCGGCGACCAGCAGTCCGGCGGCGATCAGCCAGACGGAGAACGTCTCCCAGGTCACGGAGGCGGAGCGCCAGTAGGCCAGGTCGGTGACGAGGGCGGCGACGAAAAAGGCGTGGGGCACGGCCTCCAGCCTGGGGTAGAGCGGCCGCCTCGCGGAGCCCGGCAGACTGTGGGACATAGGCTGGACTCCTGGGTGGGCGCACGTCGTGGCGCCCGCGACATGGCTGCGACGGGATTGCGCGGGGAAGGTTCTCTCAACGTGCCGACGGCCCTGTGGTTTGACCTGTCGGCAAGCAAGGCTGGGCTCTGCCCAGACCCGCCAGGAGCGAGCCGCCCCTGGACCGGCCTTACTTAAGTACTAGATTCCAAAGGCCTGCCTTTGGCGGAGTTTGAGGCAGAGCCTCAACCTTGCCTGCCTCAAGGGTTGTGCCGGCTTGCGACGGCAGGACGACGAACCGCCCGTGTCGCGCGCTGCGCTCGGCGATCACGTGGTCCGCGAAGTGGCGCAGTGCGCTGGCGCGCCCCTTCAGCACCGTGACCTCCATGCAGTTCTCGTGGTCGAGCAGGCGGCGTGTGTTCGAGACGAGCACACGCCGCCCGCGGGAGGATGCGCGCCGCCAGCCTACTCGGCGGCCTTCGCCTCGATGCGGCTCGCCTTGCGGCCACGCCTGGCCGGCGGCGCCGTCACAGGCGCCTCGCTGTTCACCTTGGGCTTGCGGCCCAGGCCGATCGACTTGGCCAGGGCCGAGCGCCGCTCCGCGTAGCTGGGCGCGACCATGGGGTAGCTCGGCGGCAGGCCCCAGCGCTCGCGATAGGCGTCCGGCGTCAGGTTGTAGGACGTCATCAGGTGACGCTTGAGCATCTTGAGCTTCTTGCCGTCCTCCAGGCAGACGATGTAGTCCGCGAAGACCGACTTCTTGAGCGGAACCGCGGGCTCCGGCCTCTCGGCCGCCTGTGCGGGCGCGGACCCGAGCGTGGTGAGTGCCGCATAGACCTGCTGGATCAGGAACGGCAGGTCGCTGCTCTGCACCGAGTTGTTGGAGACGTGGGCCGAGACGATCTGCGCGGCGTATTGGAGGACGGGCGACGATGTGCTGTCAGAAGGCATGATTGATCCGATACAGGATGGTGCACCCTGCATACTGTATCAGGACGCCTGGCGTAAGTTAATTTGCAATCACGTTGATCGAGTGTCCTGCGATGTCGCCACCCGGACGCAGGAGCAAGCCTGGCGTGACCTGCGAGGCAGGCAAGGGTGAGGCTTTGCCTCATTCGCCAAAGGCTCGTCTCTGAAAGCCGTTACTTAAGGTGCGCCGGGTTCAGGGGCGGCTCGCCCCTGGCGGGTCCCCGCTTTCAAGCAATGGGCAGAGCCCAGCCTTG
>JAABUU010000411.1_pt1 | contig 98284 bp, 83 predicted proteins | sample 5559301 | NCBI WGS metagenome assembly JAABUU01 (sample SAMN10711884, study PRJNA513360) | rock metagenome | isolation source: Antarctica rocks | place: Antarctica: Victoria Land, Richard Nunatak white | reverse complement strand
GGCAGACCTGTTCGCGGCTGTCCGCTCTGTCATCGGCACCGCCAAACGCCGCGGCATCGACGCCTACCAAGCCATACTCGCAACCCTACAAGGCCAAGCTGCGACCGCACCGGGTTGAGCAGTTACGGCGGAGTTTGAGGCAGAGCCTCAACATTGCTCCCTGGTACTCTTCCCCGCGCCGCGGTACGCTGTCCGCCGGAGGTGCGGATGGATCAGATCGGGCGGCACACGCTGCACGGCGGCGACTGTCTGGCGGTGCTGGCGGGGATGGCGGAGGCGTCGGTCGACGTGGTCGTGACCTCGCCGCCGTACAACCTCGATATCGCCTACGCGACGTATCGCGACAGCCGCGAGGCCGGCGAGTACGTGGCCTGGATCGCGGCGGTGGGCGCGGCGCTGGCGCGGGTGCTGCGGCGGGACGGATCGGTGTTCCTCAACCTCGCGGGGTCGAACCGGGCGCCGTGGCTGCCGTTCGAGGTGGCGCTGGCGCTGCGCGGGACCTTCGTGCTGCAGAACCATATCGCGTGGGTGAAGTCGGTGGCGGTGGGCGGCGACGGGGTGGGGCACTTCAAGCCGGTCGCAGGGCAGCGCTTCCTGCACCAGGCGCACGAGCCGGTGTTCCACTTCACGCGGCGGGGGGATGTGCGGCTGGACCGGCTCTCGATCGGGGTGCCGTTCAAGGACAAGTCCAACATCGCGCGGCGCGGCCATGCGCGCGACCTGCGCTGCCGCGGCGACACCTGGTTCATCCCGTACGCGACGGTGCAGAGCCGGGCGCGCAGGTTCTCGCACCCGGCGACGTTCCCGGTGGAACTGCCGCTGTGGTGCGTGTTCCTGCACGGGCGGGAGGACGCGGTGGTGCTCGACCCGTTCATGGGCACGGGCACCACGCTGGTCGCGGCGGAGCGGGCGGGCGGGCGCGGCGTCGGCATCGAGATCGACCCGGGCTACCTCGCGGCGGCGGCGGGGCGGGTGGGCGAGGCGGTGGCGGGCACGCGGCGGTGGCGGCTCGACGCGGCGGAGCTGGCGGCGCTGATGGCGCCGGGCGCGAGGGGCGGGGCGGGGACGCTGCTGCTCAACCTGGCGGACCGGGTGAACAAGACGTCGCACACGCTTGCGGTGGACGGGGACGACGTCGCGGCGATCCGGCGGTACGGGCGCGGGGCGGAGGGGGAGCGGCTGCGGGCGGCGTTCGGGCGGCACCTGGAAGGGGAAGCGTAAGCAAGGCTGGGCTCTGCCCAGACCCGCCAGGGGCGAGCCGCCCCTGGACCGGCCTTGCTTAAGTATTGGATTCCAAAGGCGAGCCTTTGGCGGAGTTTGAGGCAGAGCCTCAACCTTGCTTGCTTTGATGATGATGGCACCGCGTTTCGGCAGGCAACAAAACCGGAACCTTGCTATGCTGCGCCGATGATTCGCCCCGATTCCTGCCGCAGCGCCACGGTGGTCGGCGCCGGGCCTGCGGGGCTGATGGCCGCGACGCGGCTGGCGGCGGCGGGCTGGCGCGTCACGGTGTTCGACCGCATGGCCACGCCGGCACGCAAGCTGCTGATCGCCGGCAACGGCGGCCTCAACCTCACGCACTCCGAGCCGCTCGACCGGCTGCTCGACCGCTATGGCGGGGCGCGCGACGCGCTCGCCGAGGCGGTGCGCGGCTTCCCGCCGGGGGCGCTGCGCGACTGGTGCCACGCGCTGGGGCAGCCGACCTTCGTGGGCAGCAGCGGGCGCGTGTTCCCGGTGGCGTTCAAGGCGGCGCCGCTGCTGCGCGCCTGGCTGCGCCAGCTCGGCGGGGCCGGGGTCGTGCTGCGGGGGCGGCACCGCTGGGTGGGCTGGGGCGCGGAGGGTGCGCTGGCGTTCGACACGCCGGAGGGGGTGGTGGCCTGGCCGCGTACGGACGCCACGGTGCTGGCGCTGGGCGGGGCGTCGTGGCCGCGGCTCGGGTCGGACGGGGCGTGGACGGCGATCCTGGCGGCGGCGGGCGTCGACGTGGCGCCGCTGCGGCCGAGCAACTGCGGGGTGGCGGTCGCCTGGTCCGAGCGGTTCCGGGCGCGGTTCGAGGGCGAGCCGCTGAAGCGGCTGGCGCTGCGCCACAGGGAGGCGGCGGCGCGCGGCGAGGCGGTGGTGACGGCGGCCGGGCTGGAGGGCGGGCCGGTGTATGCGCTGTCGGGCGGGCTGCGCGACGCGGTCGGGCGCGACGGGGAAGCCGTGCTGCACGTCGACCTGCGGCCGGACCTGGACGAGCCTGCGCTGGCCACGCGGCTGGCGGCGCCGCGGCGGGCGCAGTCGCTGTCCACGTTCCTGCGCAAGCAGGCCGCGCTGGCGCCCGTCGCGATCGGGCTGCTGCACGAGGCGGAGCCGCACGAGCGGGGGTCGTTCGTCCAAGGGGCGGCGGCCGGGGGGTTGGCGGCGCTGGGGCCGGCGGGGCTGGCGGCGCGCATCAAGTCGCTGCCGCTGCGCGTCCTCGGCGTCGCCTCGATCGAGCGGGCCATTTCCTCGGCGGGCGGCGTCGCGCTGCACGAGGTCGACGCGGACTTCATGCTGCGCCGCCGGCCGGGCACCTTTGTCGCCGGCGAGATGCTGGACTGGGAGGCGCCGACCGGTGGCTATCTGCTGCAGGCGTCGTTCAGCACGGGGCACGCCGCGGCGGAGGGCGTGCTGCGCGCGGCGGCCTGGCAGGATGCAGGCGCGGCATGTCCCGGCCGGCGCGGGGACAGCGGCTGCGGACCGGCGTGGCCAGAAGGCTGATGGCCGCTCGCCCATCGCCGCCGGCTCCCATGGTGCCCGGACATGCGGACCGGCAACCGCCACGCGGGCGTGCCGCCGCCTCGCCGCGGGACCGGGCGGAGGCGGCAGGGCGGAGGCGCCTCGCCTGGCGTGCGGGTCGCCTGGCGCTGGTCTCGGCGATCTGGGGCACGCTGGCGCTTGCGGTGCTGCTGCTATGGTTCGCGCGCGACCTGCCGCGACCGGAGGCGGCGCTCGACGCGGTGCGGCGCCCCGCGCTGGTGCTGCAGGACCGCGCTGGGCGCACCATCGCCCGTTTCGGGGATCTGGTGGGCGAGCCGCTGCGTCTCGCCCAGCTTCCGCCCGCGCTGCCGGCCGCCGCGGTGGCGGTGGAAGACCGGCGGTTCTGGCGCCATGGCGGCATCGACCTGGTGGGGGTGGGGCGGGCGCTCGCGATCGACATCGCGCATGGCCGCGTGGTGCAGGGCGGTTCCACCCTGACGCAGCAGGTCGCCAAGACGCTGTTCCTCAGCAACGCGCGCACGGTGCGGCGCAAGGTGCAGGAGCTGCTGCTCACGCTGTGGCTGGAGCGCCACTTCACCAAGGCGGAGATCCTGGAGATCTGGCTGAACCGGGTCTATCTCGGCGCAGGGGCCTGGGGGGTGGACGCGGCGGCGCAACTGTATTTCGGCGTGTCCGCCCGCCGGCTGTCGCTGTGGCAGTCGGCGATGCTGGCCGGGCTGCCGCGCGCGCCGTCGCGGTTCAACCCGCGCACCGACCCGGTGGCGGCACTGGCACGCACCCGCGAGGTGCTCGCCGCCATGGTCGCCACCGAGGTCATCACCCAGGCGCAGTCGGACACGGCGGCCGGCGAGGCGGCGGCGCAGATCGGCCGCACGGCGCGCGCGGGTTCCGCAGGATGGTTCGCGGACTGGGCGGCGGCGGAGGCACAGCGCGTCGTGCCGCAGGGGGTGGACGCCACGCTGCGCACCACGCTCGACCCGAGGCTGCAGTCGCTGGCGGAGGCACGGCTCGCGGCACTGCTCGACGGCGCGGGGGCAAAGGCAGGGGCGAGCGAGGGCGCCGTCGTGGTGATGGACGCGGCGAGCGGGGCGGTGCGCGCCCTGGTGGGAGGGCGGGATTTCCACGCCGGCTCCTACAACCGCGCGGTGCTGGCGCGGCGCCAGCCCGGCTCGGCGTTCAAGCCGTTCGTCTGGCTCGCGGCGCTGGAGCATGGCGAGAGGCCGGCCGACACGGTGCTCGACGCGCCGCTGCGCGTGGGCGGCTGGTCGCCGGCGGATTTCGAGCTGCCGTATCGCGGCGACGTCACGCTGGAGGACGCGCTGGCCGGGTCGCTCAACACCGCGGCGGTGCGGCTGGAGCTGCGCTCGGGCGGGCCGGGCGCGGTGGCGGAGGTGGCGCACCGGCTGGGCATCGCGGACCGGCTGCCGGAGACGCCGTCGCTCGCCTTGGGCACCGGCGAGGTGTCGCTGCTGGAGATGTCGGCGGCCTACGCGGCACTGCTCAACGGCGGGCTCGCGGTCAGCCCGGGGGCGATCGAGGGCGGGCGCGCGGACGGGCGGGCGCTGGTGGTGCCGCGGCCCGCGCCGCGGCAGGCGATCGACCCGGACCATGCCGCGCAGATGGCGCAGATGATGCGCGCCGTGGTCAGCCACGGCACCGGGCGGGCGGCGGCGCTGGCGGGGCGGGTCGTGGCGGGCAAGACCGGCACCACGCAGGACAGCCGCGACGCCTGGTTCATCGGCGCGGTGGGGGGAACCGTGATCGGGGTGTGGCTCGGCAACGACGACGACCGGCCGATGCACGGCGTCACCGGGGGGAGCCTGCCGGCGCGGCTGTTCCGCGAGATCGGAGGGGCGACGTAGGAAGGAAGGTTGAGGCTCTGCCTCAAACTCCGCCAAAGGCTCGCCTTTGGAATCCACTATTTAAGGAAGGCCGGTCCAGGGGCGGCTCGCCCCTGGCGGGTCTGGGCAGAGCCCAGCCTTGCTTTTCCTGGCAGGTCGATGTCGGAGGCCTCGGCATCAGGCGCGCTCGATGCGTGCGGCGTAGCAGCCCCGCTTTGCGTAGTGGGCGTGGAGGTAGCTGACCTCGGGGTTGGCGAGGAGGCGCTGGATCAAGCTTTCCAGTTCGCGCCCATCCACGAGGTCGGCGTCCACCATCTCGCCGCTGTCGTCGAAGGCGCGCAGCGAGATCGTCCGTGCGCGCAGTGGCTCGGGGATCTCGTCCACGCCCTCGTAGGCGCGCTCGGCGCCCTCTCGGACGAAGATCGCGTGGCTCGCGCGGTAGGGCGTGTCGGCCGGCTGGTGCGTGTGGTTGAGCAACAGGAGCCGCTCGCCCGGCTCCGCGTCGCGGACTTCCACGCGGTCCGGGAAGCCGGGCTTGGCGTCCGCCACGACGCGCCTGGCGCCCTGCGTCGCCAGCTCGGCATCGGTGAGGCCATACAGGTGGCGGAAGGGTGCGGGATCGAGGCCCGTGATGCGGAAAGACATGAGATACTCCAGGTCCGGGTGGTTGGAGGCGCGATTGTGGGTTGCGCCGTCCGGGTGCGCACCCCGGTCCTTGCTGTCCAATCGGCACCCTGGTCGGGGCCAGGGCTACGCGGCAGCGCGCGGTGGACATCACGATTCGACCGCAAGCACCGGAGTGCATCGAGGAACGCGATGCGCCAGATACGCTGCACGACATGCAGCATGGAGGATGGCGAGCCATGGCGCCCTTCGTGGCGGACGCTTTGAAGAACCGGGCCGAGACGCTCCCGACGGAGCAGGACCCACGCTGGGCGGCGGTGCGGGCGCGCGATCGCGCGGCCGACGGCACGTTCTTCTACTCGGTGCGGACCACTGGCGTGTATTGCCGCCCGTCATGCGGCGCGCGCCTCGCCAATCCCGGGAACGTGCGCTTCCACCTGACCTGCGCTGCGGCGGAACAGGCAGGCTTTCGCGCGTGCCTGCGCTGCAAGCCCGGCCAGCCGACGCTCGGGCAGCAGCAGGCCGCCATGGTGGCGCGCGCCTGCCGGCTGATCAAGGATGCGGACGAGACGCCGGCCCTGGCGGAGCTGGCCGCAGCCGCGGGTCTCAGCGCGTTCCATCTTCATCGGGTCTTCAAAGCGGTCACGGGTTTGACGCCCAGAAACTACGCCGCGGGGCATCGGGCCGGGCGCGTCCGGAACGAGCTGAAGGCGTGCGGCACGGTGACGGAGGCGATCTACGACGCGGGTTTCGGCTCCGGCAGCCGCTTCTACGAGAAAGCGAACGGCGTGCTGGGCATGACGCCGCGCGCCTGGCGAGCCGGAGGCGCCGGCACGGAGATACGCTTCGCCGTAGGCGAATGCTCGCTTGGTTCAATCCTGGTCGGCATGACCGCGAAGGGCGTGTGCGCCATCCTGTTCGGCGACGATCCGGACGCGCTCGTGCGCGACCTCCAGGACCGCTTTCCGCGGGCCGGGCTGTTCGGCGGCGATGCGGAGTTCGAGCGGGTGGTCGCCCGGGTTGTGGGCCTGGTCGAGGCGCCGGGCCTCGGCCTGGACCTGCCGCTGGACGTGCGCGGCACCGCGTTCCAGCACCGCGTGTGGCAGGCGTTGCGCGACATCCCGGCCGGCGCCACGGCCAGCTACGCCGAGGTCGCCAGGCACATCGGCTGTCCCGCGGCGGTGCGCGCGGTCGCCGCCGCCTGCGCGGCCAATGCGCTCGCGGTCGCGATCCCATGCCACCGCGTCATCAGGACCGACGGCGCGCTCTCCGGCTATCGCTGGGGTGTGGAGCGCAAGCAAACGCTGCTCGCACGTGAGAGGGTGACGCCGGAAACGCCTGGGGATGAGCAGAGAGACAAGCAAAGTTGAGGCTCTGCCTCAAACTCCGCCAAAGGCTCGCCTTTGGAATCTATTCCCTAAATAAAGCCGGTCCAGGGGCGGCTCGCCCCTGGCGGGTCTGGGCAGAGCCCAGCCTTGCTTGCTTCCCTACGTCCAGTACAGCACCCGTGCCGCCGGCAGCCATCGTGCCAGCGCCCGCTCCACGACGGCGCGCATCTCCGTCATGCGCTCGCGCGGCAGGACCCACTTCACCGAGCCGAACTTGGTCATCTTCCGGGTGCGCTGCGCCTCGTCCATCTCCAGCGCGCTGCCGGGGTACCAGTCGTGCAGCACGTCGCGGGACTTCGGCGTGAAGCGGTGGGTGATCAGCTCCGCGGTGAGGTCGGGGTTGGCCACGCCGTCGAGCGCCTCGGCGACGCCTTGCATTAGCGCCTCGTACCCGGCCTCCCAACCGGGCACGGCCATGATCGGGGCGACGGTGATGCCCACAGGGTAGCCGGCCTGCGCGATCTGGCGCAGGGCGGCGAGGCGGGCGGGCATCCGGGGGGCGCCGCCCTCGAAGCGCTCTGCGGCGCGGGCGTTGAGCGAGAAGCGCACCCGGGTGCGGCGGTTGTGGGCGAGGCCGAGTAGGGGCGCGACGGCGTCGAACTTGGTGGTGAAGCGAAGCTGCACGGGGACCTGCCAGGCGCCGAAGTGTGCGATGCAGGCGGCGAGGCCGCCGGTCAGGTGCTCGATGCCGAGGGGGTCGGTGTAGCAGGAGCACTCGAAGGTGGTGCCTTCGGCCTGGCGCTCGGCGGAGAGCGAGGTGATGCTGCCGTGTCCCAGGCCGGACTCCAGGGTGGCGAGGATCTCGGGGAGGTTGGCGTAGGCACGCACGATCGGCGGGCCGGCCAGCGAGCCGGCCAGGTAGCAATACTGGCAGTGCGCGGGGCAGCCCTCGGCGAGGTCGAAGCGCCAGTCGGCGCTGGGCGGGATCGGCTCCAGGCGGCGGCGGCTCGGCGAGGCGACCACCACGGCCAGCGTGGTCTTGGCGTCGCGGTAGCTGTCGGGCAGGCCGCTGAGGCGGTCGGACTTCAGGCGCACGACTTCGGCGCCCAGCGTGGCGGCGCGCTCGACAATGGCCGCGCCGTGCGCCCATTGCAGGGCGGAGGGCGTCACCAGCACGCGCTTCGGGGTCCAGGGTGTGAAATCGGACATGCCCTGCATATCGGGCGCGGGGCCCCATCTGCCAGCCATGCCAGACACCAATCCGATTCCCGGCCTGCCGCCCCGCTCGTTCGAGAAGGCGGACCCCTCGCCGGATAGCCTGTTCTACGAGCAGGCGCGCCTGGTCGCGCACATCGACGACGGGGCGATCGCGGCGGTGACCGCGCTGTACCGCGAGTTCCTGCCGGCGGGGGGCGCGATCCTCGACCTGATGGGGAGCTGGATCAGCCACCTGCCGCCAGAGGTCGCGTATGGCAGCGTCACCGGGCACGGCATGAACCGCGCGGAGCTGGACGCGAACGCCCGCCTGTCCAAGCGCTTCGTGCAGGACCTCAACGCCAACCCGACCCTGCCGCTGGAGGACGCCAGCTTCGACGGGGCGTGCCTGTGCGTCTCGGTGCAGTACCTCCAGCGGCCAGGGGAAGTGTTTTCCGAGTTGCGCAGGGTGCTGCGCGAGGGGGCGCCGGTGATTGTCACCTTCTCCAACCGGTGCTTCCCCACCAAGGCGGTGGCGCTGTGGCAGGCGCTGGATGGCGACGCGCAGCAACAGCTTGTCTCGCTCTACCTGCGCCACGCCGGGTTCGGCGACATCCAGACGCGGGAGAGCCTGCCGCGGCGTGGCGACCCGCTCTGGGCGGTGATCGGGCGGGCTTGACGTCCCGGGCGAACGCGGCACTTCCGACGGACAGCAAGCAAGGCTGGGCTCTGCCCAGACCCGCCAGGGGCGAGCCGCCCCTGGACCGGCTTGACTTAAGTATTGGATTCCAAAGGCGAGCCTTTGGCGGAGTTTGAGGCAGAGCCTCAACCTTGCTTCCTTCTCCCGTCGCGGAGACGAGTGCAGACTCCCGCTCACCCCATGCGCTGGAGGCCGGCGCCGTGGGTGCGCAGCCATGCTTCCGCCGCCGGGCGGTGCGGCGTCAGCTCGCGCACCAGCGCCCAGAACCGCTCGCCGTGGTTCATGTGGCGCAGATGCGCGACTTCGTGGGCCACGACGTAGTGCTGCACCGTCTCCGGCGCCATCAGCAGACGCCAGGACAGCATCACCGTGCCGTCCGCGGCGCAGCTTCCCCAACGCGTGCGCGTGTCCTTGACCACGACCCGGCGCGGCCGCAGCCCCACAGCCCGCCCGGCGTCGAGCGCCATCGCGGAGAAGCGCCGGCGCGCCTCGACCCGCAGGAACGTCGCCACCCGGCGTGCCAGGAACTCGGCACCGCCGGAGACGAACAGCTCGCCGCCCTCCAGCCAGGCACCGCCCCGGGCGAGCGGCACGTGGCGGATGCGGTGCGGGGCGCCCGCGATCGGCAGCGCGGCACCGTCCACGAAGGCCAGCGGCGCCGGCAGTGCGGCCAGGCGATCCGCAATCCAACCGGCATGGTCGGACAGCAGCGCCATGCCGGCCGCCCTGGAGGCACGGATCGGCAAGGTCAGCACCACGGCGCCGGCCCGCGCATCGATGCGCAGGCTGAGCCGCCGGGCGCGGGCGCTGCGGCGCCAGACCACAGGAGCGGACGGGGGAGAAGACTCGGTGGTCACGGCGGCAGGATGCGCAGAGGAAAGGGAGGAAGCAAGGCTGGGCTCTGCCCAGACCCGCCAGGGGGGAAGCCCCCTGGACCGGCTTTACTTAGACAAGTGGATTCCAAAGGCCTGCCTTTGGCGGATGAGGCAAAGCTTCAACCCTGCCTTGCTTCTCAGGTATTCATCGCGTCGAAGAAGTCCTGGTTGTTCTTACTGTACTTTAGCTTGTCCAGCAGGAAGTCCATCGCGTCGGTCGGTCCCATCGGGTTCAGGATGCGGCGCAGGACCCACATCTTGGAGAGCGTGCCGCGCTCGACGAGGAGTTCTTCCTTGCGGGTGCCGGACTTGGTGATGTCGATGGCGGGGAAGGTGCGCTTGTCGCTGATCTTGCGGTCGAGGATGATCTCGGAGTTGCCGGTGCCCTTGAACTCCTCGAAGATCACCTCGTCCATGCGGCTGCCGGTGTCGATCAGCGCGGTCGCCACGATGGTCAGGGAGCCGCCCTCCTCGATGTTGCGCGCGGCGCCGAAGAAGCGCTTGGGGCGCTGCAGCGCGTTGGCGTCGACGCCGCCGGTCAGGACCTTGCCGGAGCTGGGCACGACGGAGTTGTAGGCGCGGGCGAGGCGGGTGATCGAGTCGAGTAGGATCACCACGTCACGCTTGTGCTCGACCAGGCGCTTGGCTTTCTCCAGGACCATCTCGGTGACCTGGACATGGCGAGTGGCCATCTCGTCGAAGGTGGAGGAGACGACCTCGCCCTTCACGGTGCGGGCCATGTCGGTGACCTCCTCGGGCCGCTCGTCGATGAGCAGCACGATGAGGAACACCTCGGGATGGTTGTGGCTGATCGCGGTGGCGATGTTCTGCAACATCACGGTCTTGCCGGTGCGGGGGGGGGCGACGATCAGGGCGCGCTGGCCCATGCCGATGGGGGCGATCAGGTCGATGACGCGCGAGGTGACGTCGCGCTGCATCCCCTTGGCCACCGGCTCGCGCTGCTCCAGCTCCATCTTGAGGCGGCGCTCCGGGTAGAGCGGCGTGAGGTTGTCGAAGTTGGTGCGGTTCTTCACCGCCTCGGGCGGCTCGAAGTTGATGGTGTTGACCTTGAGCAAGGCGAAGTAGCGCTCGCCGTCCTTCGGCGCGCGGATCTGGCCCTCGACGGTGTCGCCGGTGCGCAGGCTGAAGCGGCGGACCTGGCTTGGGCTGACGTAGATGTCGTCGGGGCCGGGCAGGTAGTTGGACTCGGGGCTGCGCAGGTAGCCGAAGCCGTCGGAGAGGATCTCCAGCGTGCCCTCGCCGTGGATCGCCTGGTCGCTCTCGGCGAGATTCTTCAGGATCGCGAACATCATCTCCTGCTTGCGCAGCGAGGAGGCGTTCTCAACCTGGAGCGACTCCGCGAAGCTGAGCAGGTCGGCGGGGGTCTTTGCCTTGAGGTCGGCGAGATGCATCTGTGGCCTCGGGAGGAGGGAGGACATCCGGATCGGAGGTCCGTCGCCATGGGTGCCAGGACGGCCGCCCAGGGAGCGGCACACACACGGGGATCGGCGGAGCGGAGGGGTGCGCGGGCCCTGGGCCAGGCCCGGAGGGTTGCGCAGATGCGACACGGCAGGGCGCCGACGCCCAACAGGTGGCACAACCGGGCGGCGGGATCAACCCGTAGTGCGCGCGGGAGAAAGTCAGGAAGGCCAGGGGCTCCGCCAGTGGGAGCCCCCCTGGACTGGCTTTACTTGAGTTGCGCCGGGTCCAGGAGCGGCTCGCCTCTGACGGGTCTGGGCGGAGCTACCCAGAAGTTTCGACAACCCGCTTGGGTCGTTGGAAGGGGCAGCGGAGGGAGAGCCCAGCCTCGCTTCCTGCGCCAACACATCGCCTGCCGTCAGAACGGCTTGACGATGACCATGACGACGATGACCAGCAGCAGCAGCGTCGGCGCTTCGTTGGCCATGCGGTAGAAGCGGTGGGTGCGGGTGTTGCGGTCCTCCTCGAAGTCGCGCCGCCACTTCGCGCAGGCGCCGTGGAAACCGAACAGCAGCGCCACGCACAGCAGCTTCACGTGCCACCAGCCCGCCGACCAGTCCATGGCACCCGGCGTCAGCACCAGCAGGGTGCCGAACACCAGGGTCGAGATCGCCGCGGGGTTCATGATCTGGCGGAGCAGGCGGCGCTCCATGCCCTTGAAACGCTCGCTCTCCGCGGAACCGGCGGCCATGTCGCAGTGGTAGACGTAGAGGCGCGGCAGGTAGAACAGGCCGGCCATCCAGGCGACCATCGAGACCACGTGGAACGACTTGGTCCATAGGTAGAACGGCGCGAGGATGTCGATCGTCATGGAGCATGCCGCATCGCGGCGCGCGCGATCGGCACCACCTCGTCCAGCGAGCGGATCACCCGCGCGCCCAGGGCCGCAAGGTCGGCGCCATCGCCGTGCGGCGCCAGGCCGAGCACGGCCATGCCGGCGGCGACCGCGGCCTCGGTGCCGGGGACGGAGTCCTCGACCACCAGGCAGGCCGCCGGCGGGACGCCCTCGGCGGCGGCGGCGAGGAGGTAGACGTCGGGCGCCGGCTTGCCGCGAGCGACGTCGCGGGCGCTGTGAACGCGGCCGGCGACCAGGGCATCGAGGCCGCAGCGCGGGAACTTTACCGCCATCTCGGCGTGCGAGGAATTCGACGCCACGCGGTAGGGCAGGCCCAGGGCGGCCACGCCGCGCAGCACCGCGGCGGCACCGGGCATCGGCTCGACCTCTCGGGCCAGCACGTCGAGCATCCGGTCGCGCAGCCGGTCGGGCCAGTCGCGCGGGATCGGGTGGCCCAGGTGACGCTCGATCACCGGGGCCATGTCGCCCAGCGTCATGCCCATGAAGTGCTCCAGGCTCTGCTCGACGGTCAGAGGCCAGCCGAGCGCGGTGACCTCGGCGGCCACCAGGCGGTTGGCGGCGCCTTCGCTGTCCACGAGCACGCCGTCGCAGTCGAAGATCACCAGGCGGAGCGGGTCGCGGATCATGGTGCGGACCTGGGATCAGGAGGGAAGGAAGCAAGGCCGGGGCTCTGCCCTGGACCCGCCAGGGGCAGCGCCCCTGGACCGGCCTCTTTTGGGCCGGCGGCACGGACCGCGGCGTCGTGGCGCCGGCCCGAGTCGGGGTTTCCAAAGGCGAGCCTTTGGCGGAGTTTGAGGCAGAGACTCAATCTTTCTTCAGCCCCGCACCGCCGCCACCAGCTCCGCGACGTGGTCCGGCGGCGTATGCGGCAGGATGCCGTGCCCGAGGTTGAAGATGTGCGCCCTGCCGCGGAGCGCGTCGCGCACGCCGAGCGCCTCCTCGCGCAGCGCGGCGCCGCCGGCGACGAGGGCGAGAGGATCGAGATTGCCCTGCAGGGCGACATGCTCGGGGACCTCGACTGCGGCGCGGCGCGGGTCGGTCACGGTGTCGAGGCCGACGCCGTCGACTCCGGTGCGCTCGGCGTAGTGGCGTAGCAGGGTGCCGGCGAGGCGGGGGAAGCCGATGATCGGCGTGCCGGGGTGGCGCAGGTTGAGGGCCTCGACGATGCGCCGCGTGGGGCCGACGACGTGGTGCCTGAACTGCATGGGCGAGAGGATGCCGGCCCAACTGTCGAACAGCATCACGGTCTCAGCGCCGGCGTCGATCTGGGCGGAGAGGTAGTCGACCGTGACGTCCTCCAGCAGCGCCATGATGCGGCCGAACAGCTCGGGCCGGGCGTAGGCCATGGTGCGGGTGGCGGCGAAGTCGCGCGAGCCGGAGCCCTCGATCATGTAGCAGGCGACGGTGAACGGGCTGCCGGCAAAGCCGATCATGGTGGCGGCGGGAGGCAGTGCGGCACGGACGCGGCGCACCGTCTCCAGGATCGGCTGGATGGCGTCGGCGAGGCGGCCGCGGTCGAGCGCCTCGAAGCCGGCCTGGTCGCGGATCGGCGGCAGCTCGGGACCCTCGCCGGAGACGAACTGCAGGCCCTGGCCCAGCGCCCAGGGGACCATGAGGATGTCGCTGAACAGGATCGCGGCGTCCATGCCGAAGCGGCGCACCGGCTGCAGGGTGATCTCCGTGGCCAGCTCGGGGGTGGTGCAGCAGCCGATGAAGTCGGACTGCACCCGCAGCGCGCGGTATTCCGGCAGGTAGCGCCCGGCCTGGCGCATCAGCCACATCGGCGGCGGCCACACGGAGTCGCCGCCCAGGACTCGCAGCAGAGGTTTTGCCTGCCCCGACGTCCCGGCCTCCTGCCTATCGGCCCCCAGCTCGCCCATCGATCCCGTCCGCTCCTGCCTGCGGCCTTGGTAGAGCCGATCGCCCGGCGTGGGAACTGCGTGGGACGGCACGGTGACTCGCGCGGAGTCGTGGAGACGACTCACGGCGTGGGAGGCGTCCACGACAGGGCCTCTTCTCTCAAAAGAGAGTCTTAGAAGAGTCTGGCAGGGGCAGAGGAGCCCTGTGGATGACGGGGTACCCGCTTTGCGGATTTAGTACCCCGGGTCATCCACAGCCCATGCCGGTCGCAAGCTGTTGTGATCGGACGCGAAACTGGAACCGTCCCGAATCACGGCCCGATCCCGTGCAGAATCATCCCGCGTACGCTGGTACGGACGTACCGCCCCCGACATTCGCCCGTGACTCGGGCGAGGCGGGTGCACGCGGCAGTTATCCCCGCTATCCTCGTTCCCATGTCCGGCATTCGCATCAACCTGCACCTCGTTTCGGACTCCACGGGGGAGACCCTGAACTCGGTCGCCCGCGCCACCGTGTCGCAGTTCGACGGCACCTCGATCCTGCACCACCGCTGGAGCCTGATCCGCACCAGGCTGCAACTGCACCGGGTGCTGGAGGGCATCGAGGCGGAGCCGGGGCCGGTGCTGTCCACGGTGATCGACCACGCGCTGCGCCACGATCTGGAGACGACCTGCACCAGGCTCGGGGTGTCGGTGGTCAACGTGCTCGACCCGGTGCTGGCGGTGCTGACCGATACGCTGGGCGCGCAGGCGATGGCGCGTCCGGGGCGGCAATACGTACTCGACGCGGATTATTTCCGGCGCATCGACGCGATGCACTTCGTGCTCGCCCACGACGACGGGCAGATGCAGAAGGGCATCGCCGAGGCGGACGTGTGCGTGGTCGGCGTGTCGCGCTCGTCGAAGACGCCGACGTCGTTCTACCTGGCGAACCGCGGGGTCAAGGCGGCGAACGTGCCGCTGGTGCCGGGCACGCCCGATCCGCCCGGGCTGGAGGAGCCGGAGTGCCCGGTGGTGGGGCTGACGCTGGACGCGCCGGCGCTGATCGAGATACGGCGGCACCGGCTCAAGCTGATCGCCTCGGGGCAGAACGAGGGCGTGATGCGCCAGGGCAGCGGCGAGTATGTGGACCTGGAGAGCGTCAAGGCCGAGCTGCTGTGGGCGCGCAGGCTGTGCACCCGGCGTGGCTGGCCGGTGATCGACGTGACGCGGCGCTCGATCGAGGAGACGGCGGCGACCGTGATCCAGTTGATGGAGGCGTGGCACGAGCGGCAGCGCAAGGCACGGCTGGGGTAGGGCCTGGGTCGCGGTGCGGGGCCGGCTAGGCAAGCAAGGTCGAGGCTCTGCCTCAAACTCCGCCAAAGGCAGGCCTTTGGAATCCATTCCTTAAGTAAAGCTGGTCCAGGGGCGGCTCGTCCCTGACGGGTCTGGGTAGAGCCCAGCCTTGCTTCGGCGCTCAGCCCTGCGGGTCGCGCGCAGCCACCGGGGTGACGTCGCCCACCGCGAGGGTTCCGTCGTAACCCTTGTGGAACAGCGCCTCGAACCGCCCGGTCCATGCCTCCAGGCGGTGCAGGGCGTCCGGGGACGTGCCGCGCCGGTCGGGCAGGAAGAGCGTCGCGAGCATCCACCCGGTCTCGTCGGAGCGGACCAGGCGCACCACCAGCATGTGGTCGGGCACCGCGACGTGGAGCTTCTCTAGGCGGTCCAGCCCGATCTTCAGCAGCGCGTCCCGGCTGCCTGCCCCGTCCGGCCCCGTCATGGCGGAGGCGACGATGGTCCAGCATTCGTGGGCGTAAGGGTCCGCGGCGGGCTGGGGCAGGACTTGGCGGGTGAGCACGTCCGGGGTGACGCAGGGAAGCGGCGCCGCGGCCGGGCCCGAGATCCGGCCCACCGGCGCGGGTGCGCCGACGAGCAGCAGCCCGGTCAGCAGGCCGTCCTCCGTGCGGTCCAGCAGCGAGACCTGCGTCGCCATCGGCCCGGAGCCGCGTGCGAAGGCCAGCGTCTGCCACGCTCCGGCGGGGAGCGGCATCATGCGTCCCGCCTCGGGAATCAGGCCGGTGCGCCCGGGCGCGAGCGGCGGCGTGCCGACCGTCGAGTAGTCGAGCGCCGCAGGGTCGGGCTGCGGGACGTAGCGGGCCGTGCCGTCCGGCCGCGTGCCGCCTGCCGGCGCGGCGTGGCCGGGCGGGCCGTGCGCGGGCGAGGCCGCGGCGGGTCCGGGGGTATCGCCGGAGTTGTCCGCCAGGGGGCTGCCAGAGGGCCAGTGCGGTAGGGCGGGCGGGAACATCGCCGCCAGCGCCGTGCAGGCGAGTGCGACCGTCCCGCACAGCCGCCACGCCGGCGCCCGGCGCCACAGCCGACCGATCACCGACACGGCGGCAGTCTCAGGGTTGCGGGTCCCTTGCCGGGATGGCGGCCTCGTGCTGCGCGGGGGCCTCGTGGCGTCCAGGGGCCTCGTGACGCGACGGCGCGCGCAGGTCGGCGATCCGGGTGAGGATGCCGTGCTCGCCGCGCTCCAGGCGCACGCAACGCGCGCCCTTCTGGCGCGCCTCGATCAGGCCGTCGCTGACCATCTCCTCGATCGAGCGCACCAGGTCGCGGGCGCTGGCGCCCTGGCCGAGCCGGTCCTGACGCTCCATCACCTCGAACAGCAGCAGGGGGTCGATGCCGCCCGAGGCGATCTCCAGCCCGTAGCTGCCGATCATCGCCTCGATCTCCAGCGCCGCGACGCGCGCCACGTCGAGCCCGGCCAGCGAGCGGAACACGAAGATACGGTCCAGCCGGTTCAGCACCTCGGGCGCGAAGCCGGCGGCGCGCAGGGCGTCGACCGAGGCGGCGCGCATCGCCTCCGGGTCGGCGGCGAAGCGGTCGGCGATCTCGCCCAGCGCCTCGGTGGCGACGTTCGACGTCAGCATGAAGATCGCGCGGGTGGTGGAGACCTGGGCACCGTTGGACGCCTCGGTGACGTGGCCGTCGTTCCAGGCGCTGAGGAACTTCTTGAACACGTCGGGGTGGGCCTTCTCGATCTCGTCGAGCAGGACCACGGCGTCGGGGACCTCCTTCAGCCCGCCGGTCAGCTTGCCGAAGCTGTCGGAGCCGACGTAGCCCTTGGGCGAGCCGAAGAGCTGGGTGGCGGCGTGCGGCGCGCTCATCTGCGTCATGTCGAAATGCAGCAGCTTGCGGCCCAGCGCGACAGCGAGGCGCTTGCTCAGGTAGGTCTTGCCGGTGCCGGGCGGGCCTGCGAGCAGGAAGATGCCGACCGGCTTGCCGCGGACCTGGAGCGCCAGGCGGCGGCGAAGCTGCTGGGTGATGTCCTCGCACACCTGGTCCTGGCCGATCACCTGGGCGCGCAGCGTCTCGGCCAGCGCCACGGCGTCGATCACCGTGGCCTTTTCCTGGCGCGACAGCAGGTCCTCGAGCGCCGCGCGGTTGGTCAGCCGGGCCAGAACGTCCATGATCCATCCCCGTCTGCGGCGGCGCACCCGCCCGCCGGCCCGCACCTTGCGCTCCGCGAGCCCGGCCCGCCACTCGTAGCCGATCCCGCCGAGCACCAGGGCCCACGATCCCGCCGCGAGCACGGCGTAGAGTGCGCCCAGCCGGGCCAGCCAGGACAGCGTGTCATGGAGCAGCGACGCCGGCGACAGGTGCAACTGCACCAGGATCTGCACGATCGCCAGCGTCAGGAACAGCAGCATCATCACCGGCATCAGCCGGGTCGCCGCAGGCACGAGCCGCTTCACTGCGCCACCACGCCCACGTCCAGGATCTGCCCGGCCACGAGCGCCGGCAACTGTACCGGGCCGCTCAGGGTCAGCGCGCCGATCGTGATGCCGCCGGGGCTGATGTTGCCCGGGCCGGCGCCGCGGAACGAGACCGTGCCGACCCGCCCGATCGGCAGGGTCACGATCACGGGCTGTCGGGTGAGCGGCACCAGGCGGGTGTAGCCGCCGGAGCTGACCTGGACGCTGCGCCCGGCCTCGGAGCCCGCGGCGCCGGCGTCAAACAGCGGCAGCCGCACCAGCCTGAGGTGGCCACGCTGCACGGCCTGGGCCAGGGTGGCGGCCTCCGCGGTCGGCAGGCCCATCGCGGCGACGGCCTCCGGCCCCGCAGGCGCGGGCAGCAGGCCAAGCTCCAGCAGGCCCCTGACGCGGCCGGACTGGCCCAGTTCGTCGGCGACCTGGGCGGCCGGGCCGGCGAGGCCGGGCGAGATGGCGGCGATCCGGCCATTGAAGCGCACCCAGACGCCCGCGACCAGCATCACCGCCAGCAGGGTGGACACGGTGGCGTTGAGCGCAGCCGAGCCGGCGGCGGGAAGGTCGGGCTCGGCGGCTTGCGGGGCGGGCGGCCTGTCCATGCGGGCATCAGACCAAACGCTTCGCCGCGACGCAACGGTCGCCGTGCCTCGAAGGGTGTCGCGGCGGGTTGGCCTTGGGGTTCGAGGGGACGCTTTTCAGGAAAGCCGGCAAGGCTGGGCTCTTCTTTCGCTGCCCACTGCCCATGGCCCAAGCGGGCCGTCGGAGTCTTCGAGCGATTCCGTTCAGACCCGCTAGAGGCCCCGACTTCAGGAGCATGAAATTTCTGAAAACCAATTTACTTCAGTATTGGAGTCCAAAGGCGAGTCTTTGGCGAAGTTTGAGGCCCATGCTTGAAGACGGGGCCTCAACTCTGCTTGCTTCGCCCTGGTCCCGGCGTATCCGCGTTCCAATCTGCGACCGGTCCTTTTGCCCGGAGATGCCGTGATGCCCAGCGCGCCCGTGCCGTCCGTCCCGCCTGCCTGGCTTGCCAGGCTGAGCCCCGTAATGCAGCACCTGGCGATCGCCGGGCCGTTCTCGGGCGTGCTCGGGGCCGCCTACCATGCGTGGCTGGCCGGCCACGCGCCCAATCATCCCGTGGAGGCCACGCACCAGACCGTCCCGTTCGCGGCAGCGTTCCACGGTCGTCACCTGGCGGCGTATTTCGTGACGCCGGCGCAGCTCGCGCTGTGGTGGGCGCTGCTGCTGCCGGCGGCGGCGGCGTCGCTGCTGCTGCTGGTGGGCGGCGTGGTGTGGATGGGAGTGCGCACCGCGCATGGCGCGAGCCGGGCCGGCGGCGACGGTCGCGGCCTCGCCGGCCGTCCGTGGAGCCGTGGGCGGTACGGTTGAGGCGCCTGTCTCAAACTCCGCCAAAGGCTCGCCTTTGGAATCCACTTCTTAAGTAAAGCCGGTCCAGGGGCGGCTCGCCCCTGGCGGGTCTGGGCAGAGCCCAGCCTTGCTTCCTGACAGGTCAAGACCTGGGGCCGCTGGTAATGGCCCGCGACTCGGCTCTGGTCTTGCCCGCGGCGCCGGTCTTGACTACGTCGCACGGCATGACGATACGACCGATCCGTACCGAGCAGGACCTTGCCGATGCGCGCGCCGACATCACGCGGCTGATCGCGCTGGACCCGACTGCGGGCAGCGACGAGTTCGACCAGCTCGACGTGCTCGTCACCCTGGCGGAGAGCTACGAGGCCCGGCACAGGGACGGCCCGCCCGCCGACCCGGTCGACGCGATCTGGGAGAAGATGGGCGAGACCGGCATCAGCCAGCGGCTGCTCGCCGCCATCACCCGCATTCCCGAGACGGAGCTGGCCGACGTGCTCGCCCGACGCCGCGCGCTCGGCGCCGCGATGATGGGGGTGCTGGGCCCGGCGCTGGGACTGCCGCTCGACGTGCTGATGCGGCCGGCCCGCACAGGGGCGCCACGCACCTGATCCATGCGGCTTTTGCCTTGACCTGCAAGGCAAGCAAGGCTGGGCTCTGCCCAGACCCGCCAGGGGGGAGGCCCCCCTGGACCGGCTTTACTGAGACAAGTGGATTCCAAAGGCGCGCCTTTGGCGGAGTTTGAGGCAGAGCCTCAACCTTGCCTGCTACGGTTCGTCAGAACAGGCCCTCAATCAGCCCCTCAGCGTCCAGGCCGATGCCCTCGGCGGAGGGCACCTTGGGCAGGCCGGGCATGGTCATGATCTCGCCGCACACCGCGACCACGAAGCCGGCGCCGGCGGACAGGCGGACCTCGCGGACCGGCAGCACGTGGCCGGAGGGCGCGCCCAGCTCGGTGGGGTCGGAGCTGAAGCTGTACTGGGTCTTCGCCACGCAGACCTGGAGCTGGCCGTGGCCGGCCTTCTCGATCGCCTCGAAGCGCTTGGCGATGGCCGGCGTGAGCGCGATGTCAGAGGCGCGATACATCTTCTGCGCGATGGTGCGCAGCTTGTCGGCGAGCTTCATGTCGTCGGGGTAGAGGGGCGCGAAGTGCGCCGTGCCGGCGTCGAGCATTTCGCGCACCGCGTCGGCCAGGGCGAGCGTGCCCTTGGAGCCGTCGGCCCAGTGGGTGCAGACCACGACCTTGACGCCGTGCCTGGCCATGCCGTCGCGGATCGCGGCTAGCTCGCCCTCGGTGTCGGAGGTGAAGTGGTTGACGCAGACCACCACGGGCAGGCCGAAACCCTGCATGTTCTCGACGTGGCGCTCCAGGTTCACCAGGCCGCGGGTGACGGCCTCGATGTCCTCGCGCCCGAGCGCACCCTTGGCGACGCCGCCGTGCATCTTGAGCGCGCGCACCGTGGCGACGACGACCACGGCGGAAGGGGTGATGCCGGCCTGGCGGCACTTGATGTCGAAGAATTTCTCGGCACCCAGGTCGGCGCCGAAGCCGGCCTCCGTGACCACGACGTCGGCGAGCTTGAGGGCAAGCCTCGTGGCCATCACCGAGTTGCAGCCGTGGGCGATGTTGGCGAACGGGCCGCCGTGCACCAGGGCGGGGTTGGCCTCCAGCGTCTGGACCAGGTTGGGCATGAAGGCGTCCTTGAGCAGCGCGGCCATCGGGCCGTCCGCCTTGAGGTCGCGCGCGGTGATCTCGCTGCCGTCGCGGCGGGTGGCGACGACCATGCGGCCGAGGCGGTCCTGCAGGTCGGGGAGGTCTCGGGCGAGGCAGAACACCGCCATCACCTCGGAGGCGACGGTGATGTCGAAGCCGTCCTCGCGCACCGCGCCGTCCAGGCCCTGGACGATGTCGCGGAGCTGGCGGTCGTTCATGTCGAGGCAGCGGCGCCAGGTGATGCGGCGCGCCTCGATGCCGAGCGCGTTGCCCCAGTAGATGTGGTTGTCCAGCATCGCGGCGAGCAGGTTGTTCGCCGACGTGATGGCGTGGAAGTCGCCGGTGAAGTGGAGGTTGATCTCCTCCATCGGCGCGACCTGGGCGCGGCCGCCGCCGGCTGCACCCCCCTTCATGCCGAAGCACGGGCCGAGCGAGGGCTCGCGCAGGCAGATGATCGTGCGTGTGCCCGAGGCGCACAGGGCGTCGCCGAGGCCGACGGTGGTGGTGGTCTTGCCCTCGCCGGCGGCGGTGGGGCTGATGCCGGTGACGAGCACCAGGCGGCCGTCGGGGTTGGACTGCACGGAGCGGACGTAGTCGAGGCCGAGCTTGGCCATCTTCCTGCCGTACGGCTCCAGCGCGGAGGCGGGGATGCCGGCGCGCTCGGCCACCGCGGCGATCGGCTGCAACGTGACGCCGCGCGCCACCTCCTGGTCATGTGTCATCCCGTCTGCCCCTGTTTGCCGGCGGCGTTGCGTGCCGGTCCCTGTCCCGCCTGCGTCGCCCGAACCGGAGGGAAGTGCAAGGATCGCGTGCGGGGTTGGAAAAGAAGGCCAGGCGCTCTGCTCCTGGACCCCGCCAAAGGCTCGCCTTTGGAAACCCGGGTTTGGGCCGGCGGCACGACCCGACGGGATATGCCGCTGCCCCCAATGTGTGCCGGTCCAGGGCGGCTCGCCCTGGCCTTGCCTGCTTGCGCTTCCTAGAATCGCGCCTCGCCATCATCCGGACCTGCTCATGCCCCATCTCGGCGTCGATTTCGGCACCACCAACAGCGTGGTCGCGGTGGCCGACGACGACGGCGCGCTGCACTCGGCGCGCATCGGGGTGTCGGCCGCGGCGGTGGAGACCATCCGCAGCGTGCTGTGCTTCTGGAGCGCGGACGGGGCGCTGCGACATGCGATCGGCCCGGACGCGGTCGAGCGCTATCTCGACGATCCCGGCGCGTGCCGGCTGATCATGTCGATGAAGACGTACCTGGCGCAGCGCAGCTTCTCCGAGACCCGGGTGTTCGGCCGCAGCTTCACCCTGGAGCGGCTGGTGGGGCTGTTCCTGGGCGCCCTGCTGCCTGGCGCCGGGGCGGGACGGATCACGGCGGGGCGCCCGGTGCGCTTCGCCGGCGAGCGAGCCGACGACGCGCTGGGCGAGCGGCGGCTGCGGGCGGGGTTCGCCGCGGCCGGGTGGCCGGAGGTCGACGTGGCGCTGGAACCGGAGGCGGCGGGGTATCGCTTCGCCCGCACCCTGGACGGTGCCGCCACCGTGCTGGTCGGCGACTTCGGCGGTGGGACCAGCGACTTCTCCGTGCTGCGCTTCGATCCTCGGGTCTCCTCGGGGTCCGCGGCGGGGGTCGTGGCGCTGGGCAGCGCCGGCATCGGCATCGCAGGCGACAGCTTCGACGCGCGGATCATGGAGCGCGTGGTGGCGCCGCGTCTCGGCCGCGGCGACACCTATGCGGTGATGGGCCAGGACCTGCCGGTGCCGCCGGAGTACTACGCGGGGTTCTCCCGCTGGCACCGGCTGTCGATGATGCGCACGCCGCGGATGCTGCGCGACATCGCGGAGGTGGCCCGCCATGCCGCGCACCCGGAGCGGCTGCTGGCGCTGGGGCGGCTGATCGAGGACGAGGCGGGGTACGGGCTGTATGGTGCGGTGGCGGCTGCGAAGACGGAGCTGTCGCGCGGGCAGAGCGCCACGCTGCGCTTTCGCCACGAGGGGTTCGCGATCGAGCAGGAGATCGCCCGCGCCGAGTTCGAGTCGTGGATCGCGCCCGATCTCGCCCGGCTTCTGGCCACCGTGGACGAGGCGCTGGCGCGCTCTGGCGTGGCGGCAGGCGAGGTGGACCGCGTGTTCCTCACCGGCGGTACCGCGCTGATGCCGGCGATCCGGCGGCTGTTCGAGCAGCGCTTCTCCCCGGGGCGGGTGTCGGGTGGAGGCGAGTTCGTGTCGGTGGCCGAGGGGCTGGCGCTGATCGGGCGCGAGCGCAGCCTCGTGCCCTGAGCGGGGTCGGGCTGCATGGGTCCGGGGGTTCAAGGCAGTAAGGCCGGACCCTACCTAGTCTCGCTTGAAAACCACGGCCAATGCAGATCAATCTATTCATACCAGCGGCTCTGGGTCTTGATCTGTTAGGAAGCAAGGCTGGGCTCTGCCCAGACCCGCCAGGGGCGAGCCGCCCCTGGACCGGCTTTATTTAAGTATTGAGTTCCAAAGGCGAGCCTTTGGCGGATGAGGCAGAGCCTCGACCTTGCTTTCCTGCTGTGCCTGGTGGCGCAGCCTGTAGGCCGGCCCAGCGCTTCGACATCGGTGCTCTGGCACCCGGGTTGGAATCGTGCTACGGACGCTTTTAGTCAAGTCTGTGTCCCGTCGTGGTTGAACGACCCTGATGGACTGATTGCCCGTCTTGTGCGGGTCAAGGCTTTGTGGCGCTTCTTGCGCCTGTGCAGGTTTTGGCAGACCTGGCGTGCTTCGGCCTCGGGTCGACGTCCATGGCGGGTCCGGGTCCGGGTGCCGATCCTGCCAGTTGCCAGTCGCTCCGGGACATCGCCGAGACAGAAGTTTCGGGCGCTTGCAGGGCACGTCCGGCCGTCTCTTTTACAGGATACCCCCACGTTTGAGCAGCGACGACGACAACAATAATGACACTGGGCGCGCCTCGGGCATCCTGGACACCGCGAAGCGCGACGAGGAGCACATGCGCAACGTGCTTCTCGGCCTGGGAAGCGGCGGCCGGTCCGTTCGCGCCCCGCGGTCCACGCCCCAGGTCCACGCCCCGGCGGGCCGCCACCGCTTTGCCCAGGACGGTGACGTGCCGGTGGTGCGGCTGTCGCTGGCGCGGACCGAGACGCGCGAGGCGAAGCGGCCGATGCCCGCGCCGGAGCCGGTGGCGGCCGATCCCGTGGACCGCGACCGCGCGGCCCGGTATGCCGCCGAGCGTGCGTTGCAGGATGTCACCACGACCCTGCATGGCGTGCAGACCAGGCTGGGACATGCGGAGCTCGACCTCGAGCAGGCGCTGTCGCAGGTCCAGCTTCGCGAGAGCGAGCTGCAGGCCCTGCGCGCCGAGCTGCGGGTTCGCTCGGAGGAACTTGCCGCGGCGCGCCACGCCATCGAGGCCGGCGCCCGGCGGCGTGGCGCGCAGGAGGCCCGGTCCGTATACAGGACCGGTTCCGGGGGGGACGACGGCGAGCCGGCGGGCGCTTCCGGGGACGTCAGGCATCCTCGCATGGGCGAGCCCGGTGACGGGACACCCGAACCTGTCAAGTGGTGGCGCGACTAGGGAGGCGCCTGCCCCCCGCGTGGGCCGGGTGGTGCCCGTCGTGATGCGGCATTCCCCATTCCGTCCCGGCGCGGTGCGGTGATACGCTGGGAGCATGGAGCTGCCATTCGCGTTTCCGGACTGGGTGCCCTGGTGGGTGCAGACGCTGCTCGTGGTAGTGGGCGTGCTGTTCGCGCTGGCCTTCCTGCTGATGCCGTTCGCCACCTTCGGGGTGAAGTCGCGGCTTGATGGTCTCGAACTGCAACTGGAGGAGCTGCAGGGGGAGCTGCGGTCGCTGTCGCTGCGCCTGCCGGACCGCGGCGTGAGCCGGGACCTCGCCACCGACTGGACCGACCCGGTTCCCGAGCCGGTGCCGCCCTACGACCCTCTGCCGAGCCGCCCGCCGGTCCCTCCCGCACCGCGCACCCGCGACACCGCGCCCGAACTGTCGGGCCGTGCCGCGACGCTGCGGCGGAGCGAGCCACGCTTCGACCGGTCCGACTAGCGGCGGGTGGGTTGCTGGTGGCGCCTGCGGACTCCGCCGAAGTTCGGCCTGGTGCTCCTGAATGTGATGGGGCAAGCAGGCAAGGTTGAGGCTCTGCCTCAAACTCCGCCAAAGGCTCGCCTTTGGAATCCACTTGTCTCAGTAAATCGGTGTCCGCAGGCTTTGGCCTTTGGCGGGTCTGGACGTAGCTGCCAAAGGTTCCGACGATCCCCTTGGATCGTTGGAATGGCAGCGGAGGGAGAGCTCAGCCTTGCTTGCTTCTGACAGGGATTACAGGCTTATGCGTTCGGGCTGGTCCGCGTTCCCCGCGGTCTCGGCCAGCGCGAGCACCGCCGCGAAGCTGATCGCGGCTGCGGCGGTCACGTACCAGCCGACCCAGCCGAGGCCGCCCTGCTCCACCAGGCGCTGCGCCAGGTAAGGGGCGAGCGAGGCGCCCAGGATGCCGCCCAGGTTGTAGGCGGCCGAGGCCCCGGTGTAGCGCACCGCCGCCGGGAACAGCTCCGGCAGCAGCGCCCCCATCGGCGCGAACACCAGTCCCATCAGCCCAAGCTCGATCACGAGGAACAGCAGCACGCCGCCGGAGCCGCCCTCGCCCAGCAGCGGCTGCATGAGAAAGCCCGACGCCGCGGCCACGGCCATGCCGGCGAGCAGCACCGGGCGGCGGCCGAAGCGGTCCGACCAGGCGCCTGCCAGCGGCGTGGTCGCGGCCATCGCCAGCACGGCGATGCAGAGCAGGCCGAGGAACCGGGTGCGGGGGATGTGGCGCACGCCGACGCCGTAGCGCAGGGCGAACACCGTGGAGACGTAGAACAGCACGTAGGGCAGCATCATCGCCGCCGAGCCCAGCAGCAGCGGCCGCCAGTGCCGGCGCAGCACGGCGGCGAGGGGCACGCGCACGCGCAGGCCGCGGTCGAGCACACGGGTGAAGCTGGCGGTCTCGTGCAGGCTGACGCGGACGTAGAGGCCGAGGGCGACCAGAGCGGCACTGCCCAGGAACGGCAGGCGCCAGCCCCAGGCGCCGAAGTCCTGCTCGCCGAGTGCCGCGTCGAGCAGCAGGAAACTGCCGTTGGCCATCAGGAAGCCGATCGGCGGGCCGAGCTGCGGCACCATGCCGAACCAGCCGCGCTGGCCGGGGGGCGCGTTCTCCACCGCGAGCAGGGCGGCACCGCCCCACTCGCCGCCCAGCCCGATGCCCTGGCCCATGCGCAGCAGGCAGAGCAGCGCCGGCGCCAGCCAGCCGGCCTGCGCGTAGCCTGGCAGCAGGCCGATCAGCACCGTGGAGGTGCCCATCACCAGCAGGGAGGCGACGAGCGTGCTCTTGCGGCCCACGCGGTCGCCGAAGTGGCCGAACACCGCGGAGCCGAGCGGGCGGGCGAGGAAGGCGATGCCGAAGGTCAGGAACGCGCCGAGCGACTGCACCGCCGGGCTGGCGCCGGGGAAGAACACCGGGCCGATCACCAGCGCCGAGGCGATGCCGTAGATGTAGAAGTCGTAGAACTCGACCGTGGTGCCGACCAGGCTCGCCAGCAGCACCCGCAGCGTGGCGCGGTCCCCTGGGCTGCGGGGGGCAGGTGCTGCGGCAGGCTCTAGCATCGGCGTTCTCCACGGCGGCCCGGCGCGGGCGCGGGCGCGGTGCCCCTCCTACGCGAGCCCGGCGCGTCCCGGCAGCCCTTCCGGAGCGGTCCGCCACCCGGTATCGTGTCGAGGCATGGGTTCCTCCGCTCCTTCCGGCGCCGCGCGGCGCACCGTATCGCCGCTGTGCCTGCTGCTGGTGTGCGCGGCGCTGGCGGGCTGCGTCGGCACGGCGTCGCGGGTCGGCCCGGGCCCGGGAGCGGCGGTCGTGGCCGGGCCGGGCCCGATGCCGCCGCCGCGCGCGGAGCGCGTGCCGCCGCGGCCGCACCAGGCGGAGCGGCTGGTCTGGGAGCCGGGGCACTACCTGCAGGACGAGGTCGGCTACACCTGGCACCCAGGGCACTACGTCTCGCAGCCACCGCCGCACCTGCGCTTCGTGCACGGCCGGTGGGAGCGGAACGGGGCAGGATGGAGCTGGGTGCCCGGGCGCTGGATGTGACGATGGGGCGGGCGGGCCACAGGCGGGCAAGGCTGGGCTCTGCCTGTTGCTTGAAGGCGGGGACCCGCCCCTGCTTCAAGGCGGGGGCGAGCCGACCTAAAGTGGCCAGGCAGGCAAGCAAGGTTGAGGCTCTGCCTCAAACTCCGCCAAGGGCAGGCCCTTGGAACCCATTACTTAAGTAAAGCCGGTCCAGGGGGGCTTCCCCCTGGCGGGTCTGGGCGTAGCTGCCAAAGGTTCCGACGATCCGCTTGGATCGTTGGAATGGCAGCGGAGGGAGAGCCCAGCCTTGCTTGCCTGGTCTCCTCACGCGGTCGTGCGGGCGTTGCGTGCCCTGCACCCCCATGGTAGGAGCCGCGCGATCGGCACAGGTGCCGCCCATCGATCAGCGACGGAACCCTCCCTTGGCCGCAGACGTCACGACCCTGTCCCGCGGCGGCGGCCTCGCCGACCGTTACGCGGCGGCGCTGTATGGTTTCGCCGACGAGCGGAAGTCGCTCGACGAGGCGGTGGACCAGATGGAGGCGCTCGGGCGCCTGATCGACGAGAGCCAGCCGCTGCGCCGCCTGCTGGAAAGCCCGCTGGTGGACGTGCAGAAGGCGCGGGTCGCGGTGACGGCAGTGCTGGCGGAGCAGGGCTTCGGCAAGACGGTGCAGGACTTCGTCGGCGTGATCGCGAACAACCGCCGGCTGTCGCAGTTGCGCTCGATCGTGGTGGCGTTCGCCGCCCTTGTCGCGGAGAAGCGCGGCGTGGTGATGGCGCAGGTCTCCTCGGCGCACCGGCTGTCCGACGTGCAGCGCGAGCAGTTGCGGGCGCGGCTGATCGAGGCCGGGTATGGCCGGGTGAGCATCGACGAGCGCGTGGACGAGAGCCTGCTGGGCGGGGTCGTCGTGCGTGTCGGCGCGCGCCTCTACGATTCAAGCATAAAGTCCCGGCTGCAGCGACTGCAGTACGCGATGAAGGGAGCCGCCTGACATGGAAATCCGTCCCGCCGAGATCTCGGAGATCCTGAAGCAGCAGATCGCGAGCTTCGACAGCGAGGCCAACGTCGCCGAGACCGGGCAGGTGCTCAGCGTCGGCGACGGCATCGCGCGCGTGTTCGGGCTGCAGAACGTGATGGCCGGCGAGATGGTCGAGTTCCCGTCCGTGGGCCTGCGCGGCATGGCGCTGAACCTCGAGACCGACAACGTCGGCGTGGTGATCTTCGGCGACGACAAGGGCATCCGCGAGGGCGACACCGTCAGCCGCACCGGGTCGATCGTGGAGGTTCCGGCGGGGCGCGGGCTGCTGGGCCGCGTGGTCGACGGGCTGGGGCAGCCGATCGACGGCAAGGGGCCGCTGGTCGACACCAAGCTGATGCGCGTCGAGGTCAAGGCGCCGGGGATCATTCCGAGGAAGTCGGTGCACGAGCCGATGCAGACCGGGATCAAGTCGATCGACAGCTTGATCCCGGTGGGGCGCGGGCAGCGCGAGCTGATCATCGGCGACCGGCAGACCGGCAAGACCGCGGTGATCCTGGATACCATCCTCAACCAGAAGGTCGCCAACCAGGGCACCGACGAGAGCAAGAAGCTCTACTGCATCTACGTCGCGATCGGGCAGAAGCGCTCGACGGTGGCGCAGATCGTGCGCACGCTGGAGGAGTACGGCGCGATGGAGTATTCCATCGTGGTGGCGGCGACGGCGTCGGATCCGGCGCCGATGCAGTTCCTGGCGCCGTACACCGGCGCCACGATGGGCGAGTATTTCCGCGACAACGCGATGCACGCGGTCATCTTCTACGACGATCTGTCGAAGCAGGCGGTGGCGTATCGCCAGATGTCGCTGCTGCTGCGCCGGCCGCCGGGCCGCGAGGCGTATCCGGGCGACGTGTTCTACCTGCACTCGCGTCTGCTGGAGCGGGCGGCGAAGATGAGCGATGCGTTCGGGGCGGGGTCGCTGACGGCGATGCCGGTGATCGAGACGCAGGCGGGCGACGTGTCGGCGTATATCCCGACCAACGTGATCTCGATCACCGACGGGCAGATCTTTCTGGAGACGGAGCTGTTCTTCCGCGGCATCCGGCCGGCGGTCAATGTCGGGCTGAGCGTGTCGCGGGTGGGCTCGGCGGCGCAGATCAAGGCGATGAAGCAGGTCGCGGGCAAGATCAAGCTGGACCTGGCGCAGTATCGCGAGATGGCGGCGTTCGCGCAGTTCTCGTCCGACCTGGATGCGTCGACGCAGCAGCTTCTGTCGCGCGGCGCGCGGCTGACGGAGATCCTGAAGCAGCCGCAGTTCAAGCCGGTTCCGGTCGAGGAGCAGGTGGTGGTGATCTTCGCGGGCACGCGCGGGTATCTGGACAAGATCGAGCTGCCGCAGATCGGCAAGTTCGAGCAGCAGATGCTGGGCGAGCTGCGTTCCGGCGACACGGGCATCCTGGCTTCGATCCGCAACGACCGCGAGATCAAGAAGGACGTCGAGGCCAAGCTCGGGTCGTTCCTGGACGGGCTCGTCACGCGCTTCGTCGCCTGAGGTAGGGAGCGATGCCGAGCCTGAAGGACCTGCGCGGGCGGATCAACAGCGTGAAGTCGACACGCAAGATCACGTCGGCGATGAAGATGGTGGCGGCGTCCAAGCTGCGTCGCGCGCAAAGCCAGGCGGAGGCGGCGCGGCCGTACGCCCTGGCGATGGAGCGGATGCTGGGGTCGCTCGCCGGCAGCGTGGCGGGTTCTCCCGGTGCTCCGAGAATGCTGGCGGGGACTGGGCGGGACCAGGTGCACCTGCTGGTGGCGATCACGGCGGATCGCGGGCTGGCGGGGGCGTTCAACTCGCAGGTCGGGCGGATGGTGCGCGTGATGGCGCGTCGGCTGGAGGCAGAGGGCAAGACCGTCAGGCTGATGACGGTGGGGCGCAAGGGGCGCGACTACCTGCGCCGCGAGTTCGCGGGCAACATCGTGCACGAGGTCAGCTACGCGGGGATCAAGCGGGTCGAGTTCGCGCAGGCGCGCGAGCTGGGCGAGCGGATCGCGGCGATGCTGTCGGCGGGTGAGTTCGACGTGTGCACGCTGGTGTACAACCGGTTCGTGTCGGTGATCTCGCAGGTGCCGACCGAGATGCAGCTCATCCCGCTGCCGCTGCCTGAGCGGCCGGCGGATGAGGCGGCGACGCGGGGGCCGCAGGCAACGTACGAGTACGAGCCGGACGAGGAGTCGATCCTGGGGCGGTTGCTGCCGCAGAACCTGTCTGTGCAGATCTATCGTGCGCTGCTGGAGAGCGGGGCGGGCGAGCATGGCGCGCGGATGAGCTCGATGGACAATGCGACGCGCAACGCGGGCGACATGATCAACCGCCTGACGCTGAACTACAACCGGACACGCCAGGCCAACATCACCAAGGAGCTGATCGAGATCATCTCCGGGGCCGAGGCCGTCTAGATGGATTTGCTGCCCTTCCTTCGTGAAGGGGATCAAAGGGTCCTCGGACCCTTTGCGGGTCCAGGGCAGAGCCCTGGCCTTTCTTGGTTGGGTGCGCTGCGGCGCAGTTGAGGGGATGAAGCCATGTCCGATACCGGGGCGCGCAACAACGTAGGCCGCGTGAGCCAGATCACCGGCGCGGTGGTGGATGTGCAGTTCGAGGGCGAGCTGCCGTTCATCCAGAACGCGCTGGTCACGAAGATGGGCGAGCGTACTCTGGTGCTGGAGGTGGCGCAGGAGCTGGGCGAGCGTACCGTGCGCTGCATTGCGATGGACACGACGGACGGCATGGTGCGTGGCCAGGAGGTCAAGGACACCGGGGCGCCGATCTCGATGCCGGTGGGGCCGGGCGTGCTCGGGCGGATCATGAACGTGATCGGCGAGCCGATCGACGACCGCGGGCCGGTGCCGTCCGCGAGCCGGATGCCGATCCACCGCTCTGCGCCGACCTTCGAGGAGCAGGCGACGAGTTCGGAGATTCTCGTCACCGGGATCAAGGTGGTCGATCTGCTGGCGCCGTATCTGAAGGGCGGCAAGGTCGGGCTGTTCGGCGGCGCGGGCGTGGGCAAGACGGTGCTGATCCAGGAGCTGATCAACAACGTGGCGCTGGGTGCGGGCGGCGTGTCGGTGTTCGCGGGCGTGGGCGAGCGGACGCGCGAGGGCAACGACCTGTACCACGAGATGATGGACGCGGGCGTCATCAAGCTCGGCGAGGGCAACACCGATGGGTCGAAGGTGGCGCTCGTGTACGGGCAGATGAACGAGCCGCCGGGGGCGCGGGCGCGGGTGGCGCTGTCGGGGCTGACGCTGGCCGAGTATTTCCGGGATGAGGAAGGGCAGGACGTGCTGTTCTTCGTCGACAACATCTTCCGCTTCACGCAGGCGGGGGCCGAGGTGTCGGCGCTGCTGGGGCGCATCCCGTCGGCGGTGGGGTATCAGCCGACGCTGGCGACCGACATGGGTGCGCTGCAGGAGCGGATCACATCGACCAAGAAGGGGTCGATCACCTCGGTGCAGGCGATCTACGTGCCGGCCGACGACCTGACCGATCCGGCGCCGGCGACGTCGTTCGCGCATCTTGACGCGACCACGGTGCTGAACCGGCAGATCGCGGAGCTGGGCATCTATCCTGCGGTCGATCCGCTGGACTCGACGTCGCGCTCGCTCGACCCGCGGATCGTCGGCGAGGACCACTACCAGGTGGCGCGCGACGTGCAGCGCATCCTGCAGACCTACAAGAGCCTGCAGGACATCATCGCGATTCTCGGCATGGACGAGCTGTCCGAGGAGGACAAGCAGACGGTGGCGCGGGCGCGGCGCATCCAGCGTTTCCTCAGCCAGCCGTTCCACGTGGCGGAGGTGTTCACCGGCAGCCCGGGCGTGTTCGTCAAGGTCGAGGACACGATCCGCTCGTTCCGCGAGATCTGCGACGGCAAGCACGACGCGTTGCCGGAAGCGGCGTTCTACATGGTCGGCACCATCGACGACGTGGTGAAGAAGGCGGAGAGCATGAAGGAGAAGGCGTGACCCGGGTCGCGACGCGGGGGACGCGCTGATGCCGATCGACCTGGAGATCGTCAGCCCGGACAAGGTGCTGCTGAAGCGGCCGGTGGACATGGTGGTGCTGCCGGCCTGGGACGGCGAGCTGGCCGCAATGCCGCAGCACGCGCCGATGATGGTGGCGCTGCGCGGCGGGGTGATCGCGCTGCACGAGGGCGGGCAGGTGACGGACCGGTTCTACGTCGCCGGCGGGTTTGCGGAGATCACGCCGGATCGCTGCACCGTGCTCGCGGACGAGGCGGTGCCGGTGGGCGAGGTGGGTCACGCCACGGCCGTGCGCCGGGTGATCGAGGCGCAGGAGGCCTACCAGGCGGCTGGCGCGGACAACGAGGCGCGGGAGCTGGCGATGGACCGGTTGCAGGCGGCGCAGGTCATGGTGCGTGTGTCGGGGGGCTGAGGCAGGCAGAAAGGCTGGGCTCTCCCTCCGCTGCCATTCCAACGATCCAAGCGGATCGTCTGAACCTTTGGCAGCTCCGCCCAGACCCGCAAAGAGTCCGAAGACCCTTTGATCCCTTGACTTAGGAAGTGGATTCTCAAGGCGAGCCTTGAGCGGGGTTCAGGGGCAGAGCCCCTGGCCTTCCTTACCGCCGCCTCGCCTCACGCTTCCGTTTCGTTGACCGAGGCGTCGGAGGCTGGTCCACCCTTTGGTCCCGCAAGGAGTCCGCGTCCATGAAGCACTGGCAGATCGACGACGTGGCGTGGGATCGATTCGACCCGTTGAAGGTCGAGCCCGCGATCGTGCCGCTGGTCAAGGCGGCGGCGATGGTGGAGCGCAACGGCATCGACTACGCGACCTACCTGAAGAACGTGTTCTCGCAGGATCCGGACTTCCGGATGGCCACGGACAACTGGGCGGTCGAAGAGGTCCAGCACGGCGATGCGCTGGGCAAGTGGTCGATGCTGGCGGACCCGGGCTGGGACTACGAGGGCTCGTTCGCGCGCTACAAGGCAGGGTACCAGGTACCGTTGGACGTGGACATGTCGGTGCGCGGGTCGCTCACGGGCGAGCTGATCGCGCGGTGCATGGTGGAGACCGGGACGTCGTCGTACTACACGGCGCTGGCGGACGCGACCGAGGAGCCGGTGCTGGAGCAGGTGTGCCGGCTGATCGCGGCGGACGAATATCGGCACTTCAAGCTGTTCTACGACCACATGAAGCGGTACCTGGGGCGCGAGAAGATCAGCATGGCCCGGCGGCTGCGCATCGCGGCGGGGCGGATCACCGAGTCCGAGGACGACGAACTGGCGTTCGCGTTCCATTGCGGCAACGACCCGGTGGGCGTTCCGTACGACCATGCACGCTGCATCGCGGCGTACATGGGGCGGGCGATGAGCTTCTACCGCTATCGGCACATCGAGCGGAGCATGGGCATGGTGCTTAAGTCGGTGGGGTTGCCGCCGCGGGGGCGGCTGTCCGGAGTGTCGACGAAACTGGCGTGGAACCTGATGCAGCGGCGTCAGAGGAAGTTCACGCGCGAGACCGGGCTGCGCGAGGCGGCATAGCTGGCAAGGCTGGAAGCTTTGCCTCCGGGCTCCGTTCAAGGTCAGGCCTTGAGACTCTTGCTGCATAGAAGGAAGTTCCAGTACCAGCGGCCCTGTGCGTTGACCTGCCCAGGAAACCAGGCTGGGCTCTGCCCAGACCCGCCAGGGGCGAGCCGCCCCTGGACCGGCTTTACTTAAGTAAGGAACTCCAAAGGCGAGCCTCTGGCGGATGAGGCAGAGCCTCAACCTTGCTCGCTTCACCGGCCATTCCAAAGGGTCGCCAGTATGACGGGAGCTTTGGCGGGTGTGAGCAGGGCGCAGGTCTGCCTGCAGGTTCCGCTCAGGGCAGCAGCAAGCTGAGCGGCAGCAGCGGCACGCACCAGGCCTGCGGCAACAAGGGCGGCTGCAGGGTGGTCTGCGCCACGGTGCCGGCAGTGGCGCCGAGGGCGTAGTAGGCCCAGAGCGCGGCCACGGTGGGGATCGTCGATCGCGGCTGTGTCGGTCCTGGCGCGACGGCGTCGGCGGTGGCGTCGGCGGCCTTGGCGAGGTCGCCGGTGACGAAGGCGATGTTCAGGCCGAGCTTGCCGTAGTGCAGGCTGGCCGAGTTGGCCAGCGCCGTAGCGGCGGCGAGCAGCAGCATGTCGCGCGGCATGGTGCGCGCCAGCGTGGCCAGCAGCATGAGCGTCGTGGCCGCCAGGATCGCCCAGCGCGGCGAGCCGAGCTGGCGGGTGGCCCAGCGGGCGGCGACGGAGGCGCAGACGAAGGTGGCGATGGTCAGGCCGAGCCAGGTGGCCTGGTGCCATTTGGCCTGCGCCAGCGACAGGCCGAGGACCGTGGTGTTGCCGGTCATCGGTCCGGCAAAGATGTTGGCCTGCAACAGGCCGATCGCGTCGACCCAGCCGGCGACCAAGGCGAGCAGGGCAGGGCGCAGGCTGGAAGAGGGCATGGCCGAGCTTCGGCGAGGACGGCCGGCACGGCAAGGGCGGATGCCGGCGGCTTCTTGGAGTGGCCGGTCAGGGCAGGCAAGGTTGAGGCTCTGCCTCAAACTCCGCCAAAGGCAGGCCTTTGGAATCCACTACTTAAATAAGGCCGGTCCAGGGGCGGCTCGCCCCTGGCGGGTCTGGGCAGAGCCCAGCCTTGCTTGCTGACAGGTCAACGCACGGGGCTGCGCGCCACGGTTTTGTTTCTGGATTGAGGCTGCCGGTGTAGCCTGGGGGTACGGTCCTGAATCGTTTGCAGAGGTGCGAGTATGCCTGACCAGATCGCGGACGCCTCCTTCCCGCCGGCGCCAGACCTGCGCGAGGCGCCGGAGGGCGAGCCGGTGGTGGCGCCGGGCGTGCACCGCATCGTCGTGGTCGGCGGCGGGGCGGCGGGGCTCGGGCTGGTGACGAAGCTGGGCGACACGCTGGCGAAGCACGGGCGGGCGGAGGTCACGCTGATCGAGCGGGCGCGCACGCATCTGTGGAAGCCACTGCTGCACTCTGTGGCGGCGGGCAGCATGGACCGCTCCGAGCACGAGCTGAACTACCTGGCGCAGGCGCACTGGCACAGCTTCGTCTACCGGCTTGGCGAGATGGTCAGGCTGGACCGGGAGAAGCGCGAGGTGCACCTGGCGGCGAACCACGACGAGGACGGGCGGCAGATCACCGCGGAGCGGCGGTTCGGCTACGACACTCTGATCATGGCTGTGGGCAGCGTCACCAACGATTTCGGCACGCCCGGGGCGGCGGAGCACGCGGTGCCGCTGGAGACGCCGGACCAGGCGGCGCGGTTCAACCGGCGGCTGGTGAACGCGTGCTTCCGGGCGAACTCGCAGGCGGAGGGGGCGCGGCCGGGGCAGCTCCACGTGGCGATCATCGGGGCGGGGGCGACGGGGACGGAGCTGGCGGCGGAGCTGCATCGCACGGTGCGTCAGGTGGTGGGGTTCGGCTTCACGCAAATCAAGCCGGAGCGCGACATCCGGATCGTGCTGATCGAGGCGGCGCCGCGCATCCTGCCGGCGCTGCCGGAGCGGATCAGCGCCACCACGCTCAGCCTGCTGGGGGCGATGGGCGTGGAGGTGCGGGCAGGGTCGCGGGTCAGCGAGGTGACGGCCGAGGGGGTGAGGCTGTCGGACGGCAGCTTCGTGGCGAGCGAGCTGGTGGTGTGGGCGGCGGGGGTGAAGGCGCCGGACTTCCTGCGCGACCTGGACGGGCTGGAGGCGAACGGGATCAACCAGCTCGTGACGCACGACACGTTGCAGACGACGCGCGACGAGGCGGTGTTCGCGATCGGGGACTGCGCGGCGGTGCCGATGCCGGACGGCGGCACGGTGCCGCCGCGGGCGCAGGCGGCGCACCAGGAGGCGTCGCACATGGTGCGCCAGGTCAGGCGGCGGATGGCGGGGCGGGCGCTGCAGCCGTACCGGTATCGCGATTTCGGGTCGCTGGTGTCGCTGGGGCACTACTCGACGGTGGGCAACCTGATGGGGTTCCTGCGTGGCAAGAACCTGTTCATCGAGGGATGGTTCGCGCGGATAATGTACCGCTCGCTGTACAAGATGCACCAGCAGTCGCTGCACGGGACCGTGCACGTCGCGGCGGACACGGTCGGGCGGGCGTTCGGGCGGCGAGGGGCGCCGGTGGTCAAGCTGCACTGAGGGCGGCGGCCCCCGGGGGTGACCGGGCAGGCAAGGAAGGTTGAGGCTCTGCCTCAAACTCCGCCAAAGGCTCGCCTTTGGAATCCACTACTTAAGTAAATGCCGGTCCAGGGGCGGCTCGCCCCTGGCGGGTCTGGGCAGAGCCCAGCCTTGCTTTCTGACAGGTCGTCAGGAGCTGTTCCCTGGTCGAAGGTTGGTGTTCAGAATGCGCGCACGCCTAGCTCGTCACCCCGCCGGGCTCCGGTGGGTACCGCTGTCCCGCACTCCGGTCCGGGTCCTCGCGCTTGCCCTGTTGCTCGCCCGCCCCGTTCACGCCACCGAGCCTGCCGGCCTGCCCGAGGACTGTTTCGACACCCTCGCCGCCACCCGCGACAGCAGCCTCGGCGCGCCACGCCACCCCGAGCCCACCCCGGACGGCCGGTCCGTGCTCTACCTGCGCTCCGGCCCGCGCGACACCCGCCAGCGCCTCTATCGTTTCGATCTCGCGACCGGCGCGGAGGCCGAGCTGGCCGCCCCTGACGCTGTTTCGGAGACCCTGTCCGCCGCGGAGAAGGCCCGTCGCGAGCGCGCCCGCATGACGCTCGCCGGCATCACCGATGTCGCGCTGTCCCGCGACGGCGCCACGGCGCTGATCACCCAGGCTGACCGCCTCGCCCGCGTGGCGACGGCCACCGGCGAGACCGTCGCCGTCCCCGGCGCCGGTTGGATCGCGCCGCGGCTGTCGCCCGACGGCAGCCACGTCGCCGCGGTGCGCGACAACGACCTGCACGTCGTCGACCTCGCCACCGGGCAGGACCGCCAGATCACCCGGGGCGGCGGCGACACGCTGAGCCACGGCCTCGCCGAGTTCGCCGCCGCCGAGGAGCTGGACCGTGCCGACGGCGCCTGGTGGTCGCCGGACGGGGCGACGCTGCTGTATGAGGAGGCCGACACCGCCGCGGTCGAGCCGCACTTCATCGCCGATCCCGAGCACCCGACCGTGCCGCCCAGCGCGTTCCGCTATCCCCGCGCCGGCACGGTCAACGCCCGGGTGCGCCTCGGGCTCGTCGCGCGCGACGGCGGCGAGACGCGCTGGGTCGACTGGGACGGCGACGCATACCCCTACCTGGGGCGCGTCACCTGGTCGGAGGGTCATCTCAGCCTCGTGGTGCTGAACCGTGCGCAGACCGAGGAGCGGGTGCTCGCGGTGGATACGGCGACCGGCCACGCCGCGACGCTGCTCACCGAGGCCGACCCCGCCTGGCTCGATCTCGACCCGCTGCCGCGCCAGGGCGGGCGCGGCCTGCCGGACTGGCTGCCCGACGGCTCCGGTTTCCTGTGGGCCGGGGAGCGCGACGGCGTCTGGCGCCTGGAGCTGCGCCACGCCGACGGCAGCCCCGATCGCGTGTTGGCGCCGGGGCTCGCGTTCCTGGCGGTGGCGGACCTCGACGCCGCCGGCGGGAGCGCGACCATCGTTGCCGCGACGGCGGACCGCCTCGGCACCGCGCTGCATCGCGTGTCCCTGGCCAGCGGCGCCGCCACGCCGATCGCCGCCGAGCCCGGCCTGCACGATGCGAGCTTCGCCGAGGCCGGGCACGCCCTCATGGTCGACCGCTTCGCCGGCGCCGACGGCACCGCCGCCGCCCTGGTGCGCGCAGCCGACGGCCGCGTGCTGGCCACCCTGCCGAGCCGCGCGGAGCCGCCGCGCGCCATGCCCGCCCCGGAGTTCACCACCGCGGGTCCGCTCGGCCTGGACGCGGTGCTCCTGCGCCCGGCGGCGGCCACTCCCGGGGAGCGCTACCCGGTCGTGCTGTCGGTCTATGCCGGCCCCACGGTGAAGATGGTCGAGCGCGCGCCGCGCCACTATCTCGACGACCAGTGCCTCGCCGATCACGGGTTCATCGTGGTCAGCCTGGACGGCCGCGGCACCCCGGGGCGCGGCCGCGACTGGGAGCGCGCCACCCGCGGCAACCTCATCGACCTGCCGCTGCAGGACCAGGTCGACGGCCTGCGGGCGCTCGGGCAGCGCACCCCGGAGATGGACCTGTCGCGCACCGGCGTCACCGGCTGGTCGTTCGGCGGCTACTTCACCGCGATGGCCACGATCCGCCGTCCCGACGTGTTCGCCGTCGGCGTTGCCGGCGCGCCGGTGGTCGACTTCGCCGACTACGACACCGCCTACACCGAGCGATACCTCGGCACCCCAGAGGCCGACCCGGACGGCTACCGTGCGTCCGACGTGCTGACCTACGCGGCGGCGCTGCAACGTCCGCTGCTGCTCATGCACGGCCTGACCGACGACAACGTGTATTTCGAGAACACGGTAAAGCTCACGCAGGCGCTGATCGCCGCCGGCCGGCCCTATGACCTGCTGCTGCTGCCCGGCACCCACCTGCTGCCCGATCCGAGGCTTCGCGCGGAGGTCGCCAAGGCGCGCGTCCGCTTCCTGGCCGGCGTGCTGCACCCCGGGAGCCCCGCGCGCTGAGGCGAAGATGGAGCATACGGGAATCAACCATCACCTGCTGATGTTCGACCGCGAGCGGCGCGCCGTTGTGGACGCTGACGGTCGGGCACGGCTCGACCGTGTTGGTACGGCAGCCTTTTCATGCTGCCTCTGGACAACTCCTGGGCCGTGTGTCTCGGAGACACTCCAAGTAGTGGTTTCCAAAGGCGAGCCTTTGGCGGAGTTTGAGGCAGAGCCTCAACCTTGCTCTCTTACCTTTCGCGCACCAGGAACCGGACCGGCCGGTCGGGCTGGGTGGTGACGATGCCGCGGGGCATGACGCTGTCGCCGCCGACGAGCTCGATGCGGAAACGCCGCAGCAGGCGGGCGAGGACGAGGACGGCCTCGGTGATGGCGAACTGCGCGCCGACGCAGATGCGCGGGCCGGCGCCGAACGGCATATAGCTGTAGCGGTCCGGGGACGTGGCGCCGGGGGCGAAGCGACTGGCGTCGAAGTGGTCGGGGTCGGGCCAGCGCTTGCGGTGGCGGTGCAGGACCCAGGGCGAGATACTGACGACGGTGCCGGGTGCGATGTCGTGGCCGGCGACGGTGTCGGCCTCGACTGCCTCGCGCACGATCAGGAAGGCGGGCGGGTAGAGGCGCAGGGCCTCGTCGAGGAAGGCGCGGGTGCGGACCAGGTGCGGGATCGCGCTCGCGGCGCCGTCCTGGGAAAGGTCGAGGGGGACGGCTTCGGCGGCGATGGCATCCTGCTCGGCGGGGATGCGGGCAGCGCAGAAGCAGGCCCAGAACAGGGTGACGGCGGTGGTCTCGTGGCCGGCGATGATCATGGTGGCGATCTCGTCGCGGAGCTGGGCGCGGTCGAAGCCGAGGCCGGTGTCGGGGTCGCGGGCGCCGGCGAGCAGGTCGAACAGGTCGCGCGGCTGGTCGGGGTCGGATGGGTGGGCCTCGCGGCCGTCGATAATGCCGTCGATCAGGCGGGTCCAGTCCTCTCGGAAGCGGGCGCGGTCGCGGTCGGCGGGGGTCTGCATCGAGGCGGGCAGCAGCAGGTCGAGCAGGCCGGGCTGGGCGTGGCGCATCCCGTAGCGCAGCAGCAGGGCGCGCATCGGCTCGGCGAAGCTGTCGGCCTCCAGGGAGACCATGGACTGGGCGGCGATGCGCAGGGCCAGGTGCTGCAGGCGGGGGAGCAGCTCGACCACGCGGGGGCCGGCGGCCAGCGAGTCCTCGGCCAGCTCGGAGGCGGCGACGACGTGGCGGGCGAGGATCGGCATGGTGCGCGGCGCCATGGCGGGAGCGATGGTGCGGCGCTGGTGGCGCCAGGGCTCGCCCTCGGCGAGGAAGAGCCCGCCGCCGAGCAGGGGCTGCAGGATGCGGTGGGTGCCGAGGTTGCGCCGGTAGTTGGCGGCGTTGGCGACCAGGACGTGGCGGATGCCGTCCGGGTCGTTGAGCATGAGCTGGTCGCGGCCGAGGAAGCGGCCGGGCAGGACGTCGTCCTCGTAGGCGGCCTCGCCCCACAGCTCCAGCAGGTTGCGGCGAAGCACCAGGAACGCCTCGGGCTGGGTGCGCTGGCGGGTGGGGATCGGCGGGCGGGGGAGCAGGGTCGCGCTGGACATGGGCGTGAGGTGGGGCGCGCGGGCGTCACGGCCAGGGCGGGATGACGAGGTAAGACAGGAAGCAAGGTTGAGGCTCTGCCTCAAACTCCGCCAAAGGCTTGCCTTTGGAAACCAACACTTAAGTAAAGCCGGTCCAGGGGCGGCTCGCCCCTGGCGGGTCTGGGCGGAGCTGCCCAAAGGTTCCGACGACCCGCTTGGGTCGTTGGAAGGGGCAGCGGAGGGAGAGCCCAGCCTTGCTTTCTGCCCTATGGGGCGGCCGGTCATATCGTTGGTGCGGTGGATTCCCTTGGCCGACCATCACCGCTATCACCCCCTGCGGCCGGGCCGCGGGCGGTGGGATCTTCACCGATTCGTGCGTCGCGGCGGGCGGACTCCAGAAGGGGGCAGAGCCATGGCGACGAAGACCTGGTCGGGACTTGCGAACGGTCTGTGGAGTTCGGCGGCGAGCTGGGCCGGGGGGACGCCAGGGGCGGGCGACGTCGCGGTGCTCGGTGTGTCGGGGACGACGACCTACACCGCCGCGGGGAACGGCGTGGCGGGCGAGATCGAGGTGATGGGCGCGTCGCCGATCCTGACCGGCACGCTTGCGGTGTCGGGGTCGGGCGGGGCGGCGGGCGTGTCGCTGGACGTGGTGGGTGGGGCGCTGTTCGTGAGCGCCACCGGCTTCGTCCAGGGCGCGGGCGGGGCGGTCCTGGTGCGGTCGGGCTCGATGGTGATCGACGGTCGGGTGTCGGACGGCAATGCCGGGATCGGCCTGGGCGGCGCGGCCTCCGTGCTGGTCAGCGGCTCCACCGCGGTGTGGGCCAGCGGCACGGGGAGCGCCGATGGTGCGTTGTCCGTGGGCAGCATGCAGGGCAGCGGGACGCTGGCGGTGCAGTCAGGAGGTACGGTCGCTGACCAGACCGGGTCCGACGTGGGCGCCGTGGTGGTCAGCGGCGCCGGGTCGGGCTGGAACTCGGCGGGGGCGCTGTTCGTGGGCACGGTGGCGGGCGCGGCCGGGGGCATGTTGGCGGTGCTGGACGACGGCCATGTGTCGGCGGCCTCGCTCGGCCTGCTGTCCGGCGCCTCGATCGGGGTGCAGGGCGCGGGCGCGACGCTGGCGGTGGCGGGCGTGGCCGCGGTGGGCGGGGCGGTCACGATCAGCAGCGGCGGCACGGTGCAGGCCGGCGGGCTGGCCGTCAGCGCCGGGGGCGCGGTGATGCTGGACTTCTCCGCCGTCCTGTCGGGGCCGGTCACGCTGTCGGGGGGCACGCTGGCCTCGATCGACAGCTCGGCGCAGGGCACGGGCAGCTCTGCCAGCCTGTCCGGGCCGCTGCTGCTGGCGGCGGGCACCACCAACCTGCTGCGCGCCAGCGCCGGCACGCCGCTGGTGGTGACGGGCAGGGTGTCGGACGTCTCGGGCGCGGGCGCGCTGGTCGTGCAGGGCGGGATCGTGAGCCTGGCGGCGGCGAACGGCTATTCCGGGGGCACGGTGATCGAGGGCGGCACGCTGCAACTGGCGCAGGCGGCGTCCGCGGGGTCGGGCGCGATCCGCTTCGCCGACGGGGTGAACGCGGCGCTGGTGGTGGCGGGCTCCGGGGCGGCGGGCGTGGCGTCGGTGGTGGCGGGGACGGGGGTGGACACGGTGACGGCGGGCAGCGCCAGCCTCGCGGTGCAGGGCGGGGCGGGGACGCTCACGGTGCAGAACGGCAGCGGCGCCAGCACGATCAACGGCGGCTCGGGGGTGATGAGCGTCGCCGGCGGCAGCGGCCGGGTCAGCGTGAACGGGGCGGGCGGCGGCGGGCAGTTGTTCGGCGGTGCCTCGGGCGGCAACGTGATCCACGCCGGGGCGGGCGCCACCACGGTGGGCGGCGGCGGCGCGGGCGACCAGTTGTTCGCCAGCGCGCAGGGCGGCGACCTGCTGGCGGCGGGGGGCGGGGCGGAGACGCTGTCCGGCGCCGGGTCGGCGGGGGCGAACACGTATTTCGCGGGCAGCGGGCCCGACCTGGTGGTGACGGGCGGCGCGCTGGACACGGTGACCGCGGGGAGCGGGCAGAGCACGGTGCAGGCCGGGGGCGGGGTGCTGGCGTTCGGCTCGACGGGGCAGATGGTGTTCGCCAACGGCGCCGGGGCGAGTACGGTCGCGGGCGGGGCGGGCAACATGACGGTGTACGGCGGGACGGGGCACGTGGCGGTCTACGGGCTTGGCGGCGGGGGCGCGTTCTACGGCGGCACGGCGGGGGGCAACCTGCTCTACACCGGGGCGCAGTCGACGACGTTGGCGGGCGGCGGGTCGGGCGACGTGCTGATCGCGACCGGCGGGGCGAACAACGTGCTGCTGGCCGGCCCTGGCAACCAGACGCTGAGCGGGGCGGGGTCGAGCGGCAACAGCGCGTATTATGGCAATTCGGGGAACGTGCTGATCGCGGCGGGGTCGGGGCAGGACACCGTGGTGGCCGGCAGCGGGGCGCAGGTGATCTATGCGGGGGCGAGCGGCAGCACGGCGGTGTTCGCGGGCTCGGGGCAGGACAGCGTGACGCTGGGGGCGGGGACGGATTTCGTGCTGGGCGGGCAGGGCACGGCGGCGGTGTTCGGCGGCACGGGAGCGGATCTGTACGGTTTCCTCGACGGCGCGGGCGGGCGGGAGGTGATCACCGGCTTCAAGGTCGGCACGGACCATTTGCAGTTGATCGGGTTTGCGGGGGGCAGTGCTGCGCGTGCGCTGGCGGGGGCTGTGGTGTCGGGGGGCGGCACGACGCTGACGCTGGCGGACAACACGCGGGTGACGCTGGTGGGGGTGGCGAACCTGACGGGGGCGTCGCTGCTGGGCGGCTAGGCTTATACCAGCGGTTCTAAGGTCTTAATCTGTCAGGAAGCAAGGCTGGGCTCTGCCCAAACCCGCCAGGGGCGAGCCGCCCCTGGACCGGCTTGACTTAAGTAGTGGATTCCAAAGGCGAGCCTTTGGCGGAGTTTGAGGCAGAGCCTCAACCTTACTGCCTGGCCTGGAGGCGGGCGTGCAGGTCGAAGGTCTCCTGCTCCAGCTCGGCGATGCGCGCCTTGAGGGCGGCGATGCGTTTGGCGACCGTGATGGCGTCGATCTTGCGCGGGATGTGGCTAGTGCAGTTGCCGTCCCAGCAGGCGAGGTCGAACACGAAGGCCTGGAGCGGGCAGGCCGGGTAGGCGTCGGGCATGAGCTGGGCGATCAGGCCAGCGTCGGCGGAGAAGTGGGCGCGGCCCCAGAGCTTCACCCGTTGCTGTTTCAGGTAATCCATGAGGAAGAGCTGGCAGAGCGGGTTCTCGGAGAGGTTGCCGGTGGTGACGTACTGCTGGTTGCCGCGGAAGTCGGCATAGGCGAGGCGGGTGGGGCCGAGCACGTGGAGGAAGCCGGGCGGGCCGCCGCGGTGCTGGACGTAGGGCTGGCCGGCGGCGCTGGCAGTGGCGACGTAGAGGCTGTCGCGCTCGGCGATGAAGGCGGCCAGCTCGTCGTTGATGGCGGTGGGGAAACCCTTGCGGGCCATGAGGCGGTCGGAGCCGAAGCGGGCCTGGGCCTGGCGGGTGGCAGGGGAGAACACGATGTCGGCGGGACCGGGGTCTGGCATGGGTCGGGTCCGGAGCTGTTCGGGGGCTCGTGGCGGGCCGGGGCTCTCGTGCGCGGGGCCGGGTTGCTTGGCCACTTGCCCCGGCGTCGCGTAATGTCGCGACGACGCATGTGGATGATGCCGGGGTTTGTTTCGGGTGACGTGTTTCGGCGCGTGGTATAGCTGGCGGGAACGCTGTGTTCAAAGGAGACGACGCGATGAAGATGATCCTTGCTGCCGCAGTCCTGACGCTCGGAGCGGCGCTGGCGCCGGCACAGGCGGCCGGTTGCCTGAAGGGTGCCGCGGTTGGCGGCGTAGGCGGGCATTTCCTGGGGCACCATGGCCTGATGGGTGCTGCGGCGGGCTGCGCCGTGGGCCACCACGAGGCGGCCAAGCACGCCAGGCAGGCCGCTGCGGCGCAGCCGGCCGGCGGCACGGCGCCCGCGACGGGCACAAGCTCGGCTCCGGAGTGAGCCGGCGGCCGCTCGGGGCACCGGGCGGCCGCGAGGCGATCCCGCCGCGTGCGGGGTGAACAGGGCGCCTGCCCGGCGGTGCCGGGCAGGCCCTGCCACGCTGCCCAGCAGGCAGGAGTGGGCTGGTGCGGCCGCGGAGCGGTGCCCTGCGGGACTGACGTGCGAGCCGACCATCCTACCGCTAGTGTTAGTTTTTCTGACGTTTGGGCAGGGGGATGCAGCCTGCACACCCGTGTCCCACCCGAGGAGCTGCCATGGCCTACGACCTGATCGTTCTGCAGCCGTTCTCCGGCTATGCCATCGGGCAGCTTATCACCGATCCCGCGGAAGTGGCGGCGGTGCTGGCGAGCCACTCCGACCAGGTGGTGCAGATCGCGGCAGCAGGGCTGGCCGGAGGTGGACAGGGCGGGGGCGCGGGCGGCACGGGGTCTGGCGGCTCCGCAGGCGGTTCGGGGTCCGGCGGCTCGGGCTCTTCCGGGGGTTCGGGTTCCGGAGGTTCGGGGGCGGGGGCACCGCCTGCGACGTCGTCGGCAGTGGCCGTGGCGTCGATCGCGGCGCTGCAGGCGCTGCCGGCGCCCACGGCGGCGAGCGCGGTGCTGGTGCAGGGACATGCTGCCGCGGCCGATGGCGGCGAGCGGTGGATGTCGTGGGTGGCAGGCAGCGTGGCGGTCGACGACGGCGCCACCGCGGTGATGCCGGCGGGCAGCGCCGGGACGGGGCGCTGGCTGGCGGTGCTCGGGCCGCGGTCGGGGCTGAACGTGCGCTGGTTCGGCGCGGTGGGCGACGGGGTCACGGATGACAGTGCCTCGTTCCAGGCGGCGATGTTCGTCGCCGCCGGGCTTGGCGTGCCGGTGGTGGTGCCGATAGGGCGGTTCGCGGTGTCGCTCTCCGTGACCGACCTCGACGTGTGGCTGTGCGGCGAGGGCACGCTGGTGCACGGGCTGTCGCGCAACGTGCTCGCGGTCAGCCGCACGCCGGGGCCGCCGCTGGCGGTGGCTGCCATCGGCACGACGGTGCTGGGCAGCGTCAGCGGCAACTCGTTCGTCGACCAGGCGAGCAGCGTGACGCGGCTCAGCGTGGCGTCGGTGGCGGGGGTGGCGCAGGGCCAGGTCTGGGCGCTGTCGTCGCAGGACGCCTATCCTTGGTCGCCGATGGCGTCGGGCAACGCCAACACCGGGCTGTCGTCGGGGCAGGTGTGGCAGACGCAGCTTCTGCGCATCCAGGGGGTTGGGCTGGGGTTTTCCGGTGGCGTCGCGGGGCAGTTCGCCGAGGGGCAGGTGGTGAGCGGCGGCACATCGGGGGCGAGCGGGCTGCTGAAGTCGCTGTCGGACGGGGTGGCGGGCACGCTGGTGTTCGACCGGGTCAGCGGGGTGTTCGTGGCGGGCGAGCCGCTGCTGGTGGCGGGCAAGGCGCTGGGGCTGGTGGCCGGGAGCGCGTTCGCGATCTCGGCCGACCGAATCTACGACAGCTATGTCACCGGGGTGCAGATGCAGCTCATGGCGCAGGCACGGTGCGAGATCGACGGGCTGATGATCGACGCGAGCGGCGACACCACGACGGTGGTGGGCAGCGCGGCACGGCAGCCGGCGCTGCTGCTGCAGGGCGTGTACCAGCCGACGATCCGGCGGCTGCGCATCCGCAACGCGTGGACGCGTTGCGTGCAGCTCCTGTCGTGCTGGCAGGGTGAGGTCGAGGCCTTCATCGAGCACCTGCCGAACGATGCCAACCTCAGCGAGGGCGCCTACGGGTATGGCGTGGAGCTGGCGGGGTCGACAGATGGGACGCGGGTGAGCGTGCGCGGCGGCAACTGCCGGCACGCGGTGACGACCAACGTGTTCTGGGGCGGGTTCGCCTACATGGGGCTGTGGAGCCGCGGCAACCCGAAGCACTGCCTGGTGCACGACAGCGTGGTGCGCGACTGCTTCAACGCGGGGTTCGACACGCACTGGGGCTGCTACTTCATGGCGTTCGAGAACTGCGTCGTGCACGGGCCGAGCCACCTCAACCGCAACGTTTCGGCGTCGATCGGGTTCCAGAACCGCGGCTTCGGGACGCGTTACTCGGACTGCCAGGTGATCGACGCGGTGGACGCGTTCGTCGACGGCTCGACCAACCTCGCGGCGGGGTTCGTGCACACGGTGCGCTACGTGGATTGCCACGCGATCGACTACCAGCAGAACGGGTTCCTGGGGTCCGTGGCATCGGTGACGGGGAACAACCGGCTGGAGTACGAGGGGTGCCACACGCGCGGCGACGGGCGCGGGCCGAACGCGCCGTATCTGCAGAGCGGGTTCAATTTCGCCAACTCGAACTACGTGCGGATGAGCCGCTGCACGGCGGAGCGGTTCAATGCGTATCCGATCCAGTTCGCCGGCGGCGGGCGAGTGGAGATCATCGACTTCTTCGCCTACTACCGCGACAACCCGGCGCTGTCGTCCGGCGTCAGGTTCAACGGGGCGCCGGTGGAGGCGCAGATCAGCGGCTACCGGGTGTTCTTCGACGTCACGCACGGGGCGCCGACTGCGCTGTTCCGCAACGCGTTCGCGGGGCCGCTGGTGCTGAACCTGTCGGGCACGGTGGCGTGCATGAACTCGGATCGGCCGGCGGTGGTGGCCAACACGGCGGGCGGCACCACGAGCCTGGTGTGGCGCGACTTCGCCTACGGCGCCGGCAATCCGCAGCCGCTGGCGCAGGCGGGGCGTTGGTACGGGCCGGCCTGCGCCGTGGGGCCGGCGGTGCCGGCGGCGGGGGCGCTGAGCGCGGTGCCGTTCGGGGTGACGGGCAGCCTGGTGCAGGTCACGGCGCTGGGGGTGGTGGTGTCGGGCGCGGGCGCCGGGGGGTCGTCGCTGCGCCTCGGCGTCTATGCGGATGCGGCGGGGCAGCCGGGGGCGCTGCTGGCCGATGCCGGCGTGGTGGCGACGGATGCGGCGGGCGAGGTGGTGGCGGCGGTGGCGGCGGGGGTGTCGCTGTCGCGCGGCACTTACTGGCTGGCGGCGCAGCTCCAGTCGGCGGGGACGGCGGCGCCGACGCTGTCCTGCGTGGCCGGGGGCACGGGGGCGCTGGCGCAGACGCAGCTCGGGGGCGCGTCTCCCGGTGCGGTGATGGGGCGGGTGGCGACGCTGGGCGTGGTGGCGAGCGCCGTGGTGGCGGCAGGCGCGCTGCCGGCGGCATTCCCGGCGGCCGGGTATGTGACGGCGGGCGCGGTGCCGTACGTGGCGGTGCAGGTGAGCCCGTCGGTGGTGTGAGGGCGCGTGCCCGCCGCCGGACTCGAACCGGCATGCCCATCCGGACTGCGGATTTTAAGTCCGCTGCGTCTACCGTTCCGCCAGGCGGGCGCGGGCGCAGGGTGCCGCGCGGGGCGGTGCGCTGTCCAGGTGCGGGATGGTCGGGCAAGGAAGGCCAGGGCTCTGCCCCACTGCTTGAAAGCAGAAACCCGCCGGGGGCAGCGCCCCCGGACCTGCTTTCGTTTTGGGACTGCGGCACACATCGGGGCGTCGGAACTTCGGACCCGACAAGGGGTTTCCAAAGGCAAGCCTTTGGCGGAGTTTGAGGCAGAGCCTCAACCTTGCTTACTCGGAAGCTACCTTAGCGTGTCGATCCATTTCGCGATGGACAGATCGTTCATCTCGCCGCCCTGCCAGGCAATCGCCGGCTTATAGCTGGCATTGGCCGCGCGTTTGCGCTGGCGATAGGCCTTCATCGCATAGCGGAGCGTAGCGTGGCCGCTTGGCAGTGGGGCTGCCGCCAGTTCGAAGTAGTCGGCGTCGGACGAGGTCTCCAGGCCCACGCGGACGGCGCCGGGCAGGCCGTTCATCAGGTCGACGAAGTCCAGGCACGCGCTGGCACAATGCGGCGTGGTCAGCAGATACACCGGGTTCAGGAACGGTGTGGCGAGGTCGGGTGCGGGGCCGGGTGGATCGCCCTGCTCGCGCAGGAAGGTCTGGTGTTCCAGAAGAGCCGCGTCCATGCGGCCGGCGAGTTCGTCGAGGTGGCCGGCGATCGCAGTCTGGCCCTGACGCTGCAGCATGGCGGAGTCCTCGCGGATCGCCGCCGCGTTGCGGGCGGACGCTTGCAGGCGCGTCGTGGCGGCGGCGTCGCGGGGATCGAAGCTCGGCAGGGAGACCAGCCAGACGTCGCCGACGTGGCGAAGCCCGGTCTGCGGCAGCGCGATGCCGCTGCTGCGCGCCTGCTCGCGTGCCAGCGCGGCCTGGGTGATCGGGCGCCAGCGCAGGGGTACGGCGCGGCTGCGGCCGTGCGACGACACCGTGCAGCCTGGCCAGTGGTCCGAGGGGGCGTCGGCGTCCGTGACCGTCAGCAGGGCGGAGGCCAGGCGCAGCCGCTGCGGCACGTGCGGGTTCAGCGCGGGACGCAGCACGCGCTCCTCCAGCAATGTCCGCGCGGTGATCCCGCCGCACGATTCCACCACGGAGCCGAGCTGTACCCCCACCGGCGCGTCCGGGCCGGTGGCCAGCGCGGAGACGCGGAGCGGGGCGTCCGGCCTGTCGGCGCGGACCAGGAAGCCTGGCCAGAGATGCGCGGCGGAGTCGGTCATCACGACGCCGAGGTGGCCGTCGGCAAAGCCGTTCGCGTAGTCGCGCAGCACGAGCTGGTAATCGTGCAGGCTGCGCGCGGCGCGGGCCTGGGGCAGCAACGTGGCCTCTCCGCCGTCGAGCCAGTCGCGAAATCCGGGGTTGGCGGGGTCGACCGGGCCGGGGTGGTTGTCGCGGATGAGGTCGTGCATCGCGGTCAGGTCCTGCACCGCGGCATCCGGCCACGGGGACGGTGGCGCTGCGGCGGCCAGGACGAGGAGCGGGAGCAGGCGGAGGACCCGTGACGGCCTGATCCGGTCTCTGGTCATCCGGATGGCTCCGATCCGTCTTGCTGTTGGCGGGGCGTGGGGCAACATGCGGGTCCGGGCTGGGCGGGAGAGACGAGATGCGGCGCAACACGGTGGGCGTGGTCTGGGGGCTCGGGCTGCTGCTGGCGCTGGGGCTGTACGTGGCGGGACCGGACCGGTTCGGCACCGTGCTGGTCGAGGATTTCGCCTGGGTGACGGCGCAGGTGCAGGGCGCGTTCTACCTGCTGGGCGCGCAGGCGTTCGACGCGGCGCGGGCCCTGGCGCTGGGGGTGTTCGCGGTGTTCGTGCTGCTGTGCCTGGTGGCGGTCGGGCGGGGGCTGCGGGCGCGCGGCGCGCTGGTCGCGGTGAGTGTGGTGTACCTGTTCCTGCTGCTCGGCCCGGACAGCGGCGAGCCGATCCTGCCGGACCGCTGGCTGGGGGCGCTGCTGGTGGCCGTCGTGGGCGCGCTGGTGATAACGCGGCGCCTGATGCTGTCGAGGAACGGGGCGCAGGTGGTCTGACGCGGCGGCCGGCGCGTTTGCGGGTGGCGCGGCCGGTCACTTCAGCGGGTCGTGGCCCCAGTTCATCAGGGATTTCCGCCAGCGCGAGTCGGCGACGTCGCCCTGCGGGCGTTGCGCCGTGTGGCGGTGCACGTAGCCGGTGACCTTGCGCATCAGGTCGTAATCGGCATCGCCGTAGCGGTCCTGGTGCGTGTCGTGCAGGGCCAGGATGTGACGGCCCATCTGGTGGCCCACGGCCTCCTCGCCGGCCGGATCGTGCACCCGCTCGCCGCCGCCGGTCATGCCGACGGACTGGCTCTCGGGGGTGTCGAGCCAGCGCCGCAGCTCGGCTTGGGTCATGTTGACGGCCTCGTGGAAGGCGGCGCGGACCTGCTTCCTGTCGTCGTCCGAGAGCGGCTGTCCGGTCATGGGGCACTCCTGTGCGGTCGGTGGGGTGTGGACGGTGAACGCGGCGGGGCGGAGATGGCTGCACGGCAGCAAGCAAGGCTGGGCTCTGCCCAGACCCGCCAAAGGCCAAGGCCTCTGGACACCGATTTACTTAAACAACTGGATTCCAAAGGCCTGCCTTTGGCGGAGTTTGAGGCAGAGCCTCAACCTTGCTTGCTTCCTGTGCTGCTAGAGCAGTGGGCCCAGGGCGGACGCGGCGGCGGCGCCGAGGATCACCACCAGCCAGGGCGGCAGGCGCCACGCCACCAGCAGCAGGAACGCCGCCAGGGCGAGGGCGAAGTCGGCGGGGGTTGCGATGGCGCTGGTCCAGACCGGGGTGTAGAGCGCGGCCAGCAGCACGCCGACCACGGCCGCGTTGATGCCGGCCAGGGCGGCGCGCACGCCGGGGCGGCGGCGCAGGCCTTCCCAGAAGGGCAGCACGCCGATCAGCAGCAGGAACGAGGGCAGGTAGATCGCGGCCAGGCAGAGCGCGCCGCCCAGCCAGCCGGAAGGTCCGGGGCGCATCGCGGCGCCGAGGTAGGCGGCGAAGGTGAACAGGGGGCCGGGCACCGCCTGCACCGCGCCGTAGCCGGCGAGAAAGCGGTCGTCGCCGATCCAGCCGGGAGGGACCACCGCATGTTGCAGCAAGGGCAGGACGACGTGGCCGCCGCCGAACACCAGGGCGCCGGCGCGGTAGAAGCGGCTGACCAGGGCGAGGGGGTGGCTGGGGACGAGGGCGGCGAGGAACGGCAGGCCGAGCAGCAGCACCAGGAAGGCGGCAAGGCAGCCCAGGGCCAGGGTGCGGGGCAGGGCGACGCCGAGGTGCGCGGAGGCGGGGGGTAGCGTGGGGGCGACCAGGCGCCAGCCGATCGCGGCGCCGAGCAGGATGGCGGCGATCTGGCCCGGCGCGGTGGGGACGGCGAGGGCGAGGATCGCGCTGGCGGCGGCCAGGGTGAGGCGGGTGCGGTCGGGGCACAGGGTGGCGGCCATGCCGCGCACGGCCTGGGCGACCACGGCGACGGCGACGATGCGCAGGCCGTGCAGCCAGGCGGCGTGGCCGGAGTCGGCGAGGTGGCCGAGCCCTTGGGCGAACAGGATCATGGCGAGGGCGGAGGGCAGGGTGAAGCCGGCCCAGGCGGCGAGGCCTCCCGGGAGGCCGGCGCGGAGCAGGCCGAGGCTGACGCCGACCTGGGAGCTGGCGGGGCCGGGAAGGAACTGGCAGAGCGCGACGATGTCGGCGTAGGCGGCCTCGTCGAGCCAGCGGCGGCGCTCGACGAACTCGGCGCGGAAGTAGCCCAGGTGGGCGACGGGGCCGCCGAAGCTGGTGCAGCCGAGACGGAGGAAGGCGGCGAACACGGCGGCGGGGGAGTCGTGCGGGCGGGCGGGGGCAGTGGCGGGCGGGGCTTGTGCGTCCAGGGGCATGGCGGGGCCTCGCGTGGGGGTGTGGCGCGCGGGTGCGGGGCGCGAGCGGGGCGAAGGTAGCGCGGCGGATGTGGGGTTGGGTAGGAAGGCGATCTGCGAGTGGCGTGCCTGCTGCGGAACGCAGGGGCGGGCTGCCGCGCTTGGCCCTTTGACAGCGAGAAGTTAGATGTAGTGACAGTATAGAAGGAGAGTTGCGGTGAGTTGGCAGGATCAGGGTCGGCAGAAGCACGGGTGGTTTGGCGACGGCACGGCGTCGCAGACTGCGAAAGATGCGTCCGCCGGGGGTGGGGATGGTCCGGACGGGCTTGCGCGACGTATTCAGGGTGTCGTGCATGGCGCGGTTGCGGCGCTGCCGGCGGCGTTGCGCAGGTGAGCCGAGGCGCAGCTTGATGGGGGTGGCCTGTCGCGCCTGAGCGAGGCGATGACGGTGTGGAGCCGGGGCGCGAGGCTCGGGAAGGCGGAGTGGGCGGAGCGGATGCTCGGGCGCGACTCCGGCGATCGGGTTGCCGGGATGCTGCGTGTTGCGGCGCTCGGGGCCGCTTCGGGCAGCAGCCATGCCGAGGGCAGGCAGGCGTCGGAAGCGCTTGCGGGGGCGATGCAGGTCGTTGGGCTGGATCACTGGCCGCGGTTCGTAGCCGATGCGCAGGCGCGGGCCAGCATACAAGCCAAGGCTGGTGATGATTTCGCGGCTAGGCCGGGCGGACTTACTCCGGTGCCATTCGTGGACGACATGGGGCAGGTGGTGCTTAACCAAAAAGGTATGCCGATGATGCGACCGGCTGGGATGGACCCAACACTTCTTCGTGGAGCAGGGTCTTGCGGACAAGGAGACAGAAGCGGCAATGCTTTCGTCAGGAAGCGAGGCAGGAGCCCCCGCAGCATTTGCCTATATGATCCAGAGGTTATTGAACTTCAATCGTGGATATGGCTGGGACGCTCAGCGCCTTGGTGGCTCATTTCACACGGAGTTTGTTGATTACGCAACTGTTCTGATCGGCCTCTATGCTGCCGCTAGCGGTATACCCAGGCAAATGATCTTGAGCATCGAGAATTTAAGAGCACGAACCAGTTATTATAGTTCAGACAAAAAGATGGATAAAGCCTATACCTTCTTACCAGAGGACAATGTGCGTAATACAGATCTTGGATATCAGCTTTATCAAGAAAGCCGCATCGTTGTTACACAAAAACCTTGAAATGGATTGTTATTTGTTCGTTAAAAAACATAGTTGGCTTCTCGTATCCGCAGCACTTGGAAGCCTATTAACGTTAATATTTGTCAAGTTTTGGGACTTGACAAAAACCGAGTACATTCATGCTAATATAAAACGCGAATTGTCTCCAGATAGGGTATATGTCGCGCTTCTTGATGAAAATATTGTAGAGCCCCCTTTTGGTGGTGCTAGCATTGACGAAAGTGTGAGTTTGTGGATGACAGATCACCCGGATCAAGTTACCAGTCTCATCTGGGTTGACACAGGAGGAGATGCTGAAGAGCGGCCCCGAATTGGATGGTCCAGTGCGAACATATTAAAGGTTACCGTCTCGCGTCTTGACGACCTGAAAGTGCTGACACTGCATGCGCAAGGTGTCGAAGTCGATCTGCATCTTGATCCGGATGACCCGCCCGCCGTGACGGCCTGGCTTCGGGAAAAAGGACTACTTTCCGAGGCCACTGGTGACGCCACGACGCGGTGACGCCCCTTTGGCTACCCTGAACTCAAGAGAAGCCGGTCCAGGGGCGCTGCCCCTGGCGGAGTTTGAGGCAGAGCCTCAACCTTGCTTGCTTCCTCTGCGCGCTCAGAGGAACGACACCGGATCGACGTCGACGTCGACGCGGATGCCGCGCCCGACCGGCACGCGGGCGAGCCACTCGCGCAGGATCGGCTGGACGGCGATCTCGCGCCGGGTGCGCAGCAGCAGGCGGCGGCGGTGGCGTCCGCGCAGGATGGCGAGCGGGGCCGGGGCGGGGCCGAGCACGGTGATGCCGTCGCCGTGGGGGGCGGCGAGGCCCAGCGCGCGGGCGGTGGCGTCCGCGTCGCCGGGGGTGTCGGCGCTGACGATCAGGGCGGCGAGGCGGCCGTAGGGGGGCCAGTGGCCCGGTCGGCGCTCGTCGGCCTCGCGGGCCATGAAGGCGGCGAGGTCGCCTTCGAGCAGGGCCTGCATGACGGGGTGCTCGGGGGAGAAGGTCTGCAGCAGGACGTGGCCGGGGCTCTCGGCGCGGCCGGCGCGGCCGGCGACTTGGTGGAGGAGCTGGACGGTGCGCTCGGAGGCGCGCAGGTCGCCGCCGCCGAGGCCGAGGTCGGCATCGACCACGCCGACCAGGGTGAGGTGGGGGAAGTGCCAGCCCTTGGCGACGATCTGGGTGCCGATGACGAGGTCGACCTCGCGGGCGGAGATGGCGCGGGCTGCCTCTGCGGCGGCGTGCGGGCCGGGCAGGGTGTCGCTGGCCATCACCAGGGTGCGGCTGTCGGGGAACAGCAGCGCGGCCTCCTCGGTGATGCGCTCCACTCCCGGTCCGATCGGCGTCAGGCTGTGCTCCGCCGCGCAGGTGGGGCAGATCGGGGGGATCGGCTCGGCGTGGCCGCAGTGGTGGCAGGTCAGCACGCGCCGCGCGCGGTGCTCGACCAGCCATGCGGTGCAGTTCGGGCAGCCCATGCGGTGGCCGCAGGCGCGGCACAGGGTGAGCGGCGCGTAGCCGCGGCGGTTGAGGAACAGCATGGCCTGCTCGCCGCGGGCAAAGGTCGCCTGCACGGCCTCGACGAGCTGGGGGGAGATGAACTTTCCCCGCTCGGGCGGGTGGTCGCGCAGGTCGATGGCGGCGACGCTGGGCAGGGTGGCGCCGCCGTGGCGCGCGGCGAGGGTGAGGCGGCGGTAGCGGCCGAGGTCGACGTTGGCGAGAGTCTCCAGGCTCGGCGTCGCGGAGACCAGGACGCAGGCGGCGTCGGACAGGCGGGCGCGCACCACGGCCATGTCGCGGGCATGGTAGTTGACGCCGTCCTCCTGCTTGAAGGCGGTCTCGTGCTCCTCGTCGACGACGACCAGGCCCAGCTCGGGGAAGGGCAGGAACAGGGCGGAGCGGGCGCCAACCACCACGGGTGCCGCGCCGTCGGCCACGGCGCGCCAGGTGATGCGGCGGGTGCGCGAGGCGAGGTCGGAGTGCCACACGGCGGGTGGGGTGCCGAAGCGGCGCTCGAAGCGCTCCAGCCACTGCGAGGACAGGGCGATCTCGGGGAGCAGCACCAGCGCCTGGCGGCCCTGGGCGAGGCACTCGGCGACGGCCTCGAGGTAGATCTCGGTCTTGCCGGAGCCGGTGACGCCGTCGAGCAGGGTGACGGAGAACTGCCGGGCGGCGGCCTCGGCGCGCAGCACCGTGGCGGCGCGGGCCTGGTCGGGCGAGAGCGCCGGGAGGGCGTGCGCGGGGTCGGGGGCGAGGAACGGCGGGGCGGTGGGCAGCGCCACCGGCAGGATCAGGCCGGACTGCGCCATGCCGCGGATCAGGCCGGTGGAGACGCCGGCGAGGCGGGCCAGCTCGGCGCCGCCGCGCGGGCCGTCGCGCAGGGCGTCGAGCACCAGGCGGCGCTGCGGGGTCAGGCGCGTCGGGCGGGGCGCGGGCGGGGTGGGCTGGGCGGCTGCGTCCCGGGCGTCGGACGGCGGGGCCGGGCCTGCGGCGTCGGGCGACGCGGCGGGCTCGGGCGGCGCGGGCGGCGTCTCGGGCGCGTCGGGCGCCAGGGTCCAGGGCGCCAGGGTCCAGCCGGGGGCGGGCGTCGGGGGCGACAGGGCGTTGACCCGCAGCGTCATCGCCAGCACGTCGCCGGGGGGCGAGAGGGTGTACTGCGCGACCCAGTCGACGAAGCGGCGCAGCGGAGTCGGCAGCGGCGGCGCGTCGAGCCTCGTGGCCACCGGCTTCAGCCTGGAGTCGGCCACGGCGGGCCCGGACGGGGCGTCCCAGACCACGCCGATCTCGGCACGGCGGTTCAGCGGCACCAGGACGATGTCGCCGGGCTCGAGGGCCAGGTTCGGCGGCGCGGCGTAGTCGAACGGCCCGGTGAACGGGTAGGGCAACAGCACGGGCACCCGCGGCACGGCAGCGGGCTGCGGCGGCGCGGGCGGGGCGCCGCCGGCGGGCGCGCGGCGGCGGCGTCGGGGCGCGGTGGTTTCCGCGTCGGTCCTGGCGCGGGCGCGCGGCGGGGTGCCGGTCCGGGCGCTGGGCAAGGGGTCGGCGTCCTGTATGGTGGGCAGGCTGAACTGCGGGGGGACGGACCTGCTCATGCCAGGGACATTTCGGTGCTGTGCGACGTGATCGCAACCGGGCACGGCGTCCGGGGTCGCTGATGGCGGCGGCGTGAGGGATACGGCGGGCGCCGCGTGCGCGACGCAGGAGCCGGCCGACGAGGCGGTGGAGCGGTTCCTGCGGGCGCGGCCGGGGTGGCTGGCGCAGCGTCCCGGGCTGTACGGCGTGCTGGAGCCGCCGGAGCGCGTGCACGGCGAGGCGTTGGCCGACCACATGGCGGCGATGCTGCGGGCCGAGCGGGGACGAAGTGCCGCGGCGCGGCGCGCGGTCGAGCAGGTGGTGCAGGACCGGCGCGTGGCGGCAGGGCTGGCCGGGCGGGTGCGCCGCTGCGTGCTGGCGCTGATCGCCGCCGCCGACCCTGTGGAGTGCGTGGCGGGCGAGCTGCCGGGGCTGCTCGGCGTGGACGCGGCGGCGCTGTGCGCGGAGGCGGGGGAGCGCAGGGGTGTGCGGCGGCTGTCGGCGGGCACGCTGGCGCGGCTGCTGGGCGGGCGCGACGTGGTGGTGCGCGCGGCGCCGCAGGACGTGCGGGCGCTGCACGCAGAGGCGGCGCCGCTCGCGCGGCACGACGCGCTAATCAGGGTGGCGTCGCGTCCGGGCTGCGTGCTGCTGCTGGCGTCGCGTGACGGGGGGCGGCTGTGCGGGGACCGAGAGGCGCTGGCGTTCCTGGGGCAGGCGGTGGCGGCGGCGATGGCGCGGGCCGCCGACGAGGCGGGGGGGTGAAAGGCAAGGTTGAGGCTCTGCCTCAAACTCCGCCAAAGGCTCGCCTTTGGAAACCACTACTTAAGTCAAGCCGGTCCAGGGACGGCTCGCCCCTGGCGGGTCTGGGCAGAGCCCAGCCTTGCTTGCTGCGCTTCCAGTGACCGCCGGCGAGGCTGCGGCGGACTTCCTCGACTGGCTGGCGCGCGAGCGCAGGGCGTCGCCGCTCACGGTCGAGGCGTACGCGCGCGACCTGCGCGGGTTCGAGGCGTTCCTGGCGGGCCATCTCGGCGGCGCGGTGGGTCTGGGAGAGCTGGCGCGGCTCGGGCAGACGGACCTGCGCGCCTGGCTGGCGGCGGGTGCGGCGGCGGGGAGGGGCAACGCTACCCGGGCGCGGCAGCTCGCGGCGGTGCGCTCGTTCTACCGGTTCCTGGCGCGCCGGCACGGGGTCACCAACCCGGCGGCGTCGCTGCTCGGCACGCCGAAGGCCAGGCCGCCGGTGCCGCGGGCGCTGACGCCGGCGCAGGCGCGGGCGGCCTCGGAGGGGGTGGGCGAGGCGTCGGACACGGCGTTCACGCAGGCGCGCGACGTGGCGCTGTTCACCCTGCTGTACGGCAGCGGGCTGCGGATCGCGGAGGCGCTGTCGCTCGCGGTGGGCGAGGCGCCGCGGCCGGGCGAGGACGCGGCGCTGCGGGTCACGGGCAAGGGCGGGCGGCAGCGGATCGTGCCGGTGCTGCCGGCGGTCAGGGCGGCGATGGGCGCGTGGCTGGCGCTGCACCCGGACCCGCAGCCGGGGTCGCCGCTGTTCGTGGGGACGAAGGGCGGGCGGCTGAACGCCGGGGTGGCGCAGAAGGTGCTGCGCGACTTCCGCAGGCAGGCGGGGCTGCCGGAGCACGCGACGCCGCACGCGCTGCGGCACTCGTTCGCGACGCACTTGCTGGGCGGGGGCGCGGACCTGCGCTCGATCCAGGAGCTGCTGGGCCACGCCAGCCTGTCGAGCACGCAGCGCTACACGGCGGTGGACACGCCGCACCTGCTGGAGGTGTGGCGGCGCACGCACCCGAGGAGCTGAGCGGTTGCCGGTCGCGCAGGCGCGCGGCTAGGGTCGCGGTGGGCAGGGACCATGACGAGAGGGTGCGCCGGGATGGATGTGTGGGGGCGAGGCGGGCTGCCAGTGGCGTGCCTGGGGGTGGTGCTGCTGGTGGCTGCGGGCGCGGCGCGGGCCGACGATGTTACGGCGGGCGGCTCGCCGGCGGCGTACTGCACGCGGGTCGACACCGACGACAGCAGCCATCCGCTGCCGCACGACATGGTGGACTCGGCGCAGCAGGCGTTCGGGCTCACGCTGCCGCCGGAGATGGGCGAGCGCGCGGTGATCTGGCGCTGCGACGGCGGGCGGGTGCTGGGCTGCTTCTTCGGCGCCAACGTGCCGTGCGGCCAGATGGACCGGCGCACCGAGCTGCCCGAGGTCGCGCAGTGGTGCGAGGCGCACCCCGGCGCGGGCGTGCCGCAGGCGGTGACGGGGCACGACACGGCGTGGCGCTGGAGCTGCGACGGCGCCCGGGCGGTGCGGGGCGGCGCGGCGTGGACGCGCTGGACCGCCGCGGGTTCGTCGAAGGGCTGTGGCGGCTGCTGGGGCCGGCGACGGCGGCGAACTAGCGGGCGCAAGCAGGGAAGAAAGGTTGAGGCCCCGCTTTCAAGCATGGGCCTCAAACTCCGCCAAAGGCTCGCCTTTGGAATCCAACACTAAGTCAATGGGATCAAAGGGCCGAGGCCCTTTGCGGGTCTGGGCAGAGCCCAGCCTTGCCTGCCTTCAGGCCGTTCCTGTCAGTGCCGCGCCTCGTCCATGAGCTGGCGCATCCGCCGTATCGCGTTGGGCAGGCCGTCCAGGATGGCCTGGCCGATCAGGAAGTGGCCGATGTTCAGCTCCACGACCTGCGGCAGGGCGGCGACCGGGCCGACGTTGTCGTAGGTGAGGCCGTGCCCGGCGTGGCACTCCAGGCCCAGCTCGGCGGCGAGCGTGGCGGCTGCGGCGAGGCGGTCCAGCTCGCCGTCGCGGCCGTTCGCGTAGGCGCCGGTGTGCAGCTCCACGATGTCGGCGCCGAGGGAGGCCGCGGCGCGGAACTGGGCCGCGTCGGGGTCGACGAACAGCGAGACGCGGATGCCGGCGGCGGACAGCGCGGCCACGATCGGGCGCAGGCTCGACTGCTGGCCGGCGGCGTCGAGGCCGCCCTCGGTGGTGACCTCCGCGCGGTGCTCGGGGACGATGCAGCAGGCGTTGGGGCGGGTGGCGAGCGCGATCCGCAGCATCTCCTCCGTCGCCGCCATCTCCAGGTTGATCGGCGCCGTGACGGCGTCGCGGATGCGGGCGAGGTCGGCGTCGCGGATGTGCCTGCGGTCCTCGCGCAGGTGCAGGGTGATGCCGTCGGCACCGGCCTCCACGGCGGCACGGGCGGCGTCGAGCGGGTCGGGGTGGAGGCCGCCGCGAGCGTTGCGGACGGTGGCGACGTGGTCGATGTTCACGCCGAGGCGCAGGGGCTTCATGGGTCGGTCCTAGGGTCGGGTCGGCGCAGGGATGGCACGAAACGCGGCCCGGGTCGCGTCAGGATGGAGGCATCGCGGAGGAAGCAAGGTTGAGGCTCTGCCTCAAACTCCGCCAAAGGCTCGCCTTTGGAATCCACTACTTAGAGCAAGGTCGTTTCAAGCTGACGCGAGGGAGTATTACGTAACACATTGTTCTATATAAATTTTATGCGGAGCATAGCGCTTATAAACAGGTCAGCTTGAAACGATCCTGCTCTAAGTCGGGGTTTCCAAAGGCGAGCCTTTGGCGGGTCTGGGCGGAGCCCAGCCTTGCTTTCTTCAGGCGGTCGGCTCCCGCAAGCCCGCGGCGCGGTGGGCGGCGATCTCCTCGGCCATGCGCAGAGCGGCGATCAGGCTGGCGGGGTCGGCGACGCCGCGGCCCGCGATGTCGAACGCGGTGCCGTGGTCGGGCGAGGTGCGCACGATCGGCAGGCCAAGCGTGACGTTGACCCCGCCCGCCATGTCCACGGTCTTGAGCGGGATCAGCGCCTGGTCGTGGTACATGCAGATCGCGACGTCGTAGGCGCTGCGGGCGCGCGGCGTGAACATCGTGTCGGGCGGCCACGGGCCGGAGACCGAGAGGCCGTCCTTGCGCAGGGCGTCGATGGCGGGCTGGATGAGCGTGCGCTCCTCCGTGCCCATGGTGCCGTCCTCGCCGGCGTGGGGGTTGAGCCCGGCCACGGCGAGGCGTGGGCTGGCGATGCCGAAGTCGCGGCGCAGGGCGCGGTCGGTGGTGCGCGCGGCCTCGACGATCGCCGCGGTGTCGAGCGTGTCCAGCGCGCGCCGCAGCGAGACGTGGATGGTGACCGGCACCACGCGCAGCCCGGGGCAGGCGAGCATCATTACCTGCCGGCCGGGGACGCCGGTCAGCTCGGCCAGGAACTCGGTGTGGCCGGGGTGCGCGAAGCCGGCGCGCTGCAGCACGGACTTGGCGATCGGGTTGGTGACGACGGCGGTGACGGCGCCGGACTGCGCGAGGCGGACGGCGTGCTCGATGCTGGCGATGGTGGCGGCGGCGTTGGCGGGGTCGGGGCGGCCGGGGCGCGCGAGGCCAGCGAGGGGGACAGGGATCACGGCGATGGCATCGGCGAAGGTCGCCTCGCCCGGGTGGGCGACGAGGCGGACGGGCGCGCCGTGGGCGGCCAGCCAGTCCGGGTCGGCGAGGGCGACGAAGCGGGGCGCCCCGGCACGCCAGGCGGCGACGGCGATTTCGCCGCCGATGCCGGCGGGGTCACCCATGGTAAGCGCGAGGGTCATGGGCGGGCTCCGGGGGTGCGGCGAGGACGTGCAGGACAGGAAGCAAGGTTGAGGCTCTGCCTCAAACTCCGCCAAAGGCTCGCCTTTGGAATCCACTACTTCAGTAAATCGGTGTCCAGAGGCCCATGCTTGAAAGAGGGGGCCTTTGGCGGGTCTGGGCAGCGCCCAGCCTTGCCTGCTTCCTCCAATCGCTGCTACCGCCGGCCATGCCTGATCTCACCCTGGAGTCGCAGCACCGCGGCCGTGTCGCCGGCCTCGACGAGGTGGGCCGCGGCCCCCTGGCCGGCCCGGTGGTGGCGGCAGCCGCGGTGTTCCCGCGCGGCCTGCCCGACAGCCTTGCGGGCCTGATCGACGACTCGAAGAAGCTGTCGCCGGCGGCCCGGGAGGCCGCGTGCGAGGCGCTGCTGGCGTCGGGCCTGGCCGAGATCGGGGTGGGCGCGGCGTCGGTGGCCGAGATCGAGCGGATCAACATCCTGGGCGCCAGCCTGCTGGCGATGCGGCGCGCGGTGCTCCGGCTGCCTTTCCCGCCGGACTTCGCCCTGGTGGACGGCAACCGCCCCCCGTTGCTGGCGTGCCCGGTGCGCTGCGTGGTGGGCGGCGACGCGCTCTGCCTGACGATCGCGGCGGCCTCGGTGGTCGCCAAGGTGATCCGCGATCGTGCGATGGCCAGGCTGCACATCCGCTTCCCGGAGTACGGCTGGGCCAGCAACGCAGGCTACGGGACCAGCCTGCACCGCGCGGCGCTGCGGCGCCTCGGGCCGAGCGCACACCACCGGCGCACGTTCGGCACGGTGCGGGCCGTGCTCGCCGCGTCCTGACCTGGCGCGCGGGGCGGCCAGGTTTGTCGAGGAGGTCCCTGTTGCAGCGCGGCCACAGGCTTCCTTGACGCGGCTTCGCTCGCCTCGCCACCATGCCGCCCCGCCAGCAACCAGGATACCGGTTTGGACCTCGCCCGCGAACTCCCGCTCGACCAGGTGCTGCGCGGCGACTCCGTCGAAATGATGCGGATGCTGCCGGCCGCCTCGGTGCACTGCGTGTTCGCCGACCCGCCGTACAACCTGCAACTGCGCGGCGAGCTGCGGCGGCCGGACAACAGCCTGGTCGATGGCGTGGACGACGACTGGGACCGGTTCAGCGACTTCGCGGCCTACGACGCCTTCACCCGCGAGTGGCTGGGCGAGTGCCGCCGCCTGCTGCGCAAGGACGGCACGATCTGGGTGATCGGCGCCTACCACAACGTCTTCCGCATCGGCGCGATCCTGCAGGACCTGGGCTTCTGGGTGCTGAACGACGTGATCTGGCGCAAGTCGAACCCGATGCCGAATTTCCGGGGGCGTCGCTTCACCAACGCCCACGAGACGCTGATCTGGGCGGCGCGCGGGCGCGACAGCCGCTACCGCTTCAACTACCAGGCGATGAAGTCGCTCAACGACGACCTGCAGATGCGCTCGGACTGGCTGATCCCGCTGTGCACCGGCGTGGAGCGGCTGCGCAACGCCCACGGGCTCAAGCTGCACCCGACGCAGAAGCCGGAGGCGCTGCTGCACCGCGTGCTGCTGGCGAGCACGGCGCCGGACGACATCGTGCTCGACCCGTTCCTGGGCAGCGGCACCACGGCGGTGGTCGCGCGCAAGCTGCACCGCCACTACATCGGCATCGAGCGCCATCCGGCCTACGTCGAGGCGGCGCTGGGGCGCATCCGCGACGCGCGGCCGATGCCGGATGGCGGGCTGGCGACTCGCGCCAACCCGCGGGAGGCGCCGCGGGTGCCGTTCGGCTCGCTGGTCGAGAGGGGACTGGTGCCGCCCGGCACGGCGCTGACCGACCGGCAGCGCCGCGTGGTGGCGGTGGTGGCGGCGGACGGCACGCTGACCTGCGGGGCGCACGTCGGGTCGATCCACAAGGTCGGCGCGCTGGTGCAGAACGCGCCGTCCTGCAACGGGTGGATTTTCTGGCACATCGAGCGCGAAGGCACCCTGGTGCAGATCGATATACTGCGGCGGGAGTAGCTGCGCGAAGAGGAAGCAAGGCTGGGCTCTGCCCAGACCCGCCAGGGGCGAGCCGCCCCTGGACCCGGCGCAACTTAAGGAAGCCAGTCCAGGGGGGGTCCCCCTGGCGGGTCCAGGGCAGAGCCCTGGCCTTTCCTGTTTCCGCTCAGTGATCCGACGGGTTCGCCGGTGGCGTCGCCCCCGGCACGGCGGAGGTGTCCCCCGTGATCTTGTCGGCGCGGACCACCATGGTCTGGATGTGGCAGTCGGTCAGCGTCCCGGAGTCCAGGGTCTGGCCGTCCTTGAACGTCACAGAGATATGCTCGAGGCAGCCCTTCTGGTCGGTGCCGAAGGTCTGCGCCTGGTTCGGCTGGATGGCGCTCTGCGAGGTCACGAGGTCGGTCTTGTCGTTGCTCATGTAGGCGTGGGCCTGGGTGATGACCTTGCCCGACATGTTGCGCAGCGTGTAGGCGCGCAGATTGCTGCTCGCCGGGCGCGGCGGGTTCGAGCTGGGCGTCGCCGTCTGCTGCTGGGCCTGCGCCACGCTGGCGCCCAGGGCGAGCCCGATCGCCAGCCCCGCCACACTCATCTCACGCCACATCGCCGCTCTCCGCTTCAGGGACCCTGTTAACCGGACGCCGCGTCCGGGGTTGCAGCACGGCGGCCCTGGCCGGCGTCCAGAAGGCTGTCGCCCTCCGGCGTCGCAGGCTCCGTGATTCCGGACGCCAGCGCCAGCGCCACGCACTTGCGCATCACCGTGGGCAGCGCCTGGTCCGCGAGGCCGGCGACGTCGCACAGCGTTCCCTCAGCGTGCACCACGGCGAGTTCGGCCGCGTATACCGCGAGGCGCAGCTCGAAATGCGTCAGGCCGTGGCGCACCTCGCCCGCTAGGCGCCACTCGGCCGTGACCGGCGCGGCGGCGCGGGCCTCCTCGCCCTCCCAGGCGGCGTCGCGCCAGGCGGTGCCCGGAAGCTCCGTCATGCCGCCGAACAGGCCGTGGTCGGGGCGGCGGCGCAGCAGCACGCGGTCGCGGGCGTCGCGCACCAGGAACACGGCGCCGTGCCGGACCGGGCGGGCCTTGCGCGGCAGCTTGCGCGGCAGGGTGGCGGCGATCCCCTGCCGGCGGCCCTCGCAGCCGGGCATCCACGGGCAGACGCCGCAGGCAGGGACAGCGGGCACGCACACGGTGGCGCCGAGGTCGAACAGGGCCTGCGCGAAGTCCGAGGGGCGTGCCCGGGCCGCCGCGTCCTCGCCCAGGCGCGCCGCGGCGACGGCGATCTGCGGGCGCGAGGCGGGCAGCGGCGTCGCGATCGCGAACAGGCGCGAGACCACGCGCTCGACGTTGCCGTCCACCGGCACCACCGGCACGCCGAACGCGATCGCCGCCACTGCCGCCGAGGTGTAGGCGCCGATGCCCGGCAGCGCGCGCAGTCCCTCGACATCGGCCGGGAAACCGCCGCGGCCTACGACCGCGCGGGCGCAGGCCAGCAGGTTGCGGGCGCGGGCGTAGTAGCCGAGGCCGGCCCAGGCGGCCATCACCGACTCGTCGGGTGCCGCAGCCAGGGCGGCGACGTCGGGAAAGCGTGCGAGGAACCGGGTGAAATACGGTATCACCGCCGCCACCGTGGTCTGCTGCAGCATGATCTCGCTCAGCCACACGCGGTACGGGTCGGGCGCCTCGCCGGGCAGGGCGCGCCAGGGCATGGTCCGGCGGTGGCGGTCGTACCAGTGAAGCAGTGCGTCTGCGGGCAGGGAGGACACGGCGCAGGTATGGCGAAGCAGGCATCTCCCGGCAACACGCCGCGCCCGCCGCGCAAGGCCGCCGCCACCGCCGGCCCGGCGATGGCGACCTCGGCGGCGCGGCGCACCGACACGCTGTTGGCGGGATCGCGCGCGGCGACGCAGCCCGCGGCCCCGAAGCCGGGCGCCGCCCCTGCGGACGCGCCCGCCGCGCCGCGCGCCGCGGAGCCGGCGCGGCATCCCTACGGTCCGCGGCCGCTGGCGGCGCTGATGCCGGCGATCACCCGGGCGGCGTTCAGGCGGCGCTCGCCGGCCGCGGCGCAGGTGCTGCTGGACTGGGGGGAGATCGTGGGGCCCGCGGTGGCCGCCATGGCGATCCCGAAGCGGCTGGTCGGCACCACGCTGACGCTGGCCTGCTCCGGTCCGGCGGCGCTGGAGCTGCAGCACCTGTCGGCGGCGCTGATCGGGCGCATCAACGCCCATCTCGGCCGCACCGCCGTGGAGCAGCTCCGGTTCGTGCAGGACGGCGCACCGCCGGCCCCGCCCGCGCCGCCGCCGGGGCGGGCGTCGCCGATCGCCATCGCCGACATGGCGGAGGGGGAGCTGCGCGACGCGCTGGGGCGGCTGGGTGGCGCGATCGCCGGGCGGCGCCGGTGACGCGGGGGCAAGCAAGGTTGAGGCTCTGCCTCATTCGCCAAAGGCTCGCCTTTGGAATCCATTACTTAAGTAAGGCCGGTCCAGGGGCGGCTCGCCCCTGGCGGGTCTGGGCGGAGCTGCCCAAAGGTTCCGACGACCCGCTTGGGTCGTTGGAATGGGCAGCGGAGGGAGAGCCCAGCCTTACTTCCTGCGTGCGCCCCGCCACCTGCGGCTTGACCTTGTCCCCACGAGCAGCCTTGCTTCCCGCCGAGCATCCCCCGCGAGGCCGACATCCCATGCCGATCACCCGCCGCCGCCTTCTTGTCGCCTCAGCCGCCGCGCCGTTGCTGGCGCGTGCAGCACTTGCAGCGCCTGCCGCCGATCCGCGCATGGCGGACCGTTCGCTCGGTTCCGCCGACGCGAAGGTCGTGGTGCAGGAGTGGTTCTCGCTGACCTGCACGCACTGTGCCGCCTTCTCGCGCATCGTGTTCCCCGACGTGCAGAAATCCCTGATCGACCCGGGCAAGATCCGCTACGTATTCAAAGATTTCCCGCTCGACCAGGTCGCGCTGTCCGCTGCCATGGTCGCGCGCAGCCTGCCGGCGGAGCGTTACGTGCCGTTCGTGAGCGCGCTGCTCGCCAGCCAGGACCGCTGGGCGTTCTCGCGCACCGCCAGCAGCACCGACGAGCTGGCAAAGATGGCGGCGCTGGCCGGCATGTCACGGCAGGCGTTCGATGCCACGCTGGCGGACGACTCGCTCAAGACCGCGATCCTGATGGAACAGGACGCGGGAACGAAGAAGTACAAGATCGACGCCACGCCGACCTTCGTGTTCGGCGACACGCCGCACTCCGGGGAGCTGTCGTACGACAGCTTCGCCAAGCTGGCGGCGGCCTGAAGCAGGCAAGGTCGAGGCTCCGCCTCATCCGTCGAAGGCAGGCCTCTGGAGTCTTTCCTAAGTAGCGCCAGTCCAGGGCGACTCGCCCTGGCGGGTCTGGGCAGAGCCCAGCCTTGCTTTGCTTTCTGACAGGTCACTCCATAGGGCCGCTGGTATTAAGGGTGTCGAGCCCGCGGAGGTGGATGTAACCGATGCCGCGCGCATCGAGCGAGGCGGACATCAGGGTCCTCGAAAATTCGGGCTTGCGGGACTGCGCGATGGCGCGGACGTTGACCAGGAGGCGATCCGGTGGCTAACCAGCGAACCGCTGAGCCATGTTCCCGTCTCGCCTGAGAGGCGCGCCCTAACTTCGTGACGTGCTTCGGTTTCCCGCCTGAAAACACATCAGGAAGGCGGCAACTACCTTGTCGAAGGTGCGCGGCGGCAGAAACCCGTAATCGTGGCGGTCTGCGTTCGGCACCTTACGCAGGTCGTAGCCGGGCCAGACGAACTCGTTTCCTTCGGAGACCACGATCCAGGACCGCTCGGCGTCAAGGCCAAGATGCCGCTTGACGGGTGCCGGCAGCTCGACCGAAACGGCTGGATCGGCGGGAGGGCTGTGGGTGATGGGCAACACGGTGACCAGAGTGGCTCCGTCCATCGCGCGATTGATGGCTATCACAATGACGCTCGGCCGCTCCTTGCGCCCCTCATCCTGTCCCGCTTCGTGCTCGCGGTGCCAAAGATAGCTGTAGGAGATAACAAGGCCAGGCTCCGGGGCAGGGATCGCCACGTCGAACTACTGGTCGAGCATCGCATCCAGGTTCGCGTGCCGTGCATCCATGCGGGAAGCGCCGATGGCTGCGGCCTTCTCTGCGGACAGCTTGGCCGTGACGAAGCTGCGCCGGCTGTCCCGGTAGCGCCGAAGCTCCTCATATTCCTCTGGTCCGACGAAGTAGCCGGTGATCTCGCCATGGCTCGAAACGGCGATAACCTCGCGTTGCGCACGCATTCGATAGCGGCCGAAGTTGCGGGTAAACTCGGACGCTGGAACGGTGGTCGGCATGATGCGGTCTCCTCACATGAATATGCGCTTTTTGTGTAAATTACGCAAGTTGCGATCGGTGAATCCGATCTGCCCGCCCGGACCCAGCCTGCGCTATTGCTTCTGCCGTTCATGCCTTGGTGGCAGCCCGGCTTCCCATGTTCTTTCCTCACCAAGCCGCTGTCCGGATGCCGCCATGAACTGGTCTGATACGCCGGGATTCATTGACTGACGCATGTCGAGTGGAAGGTCGACTGGCTCCTTCCTGTGTCAGCCAGCTTGGCCGTGCGTATCAGATGTGGGCCACGCTGATGCCGGTCCGTTCCACGAGCAAGTCCGCTACGATCGTGCGGTGGCAGGCGGTGTGGTCGCGCTCGAAGCAGAACAGGCAGCAGCGTCGCCCGGCCGCGAGGGTTGCCAGGCGCGCGAGGTCCTGTTGCGCGGGCTCGGTGGCCATGTGCTGGGTGAAGATGCGGTGCAGCTCGGGCCGGTTTCCGGCGCGCGCGGCGATCCGGCCCGGCTTCGGGGTGCCGAGTCCGCGGAGGTGGACGTAGCCGATGCCGCGCGCATCGAGCGAGGCGGACAGCAGGGTCTTGGAGAAGCCGGGCTTGCGGGACTGCGCGATGGCGCGGACGTCGACCAGAAGCTCGACCTTGTGGGCGAGCAGGCGGCCCAGGGTGCTGTCGAGGGTCTCTGCCTCGTAGCCTGTGGTGAGGAGGTCGCCCGCCCCGTGTGCCTCGCCGTCGTCAGACGCGCTCAGATGTGCCTGCCGATGCGGCCGACGATGTAGCCGATCACGGCGGCGATCAGGATGGCGACGAGAGGCTGCTCCTGGATGCGGCCGCCGAGGGAGTCCGCGGCGCCCCGGGCAGTTCCGGCCGGGTCGCCGCCGGTGGTCTGAAGCGCGCGCGAGGCCGAGCCGGCGCGTCCGTATCGGGTGCCGGCGGTCCTGGCGGCGTCCTCGGCGTCGTCCGCCAGGCTGCGGGCGGTCTTGTCGTAGGTGTCGTAGGCCATGATGGGCTCCCGGCTTCGCGCTGTCGGGCACAACCTTGCGCGGCGCCAGGGGTTCCCGGAAGGGGGGCGTCCGGTCCGTCCTGCGACGCCTGCCGGTGGCGGGTCGTGTCGTGTGGCTCCCGTCGCTTCGAGGAGGAACGAGGATGCGCCGATCCTGCCGCCTGCCGCGCTGTCGTGCAGTGCGCCGGCCTTGACCGCGACAAGCTGCGGCGTCCTGGTGACGGACGGGGTGCTGCTGCTGCTCGGGCACGCCACGGGGTCGCCGCGCTGGGACATCCCGAAGGGGGTGGCGGAGGGCGAGGAGGCGTTCGAGGCGGCGGCACGCCGGGAGCTGCAGGAAGAGACGGGGCTGGTGGCGCCGGCGGGCGCGCTTCGGGCCCTGGGCGTGCATCGGTATCGCGCGGGCAAGCGGTTGGCGCTGTTCGTCTGGCGCGTGCAGGCGATGCCGGCGCCGGAGACGCTGGCGTGCGCCTCGCTGTTCCGGGACCGGTGGGGGCGGATGCGCCCGGAGTTCGACTGCTTCGGGGTGTTCGGGCCGGACGAGGCGCTGGGGCTCGTCGGCGCGGCCATGGCGGCGGTTCTGGCGCCGGTGCTCGCCGGAGGGGTTTGAGCGGAGAAGCAAGCAAGGTTGAAGCTCTGCCTCAAACTCCGCTAGGGGGAGGCCCCCTGGACCGGCTTTACTTAAGTTGCGCCGGGTCCACAGGGGCGGCTCGCCCCTGGCGGGTCTGGGCAGAGCCCAGCCTTGCTTCTAGCTCGGGGTTCAGAGCCCTGATGGCTGCATCGGTTCCGGCCGGGCGGTGACGTGGCGCAGGCCGGCCGTGAGGTAGTCCCAGCCGGTGATCAGCGTCAGCACCGCGGCGATCCAGAGCATGGCGCCGCCGACCGTCGAGACCGGCAGCCAGTCCAGCCCGAGCAGGTGCGCCGTGGTGTCGCCAGCGAGCAGCGTGCCGAGCGCGCCCATCTGGAAGCCGGTCTTCCACTTGGCCAGCCTGGTGACGGGCAGGCCGACGCGCAGGCCGGCGAGGTACTCGCGCAGGCCGGAGACCAGGATCTCGCGCAGCAGGATCACGATGGCGGGGTAGAGCCCCCAGAGCGCCAGGCGGCTGGTGCCGACCAGGACCATGAGCGAGGCGCCGACCAGCAGCTTGTCGGCGATCGGGTCGAGCATGCGGCCCAGCTCGGACAGCATCTGCCGGTCGCGGGCGATGCGGCCGTCGAGGTAGTCGGTAATGCCCGCCAGGGAGAACAGCACGCAGGCGGCGAGGTCCGCCCACGGCGCCATCACCATCACCAGCGCCACGAGCACCGGGATCGCCGCGATGCGCGACAGGGTCAGCACGTTGGGGAGATCGGTGAGCATGTGCGGCACAGGATAGAGCGAAAGCGGGCGGGGAAGGAAGCAAGGCCGGAGGGTGTCTGTCGATCAGCTCGCCTAAGCTGCTGCGGGGAGCAAGCAAGGTTGAGGCTCTGCCTCAAACTCCGCCAGGGGGAGCCCCCCTGACCGGCCTTGCTGAAGTAAATCGGTTTCCAAAGGGCTTGCCCTTTGGCGGGTCTGGGCGAAGCTGCCCAAAGGTTCCGATGGCCCGCTTGGGCCATTGGAATGGGCAGCGGAAGGAGAGCCCAGCCTTGCTTGCTGCCCTACCGGACCGGGTGGAAGTGGTCGTACACCCGCCGCGCGGTCTCGCGGTTGATCCCCGGCGCGGATTCGAGGTCGGGCAGCCCGGCCTGCTTCACGCCGCGGGCCGAGCCGAAGTGGTTGAGCAGGGCGCGCTTGCGGGCGGGGCCGACGCCCTCGATGTCGTCCAGCTCGCTGGTGGTGAGCGCGCGAGAGCGCCCGGCGCGGTGGGTGGTGATGGCGAAGCGGTGCGCCTCGTCGCGCAGGCGCTGCAGGTAGTAGAGCACCGGGTCGCGCGGCGGGAGCTGGAACGGCGGGCGGTCCGCGGTGTGGAACCACTCCCGGCCGGCGTCGCGGTCGGGGCCCTTGGCGATGGCGACGAGCTTGACGTCGGTCACGCCCAGGTCATCGAGCACGGCGCGCACCGCGGAGTACTGGCCGGCGCCGCCGTCGATCAGCACGATGTCGGGCCAGTCCGGCGGCTGGGTGGTGGCGTCGTCGTGCTCGCGCAGGGCACGACCGAAGCGGCGCTCCAGCACCTCGCGCATCATCGCGAAGTCGTCGCCCGGGGTGATCGGGCCCTTGATCGAGTACTTGCGGTAGGCGTTGCGGGTGAAGCCCTCCGGGCCGGCGACGACCATCACGCCGTAGGCGGCCTGGCCCATGATGTGGCTGTTGTCGTAGGTCTCGATGCGGGCGGGCGGGGCGTCGAGGGCGAAGAGCTGGGTCACGCCGTCGAGCAGCTTGGACTGCCCGGCGCTCTCGGCGAGGCGGCGCTCCAGGGCCTCGCGGGCGTTCAGCGCGGCGTGGTCCACCACGGCGCGCTTCTCGCCGCGCTGCGGCACGGCGATCTCGACGCGGCGCTCCGCCTTGAGCGTCAGGGCCTCCTCGATCAGCGCGGCTTCGGGCAGCTCGTGGTTGGTGAGCAGCAGCGGCGGGGGCGGCTTGTCGTCGTAGAACTGGGCGATGAAGGCGGCGAGGATGTCGCCCGGCTCGTCGGCGCGGGCGTGGGTCGGGAAGAAGGCGCGGTTGCCGTTGTTGCGGCCTCCGCGGATGAAGAACACCTGCACGCAGGTCTGGCCGGCGATCTGCCAGGCGGTGACGATGTCGGCGTCGTCCAGGCTGGCGGGGTTGATGACGCCGCTGCCCTGCACGTGGGTCAGGCCGCGGATGCGGTCGCGGATCGCGGCGGCGCGCTCGAACTCCAGCTTCTCGGCGGCCTGCTCCATCTCGGCGGCGAGCGTGCGCTGCACGGCCCCGGCCTTGCCGCCGAGGAAGGCGCGGGCCTGCTCGACCAGCTCGGCGTAGCCCGCCTCGTCGATGCGGCCGACGCAGGGAGCGGAGCAGCGCTTGATCTGGTGCAGCAGGCAGGGGCGGGAGCGGTTGGCGAACACAGTGTCGGCGCAGGAGCGCAGCAGGAAGACGCGCTGCATGGCGGTCACCGTCTGGTTCACCGCCCAGGCGGAGGCGAACGGGCCCCAGGAGTTGACGCGGGCGCCCTTGGTGCCGCGCCCGCGGTGCTTGGTGATCTGCGGGAAGGCGTGGCCCTCGGTGAGCATCAGCCAGGGGTAGGATTTGTCGTCGCGCAGCACGATGTTGAAGCGCGGCTTGAGGCGCTTGATGAGGTTGGCCTCGAGCAGCAGGGCCTCGGCCTCGGTGTGGGTGGTGACGATCTCCACCGACACGGTCTCGGAGACCATGCGGCGCAGGCGCTCCGGCATGCGGGCGATCTGGGTGTAGGAATAGACGCGCTTCTTCAGGGAGCGGGCCTTGCCGACGTAGAGCGCCTCGCCTCGGGCATCGAGCATCCGGTAGACGCCGGGGCTGAGCGGCATCGTGAGCAGGGCGCGCTCGATCACGCCGACGCCCTTCAGCGTGCGCGGGGCGTCCTCCGCCTCGGTGGCGTGCGGCGAGTGGGTGTCGGCCGGCGAGGCAGGCGGACCTGGCAGGGGCAGGGCGGCCTCGCACGGCGCAACGTCGGTGGCTGTGGGGAGAGGGTCGGATGGCATGGCCGGGATATAGTGCAGGCGCTGCCCTGGCGGGAGCGCCTTCGCGGCGGGCGTGTTCCCGAGCTGTGCCGGGCAGCCGGCGACCTGGCAGGGTGCGGTTCCAGGGCGGGCTGGATCGTCCACCGGGCCTGTGGATAAGTCTGTGGGTAGTGTCCGGGCAGATCGGCTTCAACGGCGGATTTCCGCCAGCTCCCAGCAGGTTGACCGACAAACAGGTTTCTGGCGCAAGATGTTGTTATTGCTGGAAACATTGCTGGGAGGATAGAGCTGGATGCTCGGCCTGACCGACATCTTGCTGCAATCATTGGGAGTCAATCGCACAGGTGGACGAAACCCGAAGCAATTCCAGGCGCGTGACGTGGCAAGCCCGGCCCGGCCCGGGGTGGCGGTGGCATATCCGCGGCGAGAGAACCGGCTGTGCCTGGTCCCGCCGAAGCCACGCGGAAGGCGGGGCACTTGCGAAGCCCGCACGGGTCCGGCCCTCCTGCGCGATGACGCGGGTGCCGCGTCGGGCGGCGCATCGGTGTTGCGCGGGTGCCAGGGATGGCCGGGCAGGGGCGGATCGGCGAGGAATGCATCTGGCCTGCTTGAGCCCCGCGCGATTCGTGCGACAAGGGCGCCCTGATGCTCGCACCGTTCTCCTCCGACGACCTCGGCCGCATGTTCGACGCCCGCACCCTGACCCGGGGGCGCAGCCTGGTGCTGCTGGGCGCGGTCCAGGTGCGCGCGAGCGAGGACTCCATCACCGCGGCGGTGGAGGAACGCGGGGTCAAACGCACCGCGACGCTCGTGCCGGCCGTGCGGGCGCACCGTGTGGTGTTCGACAGCCACTGCACCTGCCAGATCCGGGCCTGCGTGCATCTGGCGGCGACGGCGTTCGCCGCCCTGGACCGCTACCCGGCGCTGCGCCGCGTGGAGCAGAAGAGCTTCCTGGGTGGGCTGTCCGAGGCGTCGCGCGCCGAGGCGACGCCTGAGCGGCGGCGTCTCGTGTACGACGTGGCGGCGGGGGTGGCGCCTCATGCGTGCTTCGTGTCGCCGCTCTGGGTCGGCGAGCGCAGCGGCCGCAGCGAGGCGACCACGCCGCGTCGGATCGCGTCGGAGGCGGGGGCCGACAAGCCGGGTGCGGGCGAGACGGGTGCGGGCGAGACGGGCCTGGGTGGGCCGGGCGTGAGTGGGACGGGCGCGGGCGAGACGGACCGGGCGATCGCGGCGCTGCTGGGCGGGGGCGAGGCGCTGCGGACCGGGGTGCCGCCGGCCAGGCTGGCCGAGCTGCTGGCGACGCTGGTGCGCTCCGGGCAAGGGCGCTGGTCGGGGACGGGGCGGCGGCTGGTGGCCGGCGAGGAGCGCAGCTTCCAGGCGAACGTGCCGCCGCGCCTGCCGCCGAAATCGGCCGTGCTGCTGGGCAGCACCGGGCCCTGGTACGTGGACGGGTCCAGCGGCGCGGTGGGCAGGGTCAAGCTGCGCCAGACCAGGGCGCGGGCGCCGGTGGTGCAGCCGCGCGTGCGCCGGGCGGAGCCGGTGATGGTGCGGGCTGCGGCCAGCGAGCAGGTGATCGTCGAGCGCGATGCGACGCCGGTGCTGCAGCTCAGCCGGCTGGAGTGCCCCGACGACTACGGCAAGATGCAGCAGATCGACGCGCTCACGCTCGACTTCGACTACGGCGATGTCCGCATCGGCGGTGGCGACGAGCGGCAGTTCGTGCGCGTGGCCGAGGCGGCCGGCCCCGCCTTTGTCAGGCGCGACACCGCGGCGGAGACGGCGGCGTTCGAGCTGCTGCGCCAGGACGGCTTCGTGCAGATGCGGGTGGCGGACGGCAGCAACGCCAAGGGGCGCCGCGTGCTGGTGTTCCGCGGCCAGGACCCGGGCGAGTTCTGGCACCGCTTCGTGGCGCTGCGGGTGCCGGCGCTGCAGGCGCTGGGCTGGGTCAGCCTGATCGACCGCGACTTCGGCCCGCGCCTGGCGAGCACGGTGGGCGAGTGCGACGTGGCGGTGTCCGATGTCGCGGCGGGCGGGTTCTCGCTGGATTTCGGCATCGAGATCGACGGCGAGCGCCAGCCGCTGCTGCCGATCCTGCGCCGCATCCTGGACCGCGGCGGGCTGGAGATGGCGCAGATCGTCGGCGAGGACGTGATCACCAGCACCGCCGACGGGCGGGTGGTGAAGCTGCCGCTGGAGCGCATCCGGCCGCTGCTCGCGATCATGGCCGACCTGATCGACCAGCCGGGGACGGCGGAGGACACGCTGCTCGTGCTGCCAGAGGGCGAGGCCACGGTGGTGCTCGAGCTGGAGGACCTGCTGGCGACGCGCTGGGAGAACGCCGCGGCGATCGAGGCCTACGCAGAGCGGTTCCGCGGCGAGCCGGAGATCCTGCCGGTGGTGGTGCCGGCGGCGTTCTCTGCCAGCCTGCGGCCGTATCAGCAGCACGGCGTGGAGTGGTTGCAGCATCTGGCGTCGCACCGGCTGAGCGGGTTCCTCGCCGACGAGATGGGTCTGGGCAAGACCGCGCAGACCATCGCGCACCTGGTGGTCGAGCAGGCGGCGGGGCGGCTCGACCGGCCGGCGCTGATCGTGGTGCCGACCAGCCTGATCGCGAACTGGGTGGCCGAGCTGGGCAAGTTCGCGCCGTGGCTGCGGGTCGCGGTGCTGCACGGGCTGGACCGGCATCAGAGGCGCGGGCAGCTCGACGCCTTCGAGGTGGTGATCACGACATACACCGTGCTGGCGCGCGACGTGGAGGCGATGCGCGAGCTGTTGTGGCACATCGTGGTGCTCGACGAGGCGCAGGCGATCAAGAGCCCGGACGCCAAGGCGACGCGCGCGGTGTGCCAGCTCCAGACCCGGCAGCGGCTGTGCCTGTCGGGCACGCCGATCGAGAACAACCTGGAGGAGCTGTGGTCGCAGTTCGCGTTCCTGATGCCCGGGCTGCTGGGCGACCGGCGCGGCTTCACCCGGCGGTTCCGCACGCCGATCGAGAAGCGCGGCGACGACCAGCGCCGCGTGCAGCTCATCCGGCGCATCAGGCCGTTCATCCTGAGGCGGACCAAGGCCGAGGTCGCCACCGACCTGCCGCCCAAGCACACCATCCTGCGCCGGATCACGCTGGCGCCGGAGCAGCGCGAGATCTACGAGACGATCCGCGGCACTCTGCAGGAGAAGGTGCGCGCGCAGATCACCGAGAACAGCCTGGCGCGCAGCCGGATCGTGGTGCTCGACGCGCTGCTCAAGCTGCGCCAGGCGTGCTGCGACCCGCGGCTGGTCAAGCTGCCCTCGGCGCAACTGGTAGAAGTGTCCTCCAAGCTCGATACGCTGATGGAGATGATCGGCGAGATGGTGCCCGAGGGGCGGCGCATCCTGCTGTTCTCGCAGTTCACCTCGATGCTGGACCTGATCAAGCCGCGGCTTGACGCGGCCGGGATCGCGTTCGCCGAGCTGCGCGGCAGCACGCGCGACCGAGGCGAGCCGGTGCGCGCGTTCCAGGCGGGCGAGGTGCCGGTGTTCCTCATCAGCCTCAAGGCGGGCGGGCGCGGGCTCAACCTCACCGCGGCGGACACGGTGATCCACTACGACCCGTGGTGGAACCCGGCGGTGGAGGACCAGGCGTCGGACCGCGCGCACCGGCTGGGGCAGACGAAGTCGGTGTTCGTCTACAAGCTGATCGCGGCGGATACGGTGGAGGAGCGCATCCTGGAGCTGCAGCAGCGCAAGGCGGAGCTGGCGGGGATCGCGTTCGACGAGACCAGCGACCTGGGCGGGCTCGGGGTGGACGACGTGGACTTCCTGTTCTCGGGGCCGCTGGAACAGGCGGCGTGAGGCAAGGAAGGCCAGGGGCTCTGCCCCTGGACCCCGCCAAAGGCAGGCCTTTGGAATCCATTACTTAAAAGAAGCCGGTCCAGGGGGGGCTTCCCCCCTGGCGGGTCTGGGCAGAGCCCAGCCTTGCTTGCTTCAGCCGACCCTGCGGATCGTCATCGTCATGGCGTCCAGCGTGATCGGCACGCTCGTCTGGACGTAGGCGCCGATCCGGGTTCCGGCCTCGCAGTGGTCGTGGATCGTGGCCGCGACCGTGGTCCTGTGCACGCCGGAGTTGCCCCACTTCGTGTTCCGGCCGTCGCCGCTGCGTCCGACGCTGAGCCCGACCTGCGAGACCGGCGGCGTTCCCTCCGCGGTGTCCACGTCGACGTGGAACTCGTAGAAGCCGGTCTCGGGGACCGTGTAGGCGTGGCTGGCGGTGTCGTAGGCGTGGCCGGGGTTGGCGGGCGCCTCGGTGAAGGGCAGCGGGACGGCGCGGCCCGGGGTGGTCACGAAGCCTGTGGCCCCGGAGACCAGGGTGAACGCGGCCGGGATGAAGGCGTGGCCGCCGGCGCCGGTCAGGGCGCCGGTGACTTCGAGGTTGTTGATCACGCGCCGGCCCGGCGCCTGGGATTTCGGCAGGTCGTAGCTGACGACGTTGCCGGTGCCGTGGTCGACCACGGCGGGCATGCTGTCGTTGCCGGGGCCGTCGCCGATCAGGGCGGTGCAGCCGCCGGAGTTGCAGAAGTAGGTCTTGTCGTCGAACTCGATCCAGCCGCCGCGGCAGGCGACGTCGTGGACGTGGACCTGGTTGCCGCCGCCGGCCTGACCGGTGACGTGCACGGCGATGGATCTGTGCCCCTGGACCGGGACGCCCTGGACCACGAAGCAGTCGAGCAGCCTGGTCTCCTCGCAGTCCTCCAGGATGACGACCGGCTGGGGCGCAACGCCGGGGCGCCAGTCGGTCTCCAGATGGCAGCCGGAGATGAAGGTCCTGAAGGCGCGCGAGACGTGGACCGCGGTGTTCCAGCACACGACCTCGCCGGCGTTGACGATGTTCAGCTCGTCGCCGGAGCCGCCCTTGATGCCGAGGGGGACGAAGTCCTTCGTGCCGGCGTTGGGCGAGCGCCAGAGGTGGTCGACGTTGGTCGCCTGCGGGCGGCTGATGGTGATGCCCTCCCAGTAAGAGGTGGGGGCGACGGCAATGTGGAAGTTCTCCAGGTCGGGCGACTCGATGCGCACGGCGCGGGTGTAGCCGCCCACCTCGATGCCGTAGCTGACCACAGTGTTGTTGGTGCTCGCGGTGGCGACGAAGTCGTCGATCAGGCAGGCGGTGGCGCCGTACAGACGCAACGCGGTGTTGAAGGTCGCGGCCGTGGTGCTGCCGTCCTGGTTGCTCAGCACCTTGACGCGGCGGAGCATCACGCCGGGCTTGGACTGCTGGGTGGAGTCCGATGCGCTGCGGCCGGTGGGGGAAGAGGCGCCGTCGGGGGCGAAGCCGCGGTTGCCCTCGTGGTCGGTGACGATGGCGGCGTCCACGGGGTACTTGATGTCGATGCCGAAGCGCGTCGGCGTGGGCGCCGCGCTGCGGATCGAGAAATCCTCGCCGAAGAACACGCCGTCGAGGTTGTCGACGGCGGGGCGGTGGGCGATCACCGCGTCGGTGCTGCTGCCGATGAAGCCGCTGACGTCGGCGCCGTCGCCGTGGATGAACACGCTGTAGTCGCCGGTCTGGATCGGCGAGGCGACCAGGTAGAACTGGTCGCCGATGTCGAGGCGGCCGCGGCGGTTGTTCAGGGCGGCGAGCGCCTGGGCGATGTAGGGGGTGCAGTCCACGGCGGCGGTGTCGGTGACGCTCGCGGGGATGAAGGCGCGCAGGTCGAGGCGGTGGCCGAACTCGTCGCGGATGCGGCGCGACACCGCCTGCGGGAGCTGGGCGGCGACGAGGCTGGCGGGGTGGTCGGCATACGGCTCGGCGGCCGGTGCCGCGGCGGCGTGGCCGGGGACCGCGGCGTCCGCCGTGGCGGCGCCGAGCAGCAGGCCGCCGCCGGTGGCGACGCCGGCGTGCAGCAGGCTGCGTCGGGTGGGGTTGCTGCCGCTCATGCGGGGTCTCCTGCGTCGTGATGGCATGGGGCAGCACGGGCCTACGCCGGGCGCCCCGGAGCCGTGTGCCCACCATCGGGTGTCAGCCATCCGGCAGGCAAGGCCGGCCCGGACCTGACGCAGTCTGACGCCTTACCGTTAAGGAATTGGCTGATGCGCCTGGTCCTGGGTGGCGCAAAGCTAATACCAGCAGCCCCCTGCTTTGATCTGTCAGAAAGCAAGGCTGGGCTCTGCCCAGACCCGCCAGGGGCGAGCCGCCCCTGGACCGGCTATACTTAAGTAATGGATTCCAAAGGCCTGTCTTTGGCGGATGAGGCAGAGCCTCAACCTTGCTCACTGCCTTTCGCCCAGCTATACGCTGCCGCGCTATTCCACGACCACGCGCATGTCCCGCAGGATCGAGAGGGCCGCGTCGGCGAGCAGGATGTTGCCGGCGCTGTTCGGGTGGATGTCGTCCGCGGCGGCCAGGTCCGGGCGGAACCGGGTGAAGCGGCCGTTGGCGGCGCCGTCGCCCACGATGGCGTCGATATCGAGGAACGGGACGCCCTGCGCCGCCAGGCCGCGCAGCAGCGGCATGGACCACAGCCGGACGGCCTCCAGCTCCGGCGTGCCGCTCGAGGTTGGGCGGGGCGCGGGCGAGCACAGCACGGGGGTCACGCCTTGGCGGATGCAGTGCTGCGCGAAATCCACGGCGGCGTTGCAGGCTGCACGGGAGGCGTCCACGGTCTGCGGGTCGTTGCCGGACCAGACCTGGACGAAGGCGCAGGACGTCCGGTTGGTGCGGATGGCGTCGCGGCCGGCAGCGAGGAAGCCGATGCTGGGGCAGCCGAAGATGGCGGCGGCGATGTGCGAGACCGGGCGCTCCGGCGTGCCGAGGCGGTCGGCGGCGCGACGGAGCGGGCCGAGGTAGCCGAGCGGCTCGCCGCCGCCCATCAGGATCGAGTCGCCGACCGAGACCAGGGTGAGGCCGGGTTGCCCGCCGAGCCATTGCACGCCGCAGCACAGGCCGTTGCCGAGGTAGTCGCGCAGGGGTTGCGGGTCGGTGACGGCGGGGGCGGCGAGGTAGTCCGCGGTGCCGCCGTCGCCGCGCAGGAACAGGGCGCGCCACGGCCTGGCGGCGGTGCCGGCGAAGAAACGCTCGTCGTGGAGGTAGGTCGGCTGGATGCCGGTGAAGCGCGGGCTGGGCGTGCGCACGCGCAGCATGACCAGGGCGCCGGGTTGGCCGTCGGCGCGGGCGACGGGGTCGAGCGGCATCCAGTCGGAGAACACGATGGCCGGCGGGTCGCCGTAGGCGGGGTCGGGGCCGCCGGTCGGGGCGTCGCCGGCGGGCGGCAGGTCGAGCGCCCTGGCGATGACGGCTGGGGCGGTGGCGGCCGGCGCGGCGCGCTGCTCGGCGAGCGACAGGTCGCGGCCGGCGTTTCCGAAGGTGACGGGGCGGGGCGTGAGCGGGGTGCCGGCCGTGTCGACAGGGTTGCCCTGCGCCACGGCGGTGGGGGCGTAGGAGGCGCCGGAGATGGTCCAGCCGGTGCGCAGGCCGTTGTGGAAGCGGAACCGGACGTGATGGGCGCTGCTCTCCAGGGTGTGGATCTCGTTGGTGACGGCGCCGTCGGGGCCGCCGGTGCAGAACATGGCGCGATCGCGGGTCCAGCCGAAATCGACGACCTGCACCGCCATCTCGGTCCTGGCAGTCAGGGTGCGCGGCCAAGCGGGGGACGGGTCGCCGGGCAGCGGCGCGGCGGGTGCCGCGTGCGTCATGCCCGCAGGCAGGGCTGCCAGGGCGAGGATTTCGAGGAGGGCGCGTCTGCCGAGCACAGGCTTCAGGCCTGGTGATCGAACGGCATGGAGTCGTGGGGCTCGGTGTCGGTTGGCGCGCTCGGGTGGCGCGACACGCGGCCGAGGTCGCGGTGGGCGCGGCCGGAATGGGTTTCGGCGGGGCTGGATGTATCGGGCATGTCGGATCATGCGGTGGAGAGAAGGGATGGGCAAGCAAGGCCGGAGACCAGGTGTAGGAAGCAAGCAAGGTTGAGGCTCTGCCTCAAACTCCGCCAAAGGCTCGCCTTTGGAAACCAATACTTAAGTAAAGCCGGTCCAGGGGGGCTTCCCTCCTGGCGGGTCTGGGCAGAGCCCAGCCTTGCTGCCTTCAGCGCCCCTGCAGGGCCGGCGTCCTTTCCGGCGTCAGGGCGCTGACGCCGGCGAGGACGGCGACGTTGAGGGCCATGGCGACGATGCCGACGTTGAGGTCCTGGATCACGCCGGGCAGCATGGGGAACAGGTCGGCCAGGGTGAGGTGGGCGGTGGTCATCACCGCGACGGTGGCGACGCCTGTGACGATGCCGGCGATGGCGCCCTCGGCGGTGGCGGGGTTGCGAGCGGCCAGGCTGAGGATCAGGGCGGGGAAGAGCTGGGTGACAAAGGCGTAGCCCATGAGCAGAAGGGCGACGATGGTGTCGCCGCCGCTGAGCGTGAAGTAGACGCAGACCAGGGCGAGCACCGGGACCATCAGCCTGGCGACGCGCGACACCTCGGCCTCGCTGGCAGTGCGCCGTGCCGGGCGATACAGGTTGTTGGCGATCACCGTGGCGCCGGCCATCAGGATCATCGAGCCGGGCACCAGCGCGGTCAGCACGCCGGTGGCGCCGATGACGCCCACGAACCAGGGCGGGAAGGACTGGATCGCCAGGCGGAACAGCGACAGGTCCACGTCGGGCCCGGTCAGGCCGGGGACCTGGAGGATGGCGGCGAAGCCCACGAAGAACACGAACAGGTTGATGAGCTGGTAGATCGGCAGGATCACGGCGTTGCGGCGGAACACGCCTGCCTCGCGCGCGGTGTAGAGAGAGGCGAAGGTGTGCGGCCACATGTAGAAGCCGAACGCGGTGAGCAGCACGGTGGAGCCGAACCAGGCGGGGCTCTGGCCGTGCCCGGGCAGGGCGAGGAAGCCGGGGTGGGCGGCGTCGATGGCGGCGAACATGGCGCCGTAGCCGCCGTAGTAGTGCAGCGGCAGGTAGGTGCCGAGGAACACCACGACGAGCAGGATCATCGCGTCCTTGAGCACGGAGGTCCAGGCGGAGCCGCGCACGCCGGAGACGGTGACGTAGAGCGTGACCACCGCCACGCCGATCCACACCGCGGCCGTGGACGGGATGGCGCCGTAGGACGCGGTGGCGACGATGATGCCGAGGCCCTTGAGCTGCAGCACCATGTAGGGGACCAGGGCGATGACGCCGACGACCGCCACGACCACGCCGAGCGCGGGGCTGCGGTACTTGCGGGCGAAGAAGTCGGGCTGCGAGTACAGGCGGTGCTCGGTGGCGAAGCGCCAGATCGGCGGCAGCATCCAGTAGGAGATGACGTAGGCGAGCGTCGAGTAGCACAGGATGTAGTAGGCGGGGCCGCCCTTGCCGTAGGCCCAGCCGCTGCCGCCGAGGAAGGTGAAGGTCGTGTAGATCTCGCCGGCCATCAGCAGGAACACGAGCGCGGTGCCGAAGCCGCGGCCGCCGACGGCCCACTGCTCCAGGCTCATCTCCTGGCCGGAGCGGGCGCGCAGCCCGAGCGCCAGGGCGGTGACGACGGCGAGCGCGATGACGAGCAGTGCGGCGTTCACGCTCCGGGCTCCCGGCCAGGCTGCGGCGCGGGGGACGGGCGGTTGGCCGGGTCGCACAGGTAGATCACCGCCATGATCGCCGAGGTGAGCACCACGCACAGCACCAGCCAGGCGAGCAGCAGCGGCATGCCTAGGACCATCGGCGTGGTGCGGTTCAGGACGAAGGCGCCGCCGAGCACGCCCGCGAAAGGCAGCAAGGCCAGCCATCTCACGTGATGCATAGGGGCGTCCTGCCGGGTTGGTGTGCCGCTTCGGAAACGGGGCAATGGAGCTGTGTGTGCAAGTCCGGTGCCAGCGATAGGGCGTCAGCAAGCAAGGCTGGGCTCTGCCCAGACCCGTCAGGGGGAGAAAGCCCCCCTGGACCGGTTTTTTTAAGTAGTAGATTCCAAAGGCGAGCCTTTGGCGGAGTTTGAGGCAGAGCCTCAACCTTGCTTCCTTCCTCCAGCCGGTGCGGGTCAGTCCTCCGGCGGCCCGCCGTGCGGTGGCGCGGGGTGCCATTGCAGGTGCTGGCCGCCGTCGAGCGCCAGCATCTGGCCGGTCACGGAGGGCAGGGACAGCAGGGCGAGGGCGGCGCGCGCCACCTCGTCGGGGCTGGTGCCGTGGCCGAGCGGGACGGAGGCGCACTGTCGGGCAAACTGCTCCGGGGTTTGGCGGTCGCTGGGCAGGGTTGGGCCGGGGCCGATGGCGTTGACGCGGATGCGCGGCGCCAGCGCCAGGGCGAGGGACTGGGTCAGCGCCCACAGCCCGGCCTTGGACACGGTGTAGGACACGAAGTGCGGGGTGAGCGACCAGACGCGCTGGTCGGCGAGGTTGAGCACCATGCCTTGCGCCGCGGGCGGCAGGGCGCGGGCGAACTCCTGGCTGAGCACGAACGGCGCGCGCAGGTTCGGCTCGACGTGGGCGTCCCAGCCCTCGCGCGTGGTGTCGTGCCACTCGTCGCGCACGAAGTGGCTGGCGTTGTTGACGAGGAGGCCGAGCGGGCCGATGGCGGCGACGGCGCGCCTGACCAGCGGCACGACCTGGGCCTCGTCGGCGAGGTCGGCCTGGAGGAGGTGCGCGGTGCGGCCCAGAACCTCGATGTCGCGCGCGGTGGCCTCGGCCTCGTCGCGGCTGGCGCGGTAGTGCAGGGCGATGTCGAAGCCGGCAGCGGCGAGGGCGAGGGCAAGAGCGCGACCGAGGCGACGGGCGCCGCCCGTGACCAGGGCGGCGCGGGGCATGGCGGTCGGGATCATGCGGCGGGGTGCGGGCGGACACCCTGCCGCGGCGCGACGCGACGACACGTCTTTACCGGGAGCGACGTTGCCGCCCCGGCCGCAGCCGAATGCGGTGCGGGGTGGCGGTCAGGAGGTTCCGCCATGAGGAACGGCGCTGCCGGCTGTCTCGATGTCATGGTCGCCGCGGGGCTCAGCGGGTCGCGGGCGAGCCGGCCGGCGTCTGGTTCTGTATAGCGCTGGGCAGGCTGGTCTGCGCGCCCGTCGTGTTGCCGGGGCCGGTTCCGGTGTCGGTGCTGCCGGACGCGGTGCTGCCACCCTGGCCCGTGGGCGCGTTCATCGACGAGCCGGAACCCTGCCCGTGCATGGCATTCGGAACGCTGGTCTGCAGGCCGGTGGAGTCGTTGCTGCCGGTGCCGGTGCCCATGCTGCCGGTGGCCTGCGCAAATGCCGGCGTGGCGGCCAGGACGAGCGCCAGGGCCAGGAAGGGACGCATCATGGATGTTTACCTCGGTTTCTTCCGGGTGCTTGACGGTCGGCCAAGGCGATAGTTGCCGCGCTGCAATGGCTGCGGAAGGGCACGCCTGCCGCCTGGACGGCAGGGCCTCGCTGTCAGGTAGAAGGCGGGACGCTGTCATGCCAACCGCCCCATGCATCGACCGGTCAGGAAGCAAGGCTGGGCTCTGCCCAGACCCGCCAGGGGCGAGCCACCCCTGGACCGGCTTTACTTAAGGAGTGGATTCCAAAGGCGAGCCTTTGGCGGAGTTTGAGGCAGAGCCTCAACCTTGCTTGCCTCATCGGTCATTCCGAAGTGCCGTTGGTATCAGGCAAAGGCCTGTCGCACGGCGCGGCCGCCCTCGGCGAGCGCGTGGCGGCCCTTCGGCATCATCGGGTAGAAGTTGACGAAGCCGTGGATCGTGCCGGGATAGCAGTGGTGGCGTGCCTTGACGCCGACGCCGTTCAGCAGCGCGGCGTACTGGCGGCCCTCGTCGTGCAGCGGGTCGAACTCGGCGGTGACGACCAGGGCGGGCGGCAGGTCGCGCAGGTCGCCGAGCGCGGGGGCAAAGGCGGGGTCGTCGTGGTGGCGCTCGTCGTCGAGATACTGGTCGCGGTACCACTCCATCAGCCCGGCGGTCAGGAAATAGCCGCGGGCGTAGGTGGTGCGGGAGGGGACGTCCTCGATGCCGTGGGTGGCGGGGTAGTAGAGGAGCTGGAAGCGCAGCGGCGGCAGGCCGAGCCTGTGGGCGGACTGGCTGGTGACGGCGGCGAGGTTGCCGCCGGCGCTGTCGCCGCCGACCGCCACCAGGGGCGCTCCCGCCTCGTCGCGGCCGCCGAGCGTGTCGACGTGGCGCAGCACCCAGCGCAGGGCGGCGAGGCAGTCGTTGGGGGCGGCGGGGAACGGGTTCTCCGGCGCGAGGCGATAGGAGGGCGCCACCACCACGCAGCCGGCGGCGCGCGCCAGGCGGCAGCAGACGCCGTCATGCGAGTCCAGGCCGCAATGCACGAAGCCGCCGCCGTGCAGATACAGCAGGGTGCCGCGCACGGCGCCGCGCGGGGTGTAGATCCGCGTCGCGAGCGGGCCGGCGGGGCCGGGGATGGCGGTCTCGCGCACCGAGGCCAGCGGCAGGCGGGACAGCCAGATCGGCGACATCGGCGTGTTGGTCATGGCCCGCAGCGGCGCCAGGTCGGTGGGTATCTGGCCGCCGTTGGTCTTTCCCTCCAGCACGCGCAGCATGACGCGGCTGGGCAGGTCGGGGCGCGAGGACCGCGCCGGGTCGGCCGGGAGACCGGGCGGGGCCTTGTCGCGGGAGGGATGCGGCCGGGACTGGCTCATGCGCGTCGCCGCCCGCGCTTCATCTTGGCGGGGTCGTAGCCGCCGCCGCCCGGGCCGAGGGGCTCGGGGGTGCGGTCCTTGCGTGCGCGAAGCTGGGCGGGCGCCGGCGGGGCGGGCAGGCCAAGCTCCAGGGCCTCCAGGCGCTTGATCTCGTCGCGCAGGCGGGCGGCGGTCTCGAACTCCAGGTCGGCGGCGGCGGTGCGCATGCGCTTCTCCAGCTCGGCCAGGGAGGACTTCAGGTCCTTGCCCACCATGTCGGTGATGCCGACGTCCTTGACGGGCGCGATGGTGACGTAGTCCTGCTCGAAGACGGAGTTCAGCGCCTCGCCGATGTGCTTGCGCACGGATTGCGGGGTGATGCCGTTGGCCTCGTTCCAGGCGGCCTGCTTCTCGCGGCGGCGCGCGGTCTCCTCGATGGCGGCGCGCAGCGAGCGGGTCATCACGTCGGCGTAGAGCACCACGCGGCCGTCGACGTTGCGCGCGGCGCGGCCGATGGTCTGGATCAGCGAGGTCTGGCTGCGCAGGAAGCCTTCCTTGTCGGCGTCCAGGATCGCGACCAGCGAGCACTCCGGGATGTCGAGGCCCTCGCGCAGCAGGTTGATGCCGATCAGCACGTCGAACACGCCGAGGCGCAGGTCGCGGATGATCTCGATGCGCTCCAGCGTGTCCACGTCGGAGTGCAGGTAGCGCACCTTCACGCCGTTCTCCGTCAGGTAGTCGGTGAGGTCCTCGCTCATGCGCTTGGTCAGCGTGGTGACGAGGACTCGGCCGCCCTGGTTCGTGGTCAGGCGGATCTCGGCGAGCAGGTCGTCGACCTGGTGCTCGACCGGGCGGATCTCGGTGACCGGGTCGATCAGGCCGGTGGGGCGGATCACCTGCTCTGCGAAGCTGCCGCCGGTGCGCTCCATCTCCCACGGGCCGGGGGTGGCGCTGACGAACACGGTCTGCGGGCGGAAGCGCTCCCACTCCTCGAACTTGAGCGGGCGGTTGTCGATGCACGACGGCAGGCGGAAGCCGAACTCCGCGAGCACGGACTTGCGGGCGTAGTCGCCGCGCTCCATGCCGCCGATCTGCGGCACCGTGACGTGGCTTTCGTCCACGATCAGCAGCGCGTTCTCGGGCAGGTACTCGAACAGGGTGGGCGGCGGGTCGCCCTGGGCGCGGCCGGACAGGTAGCGCGAGTAGTTCTCGATGGATTTGCAGGAGCCGGTGGTCTCCATCATCTCGATGTCGAAGGTGCAGCGCTGCTGCAGGCGCTCGGCCTCCAGCAGCTTGCCCTCGGCGACGAGCTGGTCGAGGCGGACGCGCAGCTCGTCCTTGATGCCGACGATCGCCTGGTTGAGCGTGGGGCGCGCGGTGACGTAGTGGCTGTTGGCGTAGACGCTGATCTCGGCCATGTCGGCGGTCTTGGTGCCGGTGAGCGGGTCGAACTCGGCGATGGCCTCGATCTCGTCGCCGAACAGGGTGATGCGCCAGGCGCGGTCCTCGTACTGCACGGGGAACACGTCGACGGTCTCGCCGCGCAGGCGGAAGGTACCGCGCTGGAACGCCGAGTCGTTGCGGCGGTACTGCAGCTCGACGAAGGCTTTCGCGAGGGTGTCGCGGTCGATGCGGCCGCCGACCTCCAGGCGTACGACCATGCGCGAGTAGGTCTCGACCGAGCCGATGCCGTAGATGCAGGAGACGGAGGCCACGATGATGACGTCGTTGCGCTCCAGCAGCGCCTGGGTGGCGGCGTGGCGCATCCGGTCGATCTGCTCGTTGATCTGGCTGTCCTTCTCCACGTACGTGTCGGTGCGCGGGACGTAGGCCTCCGGCTGGTAGTAGTCGTAGTAGCTGACGAAGTACTCGACGGCGTTGTCGGGGAAAAAGCCGCGCATCTCGGCGAAAAGCTGGGCGGCGAGCGTCTTGTTGGGGGCCAGGATCAGGGCGGGGCGCTGGGCGCGCTCGATCACCTTGGCCATGGTGAAGGTCTTGCCCGAGCCGGTGACGCCGAGCAGGACCTGGTCGCGCTCGCCCTGCACCACGCCCGCGGTGAGCAGCTCGATGGCGGCGGGCTGGTCGCCGGCGGGCTCGTAGTCGGACTTCACGACGAAGCGGCGGGTCGCCGGCTTGACCGGCTGGCGCAGCGGCATGAAGGCGACGGGGCCGGGGATGCTGAGAGCGGTGGACATCGGGGCGAGAGGCTCCTGTCGGCCCGGGCTCATGGGCGGGCCAGATGTGGCGCTCCGGGCGGCAGATACCACCGGGGAGGGCGGGGAAGCAGGGCCGGGGGGACCGCGCCCTGCCTCCAGGCGGGAGTCGTTCGGGGCGGGGGTCTTCGGAGGCTATCTGCCGCGACGTGACATCGTGTGCCGCCAGCCCAGATGGAGGCGGATACGGGGGCGCCGTCCCTTGCGGGTCGCGCCCTGGAGCAGGGGGCAGAGCTCTGGCCCCGGTGTGGCTGGGCATGGTGTTGCGGTCCCGGGAGGCGGGGAGCACGGTCCGGCCCGTGTGCCAACCAAAGAGGTTCGGATGACGATGCGCGTTCCGCTTCTCGCGCTGGTGCTGGCGGCGGCGCCAGTTCGCGTGGTTCTGGCGCAGGTGCCGCAGGTGCAGGTCAGCGGCGCCTGGGTCCGGGCTACTGCGCCGCACCAGGACGAGGCGGCGGCCTACATGACGCTGACCAGCCGCGAGGCCGATCGCTTGACCGGCATTGCCTCCGCGCAGGCGGGGATGGCGATGCTGCACACGACCTCGCACGACCACGGGGCGAGCGGCGGCGATGCGGACGTGATGCGGATGCGCGAGGCGGACGGGATCGACCTGCCGGCCGGACAGGCCGTGGTGCTGTCGCCTGGGGGCACGCACGTCATGCTCGGCGGGCTGCGGGCGCCGCTGAGGGCGGGGCAGGTCGTGGCGCTGACGCTCAGCTTCGCCCATGCGCCGCCGGTCGAGGTGCAGGCCAGCGTGCTGCCGATCGGGGCGCGGGGGCCGGCCGCTGCGGGAACGACACCGTGAGGCGGCGGGTCGCGGCGGGCGGGCTGCTGGGGCTGCTGGGGCTGCTGGGGCTGGCGGTGCTGCTGCTTGCGGCCGGGCCGCGCCTGCTAGGCGCAGGGGGGGCCGATGCGCCGGTGGCGATCGGGGGGCCGTTCACGCTGGAGGACGGCACGGGCGCCGCGGTAAGCGACACTGCATTCCGCGGGCGCTGGATGCTGGTGTATTTCGGCTACACGCATTGTCCCGATGCGTGTCCGACCGCGCTCAACGACATGGCCAACGCGCTGGACCTGTTGGGGCCGCAGCGCCGGCGCGTGGCGCCGCTGTTCATCACCGTGGACCCGGAGCGCGATACGCCGGCGGTGATGCGCGACTACGTGCAGGCGTTCGGCGCGCAGATCATGGGCCTGACCGGCACGACAGCGCAGGTGGAGGCGGCGGAGAAGCAATACCGGGTGTATGCGGCGAAGCATCCGACCAAGGACGGCGGCTACGACATGGACCACAGCTCGATCATCTACCTGATGGATCCGGCCGGGAAGTTCGTCGCGATCTTCAACAACGGGACGAACCCGCAGGAGATGGCGGAGCGGATGCGCACGCTGATCTAGCGGCGGCAATCCGTGGAGGCCGGGGCCGGACGCTACTTCGGGCGCATCTGCCCGACCGGGCCTTCCAGCTCCTGGGCGACCTCAAGGCCGGCGGCCACCAGGGAGGTTTTCGGATTCGTCGCGCAGTAGTGCTGCACCAGCTTGATCGCGTCGCCCAGGCTGGTGCTGCCCAGGTAGTTCGAGCCGGCAAAGGCGCCGCCGCCGGACAGGAAGCCGAGCAGCCACTGGTTGGCGATGTCGCCGGCGCCGACCTGCTGGAGGGCGCCGTAGACCTGGCAGGACATCATCCCCAGGCCCAGCACGGTCACGTTCTTCGGGGCCGTGACGTTGCCGGGCGCGGTCGTCACGGGCGCGGTCGTCACGGGCGCGGCGCCGGCGGCAGGAGGTGGCGCGGCGCCCGGCGCAGCGGGCTGGGCGTGCAGCGGGGCGGCGAGAAGGGCAAATGCGGTCGCCAGTGCAGCCCGGGAGCGGTGGCAGGCGGCGGTCCGGATGCGCTGTGTCATGCGAGGAGCTTAGGGCAGGGCAGGGCGGCGGGGAACTGCCGCGACGCAAGAGGCAGCAGGGCAGCAGGCAAGGCTGGGCTCTGCCCAGACCCGCCAGGGGGGGAGCCCCCCCCTGGACCGGCTTTACTTAAGTAATGGATTCCAAAGGCCTGCCTTTGGCGGAGTTTGAGGCAGAGCCTCAACCTTGCTTGCTTCCTGTGCCTGGGTGGGCGCGGGCGGGGGTCCGTGCTTTGCTGGGCCAGGCCAAGCGCGAGGTGGGGCATGACGGACGAGCCGCAGGTCGACGCCGATCCGCCGGCGAGTGCCAGCCTCGCTGTGCTGGACAGGGACGCCAGGAGTCCGATCGGGCGGCTCACGGTGTGGCTTTCGGCCTCGACGCTGGCGGTGGCGAGCGTGGCGGGGTGCTGGATGCTGCTGCGCGGCTTCGAGGCGGCACGCCACCACCCGCCCTCCGGGCTGCTGGAGATGTTCGAGTGGATCATCGGGTCGTGACGCCGGGCGTGCTCAGGCGAGGAGCCTGGTGCCGACGAGCAGGAGCACCGCGGACAGGGCGGGGCGCAGGAACCGCTCGGGGACCCGGCTGGCGATCAGGCTGCCCAGCACGATGCCGGGGATCGAGCCGACGATGAGCGAGCCGAACAGCGGCCAGTCGACCGAGCCGATGAACCAGTGGCCCAGCCCGGCGGCCAGGGTGAGCGGCACGGCGTGGGCGACGTCGGAGCCGACGATCCGCGCCGTGGGCAGCGTGGGGTAGAGCAGGATCAGCGCGGTGACGCCGAGCGCGCCGGCGCCGACAGAGGAGATCGACACCAGCACGCCCAGGGCCAAGCCGGTGGCCACCGTCAGCCAGCGTGCCCGGGACGGCGACAGGGTCACGGCGCGCGACGAGGCCCAGGCCAGGATGCGCGCGTGGAACAGCAGGCTGACCGCGGTGAGCAGCAGGGCGGAGCCAAGCACGAACGAGATCAGCCGCGACACCATCGGGCTGGGGGCGCCGAAATGCACCAGGCCGGCCAGGGTGAGCACGGTGGCGGGCAGGCTACCGGCAGCGAGCAGGCCGACGATGGGCCACTGCACGCTGCCCTTGAGACCGTGCACCACGGTGCCCACGGACTTGGTGCAGGCGGCGTAGAGCAGGTCGGTGCCGACGGCGGTGGCGGGGTGGATGCCGAACAGGAGCACCAGCAGCGGCGTCATCAGCGAGCCGCCGCCCACGCCGGTGATGCCCACCAGCATGCCGACCAGGAAGCCGGACAGGGAATACAGGGGGTTGATGTGGCCGAACAGCGTCAAGACTCCGGTCTCCGCAGGACGCGTGAGTGAACCATTACCGCTTCCGCATGTCCAACCGGCTGTGGATTGCGGCTAGTTACGATCGATTTTCGTGTAATCGGAGAGGTGCTCAGCGGTCGGTGAACCTGAGCTCGATGCGTCGGTTGCGGGCGTATGCGTCCGAGGTGCTGCCGGCTTCCAGGGGCTGGAAGTCGGCGAAGCCGGTGGCGGCCAGGTGCTCGGCGGGGATGGCGCTCGCGATCAGCAGCTTGACCACGGTGATGGCGCGCTGGCTGGACAGCTCCCAGTTGCTGGCGAACGGGCCGCCGGTGATCGGGTCGTGGTCGGCGTGGCCGTCGACGCGCAGCAGCCAGGCGATGTCGGCGGGGATCTCGGGAATGATGGATTTCAGCGTCGTGGCCAAAGCGTGGACCTGCTCCTCGCCGGCGGGAGAGAGGGTGGCGCTGCCGCCGGGGAACAGCACCTCGCTCTGGAACACGAAGCGGTCGCCGACGATCTGGATGCCGGGGCGGTCGGCGAGCACGGCGCGCAGGCGGCCGAAGAACTCGCTGCGGTAGCGTTGCAGCTCCTCGACCTTGGAGGCCAGCGCGAGGTTCAGCTTCTGGCCGAGGGCGGCGATCTGGGCGTCCTTGTCGCGGCCCTGCGCGGTCTGCAGGTCGAGCGCCGCCGCGGTCTGCTGCATCTGGGTGCGGAGCTGGTCGAGCTGGTGGTTGAGCAGGGCGATCTGGGCGCGGGCGCTGTCGGAGTACGCCTGCGCCCCGGCGAGCTGCGCCTGGGCGGCGGCGCGCTGCTGGTCGGCGGTGGCGGAGCGCGCGGCGGCGTCGCCGACCTGGTGCTCCAGGTCGTCGCGCAGGGCGGTGAGCGCGGTGGTCTGCTCGCGCAACTTCGCGAGGTCCGCGAGCTTCTGCTGCAGCGTGTCGCGGCTGGTCGCCACGGTGCGGTCAAGCTCGGCGCGGGCGGCGGCGAGGTCGCTGCCCAGCGTGGCGCTGGTGCGCTCGAGATCGCGGGTGCGGCCGCGTTCGAGGGAGAGCATGTCGGACAGCTCGGCGACTTGGTGGCCGAGCTTGTCGAGCGCGCGGTCCTTGCCGGTCAGCGCCACGGACAGGAAGGCCTGGCCGAGCACGAACACCAGAAGCACGAAAATGATGACCATGAGCAGCGTGGACAGGGCGTCCACGTAGCCGGGCCAGGCGTCGAGGCCGTTGCTGGCGCCGCCGCGGCGGCGGTTGCTCAGGGGCATCGGGGCGCGAAGGAAGGAAGGTTGAGGTTCTGCCTCAAACTCCGCCAAAGGCTTGCCTTTGGAAACCCTTTGTTGCGGCAGGGGCCCGGAGCGGCGCCGGGTGCCGCTGGCCTGAAGTTGCGCAGGTCCAGGGGCGCTGCCCCTGGCGGGTCCCCACTTTCAAGCGATGGGGCAGAGCCCTGGCCTTGCTTCCTCACGGTGTGCCCTCGGCCGCAACGGCGGCGGCGATGGTGCGGGTCAGGATGCGGATGTCGCTGCGCAGCTCGGCGGTGGACTGGGCGCGGCCCTGCTCGGACTCCGAGATCAGGCGCCCGAGGGCGGCCTCGATGTTGCGCAGGTGGGTGCGGGCGGCGCCGTCGCCCTCGGGCCGGCCTTCCGAGAGGCGCTGGAGCACCGGGGCCAGGCCGGCCTGGCCCTCGGCGACGCGAAGCATGAGCTGCTGGTTGGCGCGGTTGGAGTCGGCGAGCTGGCCGAGGCGCTCGGTCAGCGAGAGCACGGCGGCGTTGGACTGGGCGCGGCCTTCCTCGCCGCGGGCCAGGATGCGCTGGAGGTTCTCCATGTTCTCGGCGGTGGTCTCCAGCAGGGCCTGGACGTAGGCGGGCACGGAGCCGCCCTCGCCGTCGCCGCCGAGCACGCCGGAGGACAGGCGGGTCAGGCCGGCGAGCCATTCCTCCAGCTCGTTGAAGAAGCGGTTCTGCGCCTGGCCGGCGGTGAGGTCGAGGAAGCCGAGCACGAGCGCGCCGGCGAGGCCGAGCATGGAGGAGGAGAACGCGGTGCCCATGCCGTGCAGGGGCTTGGACAGGCCGGACTTGAGCTGGTCGAACAGCAGGTTGACGTCGCCGTTGCCGACGGACATCGCGTTGATGACGTCGGCCACCGAGCCGATGGTGAGCAGCAGGCCCCAGAAGGTGCCGAGCAGGCCGAGGAAGATCAGCAGCCCGGTCATGTAGCGCGACAGCTCGCGGCTCTCGTCGAGGCGCGAGGCCAGGCTGTCGAGCAGGGAGCGCATCGCGGGGGCGGACAGGGTGAAGCGGTCCTGGCCGTCGCGGTTGCGGCCGCGCGAGGCCAACATGCTGGCCATGGGCGCGAGCAGCTTGGGCGGCGGCAGGGCGGCGAGGCGCTGGCGCGACTGCTGGAAGGTTTCCAGCCAGCGGACCTCCGGGGACAGGCGCAGCACCTGGCGCAGGTTCCAGGCCACGCCGAGCAATAGGACCACGACGATCAGGCCGTTCAGCACCGGGTTGTTGGCGAAGGCGACGAGCAGCACGGGGGACAGCACCGCGGCCACGACGAGCACCGCGACAAGGAACAGCGCCATGCGGACCAGGAAGGTGGTCGGGCGGGTCATCGCTTGCTGGCGGGGATCGCGGCGCCTGCGGACGCGGCCTTGGCTGGAGCGGGTGGGGCTGGAGTGGGCGACGAGGCTGCTGGCTTGCCGCCCGGCCCGGGGTGCGGGCTGGGCTGGGCTGGGGCGGCAGGCGTCGGGGGCGGCGTCCCGGCAGGCGTGGTGCGGGTGACCTCGGCACGGTCCGGCGTGTCGCCGGTATCGATGCCCAGTGCGCGCGGGTGGATGCGGGGCGAGGCGATGCCCTCGCTGATCAGCACGGCGCGCACCGCCAGGGCGCGGGCCAGCGACAGGCGCCTCGGGGTGGACGGGTCGTCCGGCGTGCCCGCCGCCCAGGCGTCGATCTCCAGCGTGGCGGCGGGGTCCGCCTTCGCCGTCTGGGCAAGGGTGCGCAGCGCGTCCACAGCGGCAGGGTTCAGGTCGGAGCGGCCGGCGCCGAACGTCACCCGCGTGCCGCCAGGGATGGCGCTGACGGTGTCCGGGGCGTCCGGCACGAGGGGCACGGGCGGCGGCGGGGTCGGGCGGGTCGGCACCGTCGGTTCGAAGGGGGGGAGCACGGCCTTGGATGGCGCCGCCGGAGCGATGACAGGGGGGCGGCCGGGCACTGTCTTCGGCTTCACGGGCGCGCGGGGCGCATCGTGTCGTGGCGGAGGGTGTTGTTCCGGGGCGGGCGGCCTGGCGGCGGGGGCCACGCGGGCGGGCGGCGCGGGGTTACCGAGGCTGTCGAGGGCGCCCTGGTCCACGCTGACCTGGGCGGAGGACGGCGGGATGGGGCACAACGTGTAGAAGAAGGCAGCCGCAAGCAGGCGGGCTTGGCGCATTCGGGAGGTGGACGGGCGCATGGTAGCCGAACCGTGACGCAACGCCGGGCCGGACGCAAGCGAGCGAGGAGACGCGGGGGTAAGTGGGAGCGAAGCAGGAAGCAAGACTGGGCTCTGCCCAGACCCGCCAGGGGCGAGCCGCCCCTGGACCGGCTTTACTGAGACAAGTGGATTCCAAAGGCCTGCCTTTGGCGGAGTTTGAGGCAGAGCCTCAACCTTACTTTCTAGCTGGCGGGGCTGCTGCGTGCCCTATATCTAAAGCGACCAGGACAAGGCGTGTGTGACGGCGCGGGCGGCGGATCAGCCGGGGCGCTGCTGCTCCGAGGCGCTGACGCCGTCGGCGACCATCTCCAGGAGCTGGGCGTGCAGATGGGGGTTGGCGGCGACCACGTTGTTGGGGGCGTCGTCGAGCAGCGTGGCCTCGGCGCCGGAGGGGTCAGTGGTGAAGCCGCCGGCCTCGCGCACGATCAGCAGGCCGGCGGCGCAGTCCCACGGCTTGAGGCCCAGCTCCCAGTAGCCGTCGTAGCGGCCGGCGGCGACCCAGGCGAGGTCGAGGGCGGCGGCGCCGAAGCGCCGCACGCCGGCGACGGTGGGCATCATGGTGCCCAGCGTGCGGGCAAAGGCGAGGCGGTGCTGGGCGCGCACGGCCGCGAACGGGATGCCGGTGGCGAACAGGGCCTCGCGGATGTCGCGCCGGGCGGAGACGCGCAGGCGGCGCTCGTTGAGGTAGGCGCCGATGCCCTTCTCGGCCCAGAACATCTCGTCGGCGGCGGGGCTGTAGACGAGGCCGGCGCTGATCTCGGTGCTGCCGTCGGGCAGGCGGCGCTGCAGCGCGATGCTGATCGCCCAGTGCGGGATGCCGTGCAGGAAGTTGGTGGTGCCGTCGAGCGGGTCGACGACCCAGCGCCAGGTCCAGTTCTCCGAGCCGTGGGCGCCGCTCTCCTCCATGAGGAAGGCGTAGCCGGGGCGGGCGCGGGTCAGCTCCTCGCGGATGGTGGCCTCGGCGCGGATGTCGGCCTGGGAGACGAAGTCGGACGGGCCCTTGATGCTGACCTGGAGCTGCTCGACCTCGGTGAAGTCGCGCAGCAGGCGTTTCGCCGCCTTCTGTGCGGTGTTCTGCATCACCGTCATGTGGGGGGAGAGGCGGAGGGCCATGAGCGGGTCTTTCGGTTCAGGAAGGAAGGCCAGGGCTCTGCCCTGGACCCGCCGGGGGCAGCGCCCCCAGACCCGCGCACGTTGGGTTTCATTGGGCCGGTCCAGGGCGGCTCGCCCTGGCGGGGTCCAGGGGCAGAGCCCCTGGCCTTGCTAGTTCTTGGCGCGCTCGACGTAGGTGGCGTCGTCGGTGCGGATGACGACGCGCTCGCCGGCCTCGATGAACGGCGGCACGGAGGTCTTCACCCCGTTGGACAGGCGGGCGGGCTTGTAGGACGACGACGCGGTCTGGCCTTTGACGACGGGGTCGGCCTCGACGATCTCGAGCGTGACCATGGCGGGCAGGTGGATGCCGACGGGGTCGCCTTCGACCAGGTCGACGATCACGGGCATGTTGTCCTGCAGGAAGGCAGTGCCCTCGCCGAGGATGGCGGCGGGGATCATCGCCTGCTCGAAGGTCTCCGGGTCCATCAGGACGAGGTTGTCGCCGTCGGTGTAGGAGTAGGTGTACTCCTTGTTGTCGGTCATCAGGCGCTCGACGGTGTCGGCGGTGCGCCAGCGCTCGTTGGTCTTGTTGCCGGTCTTGAGGTCGCGCATCTCGACCTGGATGAAGGCGCCGCCCTTGCCGGGGGTGATGATCTGCTGCTTGAGCACGGTCCAGCGTCGGCCGTCATGCTCGATGACCTGTCCGGCGCGGATCAGGTTCGCCTGCTGCTTCATGGGGATGCTCTGTGTCTGCGGTGGCGGGTGTCTAGACCGTGGGGGGCGGAGCGGCAAGGACGGGAGAACTACGATAGGGCCCTCGCTCGGCGTCCAGACCCATTGCGAACCTTCAACTAAGAGATTGCTCCCGGACAGAAACTTTGCCTTGTTACGACTTACCAGCTCCCACGCTCCGACCGGGAAAGGTCAAAAATGCCTGTAAACCCGGATGTGATGAAGGTGGTGCGCATCCTCGATGAAGAGGGATTTGGTGCACTCGCGGGCGAACTACTCATGGAAATTAGTTTGGGGCGCGAGCTGGATTTAGACAAGAGATTCGGAATGCAAGCGGTGGATTTTGATACAGCTGCCAATGATGGTGCTCTGTTAGAAGCACGGCCTAAACGGGAGCCAATACCAGACGACCAGCAACTCGGCGAGGCGATGGAATTTTTACGACTACGGCTCGTTGAGCCGGTGCGTCGTTTGGCAGAGGCCGAACGGATCGCGCAGCAACTCTTGACCGGTACACTGGAAACGCCGGATCAGGAGATATCTACACGTACTTCGGAAATTGCCACGAAGATCACATTTATTGAAACCGAAAGCTCTGTCGTCAGTGGCTTCGTACGAACTGAACAAGCAGGGCAGGAGGAAAGTGCTGATCGGCTTGACTCAATTCTGACCCGTATTGCTGAGCAAGCCATCTAAAAGGATGACAATGCCCATTAGGCTTCAACTGGAGCTTAGACGAATACTCCGAGCTTTTCGTGCTACCAATGGGATTACAGCTGTTCCAGGTGGTGCAGGGAAGGCACTTGAGGCATGGCTTCTTATGAAGTTAGCGGAGGCGGCACAGACATTGCCAGCGTGGAATGTGACGCTTCGACAGGGGGATGGATCGAGTCTTCCCCTTGGTAGTCCTCTTTTATTCCCGGCGGGCCAGTCAGGAATCCGGCCCCCAACTCCCGGTGGTCCAGGGTTTATCCTACTTACAAACCGAGACCATGCGGATCAGCGTTTGGAGCTACATGGCGGGCTCAAGTGGAAGGGACGGAGTGGTGCTACTCATGAATGCGACGTTTCGGTATTGCCCGAGTCCATAGCATTGGCGCTTCGACGTAACCAGGGTGGCTTTCCTGAGGGGCTGCCGATTGCAGCGTTTGAGTGCAAGGACAAGACTACAATGGGAATTGTAGACGAAGTGCGGGAGACGTTGGCTCGTCTATTCGATTTGGCGCTTGTCACTCAGCCACCTCCAGGACCTTGCAGAATATGGGAGCGGAGAACCAACAGTTTTTGGGGCCGCAAAAGCTCAAAATACGTATCTTTTTTCGCTTTAGGTTCCTTCGGGATCGTGCGTGTGGGACGTTTCCAGTTAGGGGCCGATACTCTGGGACGACATTACAGTATTGGTCGGTTTGACAACGTCTATGGAGTTCTAAATACAACAATCTCTGATGTTACAGACAATTTCAAAGCTACGCTTAGGGCTCTTGGTAATTACTGATCATAACGCGATCACCGTTCTAGACGCGGGCTTAGTCTATCAACGCCGTAGTTCTGTATTGAGAAAATCTGAAGCATATACGACAGTTAATCAGTAAATTTAAGCTTTAAGACTAATAATGACTACCATTTTAGCCTGATCCCACAAAATTTTAGTCAACGCACAATGGGTGTGAGGCGCGCTCGTTTAACGCTATGACGCAACACTATGCCGCCGGCCCTGCGGGTCGGTGACGATCTGATCGCCGGATGTGCGGTCGAGCCATTGCGGGCCGATCGGGACCTTGCCGTGGCCGCCGGGGATGTCGAGCACGTAGGTCGGCCAGGCGAGGCCGGTGACGCGGCCGCGCAGGCTGGCGAGCAGGGCCTGGCCCTCGGCGATGGGCACGTGGAAGCGCGCGGTGCCGGGGGCGGGGTCGAGGTGGTGCAGGTAGTACGGCTTAACGCGGGCGGCGACGAGGGCGCGGAGCAGGGCTTCCAGGGCGTCGGGCGTGTCGTTGACGCCGCGGAGCAGCACGGACTGGCCGAGCACGGGGATGGCCTCGGCCTGGATGCGGCGCAGGGCGGCGCGGGCGTCCGGGGTCAGCTCGCGGGCGTGATTGGCGTGCAGGACGACGAACATCGCGCGCTCGGTGCGAAGCGCGGCGGCGAGGGCGTCGGTGACGCGGGCGGGGTCGGCGGTGGGGACGCGGGTGTGGATGCGGATCGTGGCGACGTGGGGGAGGGCGGACAGGGCGGCGACGATGGCGGCGAGGCGGCGGGGGGAGAGCATCAGCGGGTCGCCGCCGGTCAGGATGACCTCGGTGATCGCGGGGCGGGCAGCGAGCCAGGCGTAGGCGGCGGCCAACTCGGCGTCGGTGAGCAAGCCGCCGTCGGGGCCGACGTGCTCGCGGCGGAAGCAGAAGCGGCAGTAGGTCGGGCAGATCAGCAGCGGCTTGAGCAGGGCGCGGTCGGGGTAGCGGTGCACGATGCCGCGGACCGGCGAGAGGGCGTCGTCGCCGATCGGGTCGGGGCGTTCGTGGGCGGCGGTGCGCAGCTCGTCGGGGTGGGGGACGAACTGGCGGCCGATCGGGTCGTCGGGGTGGGCGATCAGGGCGCGCAGGGCGGGGGGGATGGCGACGGCGTAGCGGGCCTCGACCGCGGCGAGGGCGTCGCGCTGGTGCGGGGCGGCGAGGCCGGCGGCGACGAGGGCGTCGGCGTCGCGCAGGGTGGTGCGGGGCATGGTGGGGGTGTAGCGCCGCGGGGCGAAGGGGGCGAGGGGCGGGGTGCCCTGTGCTCGCTGGAGCCGATGCCAGGGGCCTCTTCACGTGATCGAGCAGGCAAGGTTGAGGCTCTGCCTCAAACTCCGCCAGGGGGAGCCCCCCTGGACTGGCTTCTCTTAAGTAAGGCCGGTCCAGGGGGGGCCTCCCCCCTGGCGGGTCTGGGCAGAGCCCAGCCTTGCTTGCTGAACGGCAGGGCGGGTGTGTGTCGCGGCGTCCGCTTGACCGTGCCGGGCGGGCGGGCTCCAACTTCCCGCGTCGAGGAGGCGCCGCGATGCTGAAGGTCGGGCAGGGCGCCGTAGCGCCGCCGTTCCTGGCGATGGACGTGATCGCGGCGGCGAACCGGCGGCAGGCGGCGCTGCCTCCCGGGGCACCGCGGGTGATCCGCATGGAGGTCGGGCAGCCGGGGACGGGCGCGCCGGCGGGCGCGGTGGCGGCGGCGCAGGCGGCGCTGCGGTCGGGGCGCACGCTGGGCTACACCGAGGCGCTGGGTCTGCGCTCGCTGCGGGAGGGGATCGCGCGGCATTGCGCGGCCTGGTACGGCGCGCAGGTGTCGCCGGAGCGGGTGGCGGTGACGACCGGAGCGTCGGCGGCGTTCCCGCTGGCGTTCCTGGCGGCGTTCGACCGGGGCGACCGGGTGGCGCTGGCGGCGCCGTTCTACCCGCCGTACGTCAACATCCTGACGGCGCTGGGGCTGGTGCCCGTCGTGCTGGAGACAGGGGCGGAGACGCGCTTCCAGCCGACTGTAGCGATGCTGGAGGCCATGGCGCGGGGGCCGGGCGGGCTGCCGGACGGGCTGATCGTGGCGAGCCCTGGCAACCCGGCGGGCACGATGCTGCGGCCGGAGGAACTGCGCGGGATCGCCGAGTGGTGCCATGCGCGGGGCGTGCGGCTGGTGTCGGACGAGATCTATCACGGGTTGCAGTACGAGGTGGCGGTGGCGACGGCGGCCTCGTTCAGCCCGAGCGCCATCGTGATCAACAGTTTTTCCAAGTACTTTTCCATGACCGGGTGGCGGGTGGGGTGGATGGTGCTGCCGCAAGACCTGGTGCGGGCGGTGGAGTGCCTGGCGCAGAACCTGTTCATCAGCGCACCGCACCTGTCGCAGGTGGCGGCTGAGGCGGCGCTCGGGTGCGGGCCGGAGCTTGACGCGAACGTGGCGGCGTATCGGCGGTCGCGGGTGCTGCTGTTGCGCGAGATGCCGGGGGTGGGGTTCGATCGGCTGAGCCCGGCGGAGGGGGCGTTCTACCTGTACGCCGACGTGTCGGAGCGGACGGGGGACAGCGTGGCGTTCTGTGCGCGGATGCTGGAGCAGGCCGGCGTGGCGACGACGCCAGGGATGGATTTCGACCGGGTGCGGGGCGGGCGGTTCGTGCGGTTCAGCTACTGCGGGGCGGAGGCGGACGTGGCGGAGGCGGTGGAACGGTTGCGTGGGTTCGCGTGAGGAGGCTGAAGCGAAGGAAGGCCAGGGGCTCTGCCCCTAGACCCCGCCAGGGGAAGCCCCCTGGGCGGCTTTATTTAGGCGATATTATACTTCCCATACCCAGCCGTGGGAGGCTAGGTTGGAAATCATAATGTCGCCTTTCGAGGGCGCTGCCGAGCGGTGTTCGCCATGGGGGCTGGAGCCGGGTCGGCTCTGGAGTCTTCGGAATATGCTCAGCTTTAACGCAGCAAAGATCATTGAGCTTTCAAAAGAAATTGGACGGTTAGCTTACCATTTTGGTCGTG